>Ga0326726_10002322_pt1 | contig 17526 bp, 17 predicted proteins | sample MHFenrmetagenome_2_FD_207603 | JGI IMG/M metagenome (GOLD analysis project Ga0326726, IMG submission 207603) | Lab enriched peat soil microbial communities from Michigan Hollow, Ithaca, NY, United States - MHF15MN | ecosystem: Environmental > Terrestrial > Soil > Wetlands > Peat | place: USA... | reverse complement strand
TAACGGCCGGAGTGGGCGAGACGGTCGCCTCTCCTTCCCGCGAGGGGGGAGAGGAGGAAAGTCCGGACTCCGAAGGGCAGGATGGTCGCTAACAGCGACTCCGGGCGACCGGGGGAAAGTGCCACAGGCCGACCCGCCGAAAATCCGCCGCCGGCAGCCAGGTCGGCTCGATTTCAAGATGTTGACATCCGCTCGGGGCCGGGATATTCTCCTTTTCGTGTTGGGAAGGGTTGATCCCGAGGCCGCGGCCGGCGCTTTCAGGCCGACCGCAAAAAGGAAATTCCTATCATGAAGGCCTTGGCAATCTCCCTGCTGGCCTTGGCCTTATTGTCCTTGACCGCCGCCGCCCAAACGGAGATCACGACTCCTCCGCCGGAACGGTCGTTGTCCTTTTACAACACCCATAATGGGGATCATCTGACCGTCATCTATAAGCGGGGAAGCAATTATGTCCAGGAGGGCCTGGACGACATCAAGCACATCCTGCGGGACCCCCTGAACGGCGAAGAAGTTCCCATCGAACCCGCCCTGCTCGACTTTCTCTATGACCTTCTCCATAAGGTCGGCTTCCAGGGAGAGGTTCACATCGTATGCGGATACCGTTGCGTCGAGACGAACACGCGCCTCCACAATCAGTCAAGCAGCGTCGTCCTCGGCAGCCAGCACACCACGGGACGCGCCCTGGATTTCCGCCTGCCGGGCGTTGACATGAAGAAGGTCTGGGAAACCGCCAGGTCCATGAAGCGGGGCGGCACCGGCTACTACAAGGCCTCCAATTTCGTGCACATTGACACCGGGCCCGTCAGGTTCTGGTGAGAGCTTATTTGAACAAACCTTCCCGATGTGCCGGAAATCTGCCGCCCTCGTCATCCGGAGCGGACTGTCCTCTACCGGGTGCTTTTCCATGACTTCGACCGGTTCCTAATAGTATGCGAGGCGCGGTTCGAGAGGGAATACGGCTATTTCCGGCCGGTCGTTAGGGAGGTCGTGGACCGATATCTCGACTGCGGCAACCCGCGCGCGGGCTTAGCCCTCATGATCCGATGCCGGCTCATGAGGACTGCGAAGCGCTGCCGTCGTCGACAGGATCATCGCCACGGTACCCTCTTTGTCGTGATGGGAAGGCTTGACCGAGAGTCCGCGGTCCGCGATTTCACGTCTATTTTTGGTACTTTCCGTTCTACATCTCCAACACGATCGCCTATCTATCGGAAGGGATGAAGTCGTGCCTGGAAAGATCCGACATCGTCCTCGATATCAAGACGACCGACGAGGCCTTCGTCATTCTGCAGGGGATCAACCTGTTGGAGAACAGACTCGGGGTGAAGGATAAGGGGGAAGCGCGAGATCGATGATCTCCGCTTTGGGCGACATGGGATGGATTTGAAGAATCGCTCCGTTTCCGCTAATTTGGAGCTAGAGGGAAATGGGAGGTCACATGAGAAAAGCCGCTTTATTGGTTCTCCTGGGTGTCATTTCGGTTCTTCTCGCCGACTGCATCGTCTCCTATCCGACGCTCGGTCCTCCCGAGTTGAGGGCCGAGGTCATTGTTGGAGGCCCCAGACCTGGATACATTTGGATTGGCGGGCACTGGGGATGGTCAGGCGGCAACTATGTCTGGACCAGGGGGTACTGGGCCAAGGCCAAGCATGGGCGGACCTGGGAGCCCGGACGTTGGGAACAGAGGGGCCGGAAGTGGGCCTGGCGGGACGGTCGTTGGAGGTAGCTCTGTCCTCAGAGGGCCGGTAGGACGACATCCGCTGGTCTGCCCCCGGTGCGGCAGCCCTGCAGTACTCATGGCTTCCATGAGTGCGGGAGAATGAAGGAATTTCCTATCCTTCTATCTTTAACTCGAGCAATACGGTATAAAGATAACGGCCGGAGTGGGCGAGACGGTCGCCTCTCCTTCCCGCGAGGGGGGAGAGGAGGAAAGTCCGGACTCCGAAGGGCAGGATGGTCGCTAACAGCGACTCCGGGCGACCGGGGGAAAGTGCCACAGAAAAGACACCGCCCTCCGGGGGGCGCAAGCTCCCCGGGGAGCAAGGGTGAAATGGCGAGGTAAGAGCTCACCGCCCCGGCGGCGACGCCGGGGGCAGGGCAAACCCCATCCGGAGCAAGGCCAAACGAGCCCCATTTTGGGATGGCCCGTCCCAGGGGGCGGGTCGGCCGCTGGATCCCGGGAGCAATCCCGGGACTAGACAAATGACCGTCGCCCGCGCAAGCGGGGACAGGATCCGGCTTACGTCCCGCTCCGGCCGTTCTTTTTTCCGCCTTTTATGCTATAAAAGGGCCGATGGTCCCTCAGATCCCCTATACCGCCATAGGAATCGGGATCGCCGTCATTTTCGGCATTTGGGCCTTCATTGTCGCCGAAACGGTGAAGGAGAGGGCCGTCATCGCCGGCGTCGCCGTCCTCGTCTTCCTCGTCGGCTCGGCCTTCCGATCCATGCTCGGCCAGCTCGTCGCGCTCATCGGCTGGGTCGTCTATGGCATTGGCTGCATCATCTTCCTGCGTCTGAACGGAATGGGGGTCCGCTGATGGCGCGGCTCACCTGGTGGCGGGACGCCCCGCCGGAGGCCCGGCGGTCGCTCGTCGCCGCCGCCCTCGGCTGGATGCTCGACTCCTTCGACGTCATGCTGTTCGCCATGGTCCTGTCGGCGCTCATGTCCGACCTGGGCATGGCCAAGGCCACGGCGGGCCTGCTCGGCTCATTGACGCTCGTCGCCTCCGCGGTCGGGGGGCTCGTCTTCGGCGTCCTGGCCGACCGTTTCGGGCGCCGGAAGGCCCTGATGGCCAGCATCATCATCTATTCAGTCTTCACGGCCGCCTGCGGCTTCGCCACGGGCGTCGCCATGCTGGCCGTCTTCCGCATCTTCCTCGGCCTGGGCATGGGCGGGGAGTGGGCGAGCGGCGCGGCGCTTGTCTCCGAGACCTGGCCGGCCGAACACCGGGGCAAGGCCCTGGGGATCGTCCAGAGCTCGTGGGCCGTGGGCTACGCCGCCGCCGCCGCGGTCGCCGCTCTCGTTCTTCCCGTCTGGGGCTGGCGCGGCGTCTTTTTCGTCGGCGTCCTGCCGGCCTTCTTCACGCTCTGGATCCAAAAAAGGGTCCGGGAGCCCGAGATCTGGAAGGCGGCGCGGGCGGCGGCCCCGAGCATCCGCTCTGGCTTCGGCGAGATCTTCGGGAAAAAAAGGCTGCGACTGACCCTCTTCGTCACTTTGATGAATGCCTGCACGATGTTCGCCTGGTGGGGCTTCAACCTCTGGCTTCCGGCGTACTTGTCCTTGCCGCGCGGGGACGGGGGCGTGGGCCTCGATCCCCGAACGATGTCCGCCCTGGTCATCTTCATGCAGGCCGGGATGTGGCTCGGCTACATCACCTTCGGGTTCATCAGCGACAGGCTCGGCCGCAAGAGATCCTACGTGGTCTTTCTCGCCGCCGCGGCGGCCTTCATGCTCCTTTATTCGCGGACCCGCCAGCCGTTGGTCCTGTTCGCGCTCGGCCCGTTCGTCGCTTTCTTCGGCACCGGCTATTTCACCGGCTTCGGAGCCTTGACCGCCGAGATCTACCCGACGGCGATCCGGGCCACTGCCCAGGGGATCACCTACAACGCGGGCCGCATCGTCAGCGCGGCCGCGCCCTTCGTCGTGGGCTCGCTGGCCCAGACGAGGGGATTCTCGTTCTCCTTCACGGTGATCGCGGGGGCCTTCCTGGCGGCGGCGCTTTTCTGGGCGGGGATCCCCGAGACTCGGGGACGGGCGCTCGAATAGCGTCAGGTCCGGCTACTGGAAGAGGCCCGTTAGGGCCTGCCGGATGAGGACGAGGAGATTCCCCGGCCAGACCCCGAGCTGGACGACCCCGAAAAGACACAGAAAGATGACCAGGTAGAGGGCCGGATTCTCCCGATCGAGGGCGGGCTCGGATTCGGCATCCTGCATATACATCGCGACGATGACCTTCAGATAATAGGCGGCCCCGATGAGGCTGGCCAGGACGGCCGCGACGGCTAGGGCCACATGCCCCTTCGCGACGGCGGCACTGAAGACATAGAACTTGGCCAGAAAACCGGCCGTCGGGGGGATCCCGGCCAGCGACAGAAGAAAGACGGCCAGACTTGCGGCGAGCCACGGATGCCGGCGCCCCAGGCCGGCCAGATCCGCCAGCGAGGTGTGCTCCTCGCCCTTCCCCGAAAGCGCGGCCAGGACGCCGAAGGCCCCAGCGTTCATGAACGTGTAGGCGATCAGGTAAAAAACGAGGCTCGTGCCGTCGCCCGCGACGATCGCGACAAGGAGATAGCCCGAATGGGCGATGGCCGAATAGGCCAGAAGCCTCTTGACGTCCTTCTGCCTCAAGGCGGCCAGATTCCCTACGAACATCGTCAGGACCGCAGCGGCAGCCACGGCTTGAAGAAGAAGCGAGGCCGTTCCGGCCCGGCCGGAAAGGGGAGCCAGGACGCGGAAGAGGACGGCGAGGCCCGCGGCTTTGGGCGCGATCGTCAAAAAAACCGTAACGGGGGTCGGAGCGCCCTGATAGACGTCCGGAGCCCACATGTGGAAGGGGACGATGGCGATCTTGAAGAAAAGGGCGGCCACGATGAGGGCCAGGCCGAAGACGTGGATGAGGGACGCCGGGGCCGAGGCTCCACTGCCTCCGGAGAGGCTGACCGCGAAGCTCAGATCTCCCGAGGTGCCGAAGAGGATGGCCAGGCCGAAGACGAAGAAGGCCCCGGCAAAGCTGCCCATGAGGAAGTATTTCGCCGCAGCCTCGGACGAGGCCCGGTCGTCCCGCCTGAGACCCGTTAGCGCGTAGGAGGAGACCGAGAGGACCTCGAGCCCGAGGAAGACGACCAGCCAGTCCGTCGACGAGACCATGATCATCAGGCCCGACACGGCCAGAAGCAGCAGGCCGCAGAGCTGGCCGAGGTTGATGTCCCGGCGGGGAGCATACTCGAGGCTCATCAGCAGGACAAAGGCCGCGATCAGAACGAAGACGGCCATGAGGATCAGGGCGAGGGGATCGAGGGCCAGGCGCGCCCCGAAATAGGCCAGGTCGAGGCCCCAGGAGCGGACGATCAGGACCGCGGCGACGAGGAGAGAAACGATGGTCGCCGTCGCCGAGACCTGATGGTCCTTACGCTTCAGGAAGGCTTCGAAGAGAAGGGCGACGAGCGCGCCGGCGACAACGGCGATGAGGGGTGCCAGGGCCATGAACGACATGCTAGCGCCCCCGATCCGCGGGGCCCACCACGCGGGCGGCGGGCGGCAAGGGGATCCTCAGGGCCGACACGACCTTCGGCTTGGCCTTCGTTGAATCGAGATAATGGGAGACGGAAGCGTCCATCTTTCTGAGGATCGTTCCCGGGAAGAGACCCAGGAAGACCATGAGGACGATGATCGGGACGAGGACCGCGAGCTCGCGCCGGTCGAGATCGCGCAGCCTCGTGTCCTGCGGGTCCTTGAGCGGGCCGTGCATGACCCGGCGGTAGAGCCACAGGAGATAGGAAGCCGAGAGGATGACGGTCGAAACGCCGAGCCCGGCCAGGACCTTGTTCGATCCGAAGATGCCGAAGAAACACAGGATCTCCCCGACGAAGCCGTTCAGGCCGGGCAGACCGGCCGACGACAGCATCGAGACCAGGAAGAGCCCGGCGAAAACGGGCATTCGCGCCGCCGCGCCGCCATAATCCCTGATGAGCCGGGTATGGGTCCGCTCATAGAGGATGCCGACGCAGAGAAAGAGGGCCCCCGTGCTCAGGCCGTGATTGAGCATCTGGAAGAGGGCGCCCTCGGTCGCCTCGAAATTGAGCGAGAAGACGGCCAGCAGGATGAGGCCCATGTGGCTGACGCTCGAATAGGCCACGAGGGACTTCATGTCCTTCTGGACGAGGGCCATCAGGCCGCCGTAAATGATCCCGATGACGGCCAGGATCGACAAGGCCGGGGCAAAGGTGACCGCCGCCCGGGGAAAGAGAGGGATGCCGAGCCGCACGAAACCGTAAGCGCCCATCTTCAACAGGACCGCGGCCAGTAGGACGGAACCGGCCGTGGGCGCCTCGACGTGGGCGTCGGGAAGCCAGGTATGGAGCGGGAAGAGGGGGACCTTGATGGCGAAGGCCAGGCCGAAAGCGAGGAAGAGCCACGTTTGGAGGCCCGGCGCAAAGGACGTCGCGGCCAAATCGGCGATCGTCAGGGAGTAGGTTCCCGTGGCCCGGAAATAGGCGGCATGGAGGGCAAAGATCGCGACGAGCATGAGCAGGCTGCCGAACATCGTGAACAGCACGAATTTCATCGTGGCGTAGATGCGGCGGCGCCCCCCCCAGATGCCGATGAGGAAGTACATCGGGATGAGCATGGCCTCCCAGAAGACGTAGAAGAGGAACAGGTTCTGGGAGACGAAGACGCCGATCATCCCGGTTTCGAGCAGGAGCATGAAGACGGAGAACTCTTTGACCCTGTCGCCGATGGCCCGCCACGAAGAGAGAAGCGCCAAGGGCGTCAGGAACGCGGCGAGGAGCACGAGGAACAGGCTGATGCCGTCGACGCCGACATGATAGTCGAGGCCGCGGCCGAGCCAGGAGGCCCGTTCGACGAATTCAGGAAGCCCCGAAGCGCCGTTGAAGCCGAAATACAGGGCCATCGACAGGCCGAAGGTCAGGACGGACATGGCCAGGGCCCCCGTCCGCACGGCCCTGTCCGAGCCGTTCCGGACAAAGACGAGGAGGATGGACCCGGCCAGCGGCAGGAACGTGATGATGGAGACGAGAGGGATTCCGGCGATCGGGGCGTTCATATCAGCAGGAACCCCAGGAATAAGATCGCCCCCAGTAGAAAGGCCAGGGCATAGTCGCGGAGAAGGCCGCTCTGGAGGACGTTCAGTCCCTTGCCGGCCAGGCCCGCGGCGGAGGCGGAACCGTTCAGAACGCCGTCGACGACCTTGAGATCGAAGTGCTGATAGGTCCATTCGGCCCCGCGAACGAGAGGCCGGACGATAACGGCCTCATAGGCTTCATCCACATGGTATTTGCCCAGAAGCAGGCGATAGAGTCCCGGGAAGCGGCGGGCCAGGCTCGACGGGATCTGAGGGGATTTCCGGTAGAACACGAAGGCCAGTCCGATGCCGAGCAGGGCCGAGAGGGTGGCGGCAAGGACAAGCACCGTCTCCGTCGACGGAGCGAGGCCGTGAGGGCCCCGGCCGAGGACGCCCTCGAGGAAGCGGCCGAAGACGTTGGCCCGCTCGCCGAAAAAGACCGGCAGGCCGATGAATCCGGCCAAGGCCGAAAAGGCGGCCAGAATGACCAGCGGGATGGTCATCGTCCGGGGCGGCTCGTGAACATGCTGCCCAGGCGCGAGGGATGATCGTTCTTGGCCATAAAAGGTCCTGTAGATCAGCCGGAACATATAAAAAGCGGTCAGCACGGCCCCGGCCAGACCCAGAACATAGAGGGCATAGTGACGGCCGGCGAAGGCGCTGGTCAGGATGGCGTCCTTCGAAAAAAATCCGGACAAGAACGGGACCCCCGAGATGGCCAGGGCCCCGATGAGGAACACGGGGAAAGTCACGGGGAGCTTTTTCCTGAGCCCGCCCATGCGCCGCATGTCCTGCTCGCCGCCCAGAGCATGGATGACGCTCCCCGCGGCAAGAAAGAGCAGGCTCTTGAAGAAGGCGTGGGTGACCAAGTGGAACATCCCGGCGGCGTAGGCGCCGACGCCGCAACCGATGAACATGTAGCCGATCTGGGAGATCGTCGAATAGGCCAGGACCCGCTTGATGTCGTTCTGGACGAGAGCCAGGGTCGCTGCGAAAACCGCGGTGACAGCGCCGACCCAAGCGACGACCGATGACGCCGTTACGGAGGCCGCGTAGAGGCCGCTCAGACGGCAGACCATGTAGACGCCGGCCGTGACCATGGTCGCAGCGTGGATCAGGGCCGAGACGGGAGTGGGGCCCTCCATGGCGTCCGGGAGCCAGACGTAGAGGGGGATCTGAGCCGACTTCCCGGTGGCGCCTACGAACAGGAGGACGGCGATCAGGGTGACGAGCGCGGGAGAGAGCAACCCGGCCCCGGGAGCCGCGTTGATGGCCGCGATATCGGCACTGCCGACCGTCGTCAACAGGAATAGAATGCCGATGATGAAGCCCGCGTCGCCGACCCTGGTGACGATGAACGCCTTCAGGCCCGCCTTGGAGGCGGCCGGGCGGTCGAACCAGAAACCGATCAGGAGGTAGGAGCAGAGCCCTACCCCTTCCCAGCCGACGAACATCAGGACGATGTCGGAAGCCATGACGAGGACGAGCATGAAGAAGGTGAACAGATTGAGAAAGGCGAAATACCGGGGGTGGCCCTTGTCTCCGGCCATGTACCCGGCGGAATAGACGTGGATGAGGAAGCCGACCCCGGTAACCACGAGAGCCATGACCGCCGAGAGCTCGTCGAGCCGGAATGAGATCGCCGTCGAGAACGATCCGCTCGAGATCCAGGCGAGAAGCTCTTTGGCGAGCGCCGGGGCTCCATGGCCCGATTGGGCCAGGCGAAGGAAGGCGGCCGTCGATAGGAGGAGGGAGATCAAGACGGCCGCCGAGGCCTGGAGCGCGACCCAGGCCCGAGAGAACCTGCGGCCGAAGATCAGGAGCAAAAGGGCGCTCGCTCCTGGGATGATAGGGATCAGCCAGAAGAGTTCGGCCATGCTATCCCTTTAGGTCCTTGAGGTCGTCGGTCCGGATGGATTTCCTCTGACGGAAAACAAGGACGATGATCGCCAGCCCGATCACGGCTTCAGCCGCGGCCACGGTGATGACGAAGAGCACCAAAGCCTGGCCGTCGGCCTTGCCCGAGGCCTTGCTCAGGGCCAGGACGGCCAGGTTGCCGGCGTTGAGCATGATTTCGACGGCCATGAATTGGGTCAAGAGGTCCTTCTTGACAAAGAACGCGATGACGCCGAGAACGAACAGGACCGCGGCCAGGACGAAAAAGGCGGCGGGAGGGATCACTCACCCTCCTTCTTGCCGGCCAAGGCCAGAGCCCCGACCAGGGCCGCCAGGATCAGGAGCGAGGTGATCTCGAAGGCATAGAGATTGTCCGTGAAGAGGAGCCGGCCGAGATGGGCGATATCCCGCCCCGGCGGAACGGCTCCGGCGGTCCCCAACGCCCGCCTCGCCGCAAGAAGGAGCTCGCCCAAGAGGATCACCGCCAGGGCGGTTCCGAGGACGATCCTGACGCGTTTCCGTTCCGGAGGCTCGGGCCGGCGGAGGTTGAACATCATGATGGCGAAAAGGAACAGGACCATGATGGCCCCGGCATAGACCAGGACCTGGACCACCGCGGCAAAGGGAGCGTCGAGGAGTCCAAAGATCCCTCCCAGGCAGGCGAAGGCGAGGACCAGGAAGAGGGCGCTATAGGCTTGGTTGCGCGAGATGATCATGGCGGCGACCGCGCCGACGCACAGGGCAGAGAGGATGACGAAGATGGTCAGGGCCATGGAATTTCCCCTTATATTTAGTTTTCCCGGCGGCCAAAGTCAAGCCGGAAGATAGGGGGAGAAGGGACCGCTCAGACAGCGAAGCGGAAGTTGATGATGTCGCCGTCCCGGACGGGATAGGCTTTGCCCTCCAGGCGAAGGGTCCCATCCGTGCGGCAGCCGGCGATATCGCCCCGGGCGACGAAATGATCGTACGAGACGACCTCGGCTCGGATAAAGCCGCGCTCGATATCGGAGTGGATGACGCCGGCGGCCCGGGTGGCGACGGTCCCGTCGCTGACGGTCCAGGCTTTGACCTCGTCGCCGCCGACCGTAAAGAAGGAGATGAGGCCCATCATCCGGTAGGCCGTGGCGATGAGCCGGTCGAGGGCGGAGCTCCCGATCCCAAAATCGGACCTGAACTGCGGCGCATCCTGATCGGGGAGCTGTCGGATCTCGCTCTCGAGCCGGGCACAGAGCCCGACCGCGGCCGTCCGTGCTTCCGAAGACCAGGACGCGAAGGGCGCGAGGATCTCGGCCTCGCGGCGGATCTCGTCCTCGTCGAGGTTGACGACCGTAATAAGAGGTTTGCCGGTCAGAAAGCGAAAGCCCCGCAGAAGCGTCTCTTCATCCTCCGAGAGATCCAGGCCGCGGAGCGGCGTCTCGGAATCGAGCGAAGCCTTGCATTTCTCGAGGGCGGCCAGCTCCCGGACGTCGCGGTCGCTCTTCTTGGCTGCGATCTGCTTCCGAAGCCGGTCGATCCGGCTCTCGACGATGGCCAGGTCGCTCAGAAGGAATTCCGTTTCGAGGGCGTCCAGATCGCGGCCGGGGTCGACGGAATCAAGAGGGTGCGGCACGGACGGGTCGCGGAAGGACCGGACGACCGCGAGAAGGGCGTCGGCGGTCCTCAGCTTGCCCAGGAACTGCTCGCTGAAGGTGGCTTGTTTCGGGTCGTTGGCGGAGATCCCCTGGAGCTCGACGAACTCGATGGCCGCAGCCGTCTTCTTCTTGGGCTCGAAGATCGCGGCGAGCTTCTCGAGGCGAGGGTCCGGAACCTTAACGATGGCGATAGGATCGGCCCCCTTGGCCGCGCCCGTCTGGGCGGACGCGCCGGTCAGGGCGGAAAAGAGCGAGCTTTTCCCTGACTGGGGCAGGCCGACGATACAGATCTTCACGTTTGTTTTCCTTCGGGGATGGACCGGACGAAGAAAATAAAAACGTATTATAGCGAATTCGGGGCCGCGGTTCAAGACGCGTTGACAACGCAGGCCGATTTGATATAATGACGCCGGTACCGCGGGGTAGAGCAGCCTGGTAGCTCGTCGGGCTCATAACCCGGAGGTCGTTGGTTCAAATCCAACCCCCGCTACCATCCGAGATCAACGGCTTTTCCCATACGAACGAGGCTCCGGCCTCGTTTTCTGTCTTGCGGCTCTCCAATCCGAAACATCGCCTCGCGTCGGACGTTTGGGGGCGCATTTGCATTTGAGCGGTCGAATTTCTTATGATGGTCATGGCCTGATCATGCCGAAGAAGCCCCAAAGCGTTTTTCGCGAATATTTCGAGCTCGTCGTCGAGATGGCGGTCTTCGTCTTTTTCGTTCTGACCTTCGTCGTTCAGCATTTCCAGATCCCCACGGGATCGATGATCCCGAAGCTCCTGGTCGGCGATTTCGTCCTGGTCAACAAGATGGCTTACGCCCGGCCCGTGTGTCCTCTCGAGGGCTTTCTTTTGCCGCACAAGCCGATCGAGAGAAAGGACATCATCGTTTTCAAGTGGCCCGGGGACCTCAGGAAGGACTACGTGAAGCGGGTGATCGGCCTGGGGGGAGAAAAGGTCGAACTACGGGCCAGGCAGCTTTATGTCAATGACCAGGCGGTCGACGAACCTTACACGATCTATAAGGATAACCAGGCTTATCCGGCGGACGAAAATTATGGGCCGATCGTCGTTCCGGAAGGGAGCCTCTTCGTCCTGGGAGACAACCGGGACGACAGTGCGGACAGCCGGACCTGGGGGGTTGTCCCGCTGGCCAACATCAAGGGGAGACCCTGGCTGATCTATTTCTCCTACGACGCCGAGTCGAACGCGTATCAGAAGACGAGCCTCGGCGATCGGCTCAAAAGACTCGTAAGATTCATCACCAAGGCCCGTTGGGGCCGCATTCTTAAGATCATCAATTGACCGAAGAATCACGGTTTCCCGGAGCCCTTCAGACGCCTGCCGGTCATCATCGTGACGATCCGATCCGATAGGGACGGCTTCATCAGGTTGTCGACTTGGATTAGAGTATAGCCGACGACGAATCCGCCCATTTTGAAAAAACTACTGATGAGTGCAAGCCCCGCGAAGAGCAACAGTCCCACCAGCGCCCGTTGCCGATAGACCTGACCCGTGCCGGGGAACACAAGACTGAGAACGAGGGCTCGAAGGTATTCCTGCCTGAAACTCAATCGCGGCCCGCTCTTTGGATCCTGCGCTTCAGGTCGGGCGCTCTGTCGGTCTCTCCGCCTCCGGACGATCCGACCCAAGAGGGATCCGCCGATCAGGCTCGACAGGGGAAGCCATAAGGGCGGGCGGCCCCAAGGCATGCCGATCGTTATACCGGACGGGGCCAGCATATTGATGACACCAAGAACGACCACGTTGGGGATGGATAGTCCTATTAGGGCATAAACGATGAGCGTGGGGACCTTCGGAAAAGCGGCTTCGCCTCTGGCGAAGACCAGGAAGACGGCCAGCAGAAGCCAAAGACTGCCATAAACCGCGGCTAAAGCCATTTGGGGATTGCCAAAGGAGAATCCGGTATCGACAAGCATCATCCCAAATTGCATGTCCACCTCCCGCGCCACGATCGGCGTCCGGGCAGAGGCGCCTGATCAGGAATCAATCCACCGCAACGCCGTCCCAGCAGAAGGTGCAGAGCTTTTCTTTGGGGAGCCCGATCGCGGAGACCAGGTCCTCCAACCTTTGATAGCGGAGCGTTGTCAATCCGAGCGTGTGCGAGATCCAGCCGACCATGGCGTCGTGCTTTTTCGTGCCGGACCGGACGTAGGATTCGAAGTCGCGGAATTCCGGCCCTTCGAGCGCCGCGATGGCCCTGCGGGCGGCCAGATCGAGCTCGGAGCGCGACCGGGAGAAGTTCAGGTACTTGCAGCCGAAGGTGAGCGGCGGGCAGGCCGGCCGCATATGGACCTCGACCGCGCCGGATTCGTAGAGGCGCTGGATCGTGTCCTTGAGCTGGGTGCCGCGGACGATCGAATCCTCGCAGAACAGGAGCTTGTGCCCCTGGATGATCTCGCGGATGGGGATGAGCTTCATCCGGGCCACCTGGTCGCGGATGTCCTGGTGCTGGGGCATGAAGCTCCGGGCCCAGGTCGGCGTGTACTTGACGAAGGGGCGCCGGAAGGGGATGCCCGCTTCGGCCGCATAGCCGAGCCCATGGCCGATGCCGGAATCCGGGATGCCGGCGACGAGGTCGATCTTGACGTCGTCGTTCCGGGCCAGGAGCGCCCCGCAACGGTTGCGCACGGTTTCCACGTTGATCCCCTCGTAGCTCGAGGCGGGATAGCCGTAGTAGACCCAGAGGAAAGAGCAGATCTGGAGCTTCTTGGCAGGAGGGACGAGCGTTTCGGCCCCCTCCGGCGTGATGCGGACGATCTCGCCGGGGCCAAGATACCGGTCGATCTCGTAGCCGAGATTGGGAAAAGCGCACGTTTCCATGGAGGCGGCGAACGAGCCCGGCTTTTTCCCCAGGACGATGGGCGTCCGGCCGAACTTGTCCCGGGCAGCCAGGACGGCGCCGTCCGTCAGGATGAGGATGGACGCGGACCCCTCGATGAACTCCCAGACGGCCCGGATGCCGTCCTCGAAGGTGTCTTCCCGGTTGATCATGGCGGCGATAAGCTCGGTCGGATTAATCTCGCCGCCGCGCATCTCCGAGAAATGGAGGCATTTGCCGCGGAAGGCCCGGGCGACCAGGTCCTCGATGTTCTTGATGACGCCGACCGTAGCGATCGCGTAGTGTCCGAGGTGGGACCGGATGAGGAGGGGCTGGTCCTCGTAATCGCTGATGACGCCGATGCCCCGCGAGCCGTGAAGCTTGCCGACATCGTCGCCGAATTTTGAGCGGAACTGGGCGTTCTCGATGTTGTGGATGTAGCGGACGATGCTCTCCCCGTTACCGGCGGCCAGGCCGCCGCGCTTGGTGCCCAGGTGAGAGTGGTAGTCCGTGCCGTAGAATAGGTCCTCGACGATATCGCCCTTGCCGATGACTCCGAATAAACCGCCCATGGCCGTCCTCCTGTCCGTATAGCGGCGAATCATAACATCCCATCCGAAAGTGGTCAAACTATGATAAAATCCTTGAGAGACGATATTAGGAGGACAACATGTTTAAAGCCGCGACGTACATCGAAAGACGCAAGCTCCTGAGGAAGTCCGTGGGGTCGGGCCTGATGATCTTCCTGGCCAACGAAGAGAGCCCGATGAACTACACGGCCAATACCTTCCATTACCGGCAGGACAGCTCGTTCTTGTACTATTTTGGCCTCTCCTCGCCGGGCCTGGCCGCGATCATCGACGCGGACCAGGGCACCGACACCCTCTATGGCAACGATATCGGCATCGAAGACATCATCTGGGAGGGCGAACTGCCTAAGATCAAGGATAGGGCCCTGGAAGTCGGCGTCGGCCGGACCGCTCCTCGGGCCGCCTTCGGCGAGGCCGTGCGCCAAGCCATGGCCGGCGGAAGGACCGTGCATTATCTGCCGCCCTACCGGTCCGACAACGCCATCGTTCTGAGCGATCTTCTCGGCATCCCCGTCAAGGACCTCAGGGCCAAGGCCTCGGCGGCCTTCATCAAGGCCTCGGTCGACCAGCGGATCATCAAGTCCAAAGAGGAGATCCGGGAGATCGAATCCGCCGTGGCCGTCAGCCGGGAGATGTACCTGGCCGCCATGAAGCTGGCCAAGCCCGGCCGCTATGAGTACCAGATCTCCGGGGCCATGGAGGGGATCGCCCTCGCCTACGGCATGCATCTGGCCTTCCCGCCCATCGTCACCGTCAACGGCCAGATCTTCCACATGCATTCCCACGACAACCTGCTGACCCGGGGCCGGCTCCTGATCTGTGACTGCGGCGCCGAAGCGGCCAGCGGCTACGCCTCCGATATCACCCGGGCTGTGCCCGTCGGCGGCCGTTTCAACGCCCGTCAGAAGGCCATTTACGAGATCGTCCTGGCCGGACAGCAATCGGCCATCAAGTCCGTCAAGCCGGGCATCAACTTCAAGGACATCCATCTTCAGACGGCCCGGATCATGACCGACGGCCTGAAGAGTCTGGGCCTGATGAAGGGCGATGCCGCCGAGGCCGTCGCGGCGGGCGCCCATGCCCTCTTCTTCCCCCACGGCCTCGGCCACAACCTGGGCCTCGACGTCCACGACATGGAGGACTACGGCGAGAACTACGTCGGCTACGGCGAGAAGGTCGAGCGCAGCTCCCAGTTCGGGTTGGCCTACCTGCGCATGGCCCGGGTGCTTCGGCCCGGCCACGTCATGACCGTCGAACCCGGGATCTATTTCATTCCCGCCCTCTTCGACCTGTGGCGGAAAGAAAAGAAGCATCGGGAATTCATCGTCTATGACGCCGTCGAGAAGTTCCTTGGCTTCGGCGGGGTCCGGATCGAGGACGACGTCCTGGTCACGGAGAAGGGCCGCAAGGTCCTCGGGCCGCCGATCCCCAAGACCATCGCCGAAGTCGAAAAGGCCTGCCGGGCTTGAGGATCGCTCTCGTCCAGCAGCAGGCCAGCGGCGACCCGGCCGGGAACCGGGCCAGGGGAGAAGCGGCCTTTCTCGAGGCGGCCCGGAATGGGGCCAACCTCGTCGCCTTCGCCGAGCTGGCTTTCACCCGGTTCTACCCGCAGGTCCCGGCGACCGCCGGGAGTCCGGCTCTCGCCGAGACGATCCCCGGTCCCACGACCGATCTCTTCTGCGCCTTGGCCCGAGAGACCGGGGCGGCCGCCGTGCTCAACCTGTTCGAGCGGGACGGGGACCGGACCTACGATTCCTCTCCGGTCATCGATGCCGACGGGACGATCCTCGGCGTCACCCGCATGGTCCATATCATGGAAGGGCCCGGATTCCATGAACGCGGCTACTACGCGCCCGGCGACCGGGAAAGATCCGTCTTTTCCACGGCCGCCGGCCGGATCGGAGTGGCCATCTGTTACGACCGTCATTTCCCGGAATATATGAGAGGCTTGCGGCTGGCCGGGGCGGAGCTCGTCGTCGTGCCGCAGGCCGGGACGTCGGGGGAGTGGACCGAAGGGATCTTCGAAGCCGAGCTCCAGGTGGCCGCCTTCCAGAACGGCTACTATGCCGCCCTGGTGAACCGGGTCGGCCGGGAGGAGGGTCTTGAGTTTGCCGGGGAGTCCTTCGTCGTCGACCCCGACGGCCGAGTCATCGCCAGGGCGCCGGACGGCCTCGATCGGATCCTCTATGCGGATTGCGATTTTGCCAAGAACGCCGCCTCCCATGCCGCGCGGCACTTTCTCGTGGACCGCAGGCCGTCCGTCTACGGAGCGATGGGCCTCGCCGATGCCGGCAAGAAGGTGCGCTGATGCCGCGCTGGTACGTCGTCAATACGAGGCCAAAGAAGGAGAGCCAGGTCGAGCGCCTGTTCACCGAGGGCGGGTTCACCATCTACTGCCCCAAATACGTCCGGGAAAAGCGGGTCGTCCCCTTCTTTCCAGGCTACGCTTTTCTGCAGTTCGAATTCCCGGACCAGTTCCAGATGGTCAAGTACACCCGCGGCGTCAAGCGCGTGGTCGGCAACGACGCCGGCCCCACGCCCATCCCGGCCGAGATCGTCGAGGGCATCAAGTCCCGGGAGCGGGACGGGCTTATCGTCTTCGAGAGATACGGCCAGGAGCCTGCGGTCGGCGATGAGATCGTTGTCGTCGAGGGCCCGCTCAAGGGCCTCAAGGGCATCTTCCGCAAAGAGGTCGGCGACAGCGAACGGGTGATGATCCTCCTGAACTACGTCTCCTACCAGGGCATGCTGCTCATCGAAAAGGATAAGCTCAAGAAGGTCTAGCGGTCTATTTCCGGGCCTTCAGGGCGTCGAGGAAGGGCTGCTTGAGGCTGCTCGAGGAGAAATAGACGATCCCGTCGGCCTTGAGGGCCTTGCTTGTCCGCATCTGTTCGATCATGCCCTCGGGCGTGTTCTGGTTGTGCGAGGTGCCGATGCCGATCCCCGGGCAAACGAGGGCATGACCCTTGGCATAGCTGACCGCCTCGCGGGTGAGCCTTTCGTAAAGCTTGCCATCGTTCGTGTAGATCATCGGGTTGAGCATATCGACGAGCCCTTCACGGCCCCACTCGGCCCAATCCTGGCCGATCATGACCCGGGCGTTCACGGCGTCCGGGAAGACGGCGGCGCTGATCCTGACCTTCCGGCCAGTCGTTTTGAGAGCGTCCCGGAGCTCCCGGACGAAGAGCGTCACCCGGTCCGTGTTCCAGCGGAGCCAGACGTTCCAGGCGGGGTTGCCGGTGTCGCGGGCCTTGACCGCGGCCATGTCGATGCCCGTGTCCGCCTTGAACAGCCTGAGGGTCTCAGCGTCGAAGCTGAAGAACGGCTCGGTCGGCTCGCAGGGATAGCGGATGTAGTCGAGGTGGACCCAGCCGACGTCGTACCTCAGGACGACTTCGAGCATCAGGCTGATCTCATAGGCCCGGGCCGCCGGCAGGGCCGGGTTGACGGCGCCGACCATCTCCCGCTTCGGAGAGGTGATCAGCCATTCGGGATGCTCGCGGACCTGGCCGAGGAGGGAGGATTCGGGAAAGACGCAGAACCAGGGATGGACCTCCATCTTCCGTTTTTTCGCCTCGGCCAGGAAGGTCCCGAAGAAGTCCCAGTTGTAAGCCGGATCGGGAACGCCGATCTCGCTCGCGTAATAGACGTGGCCCGAGGTGTTCTTGACCAGCATGATCAGGGTGTTGATCCCGGCCGCGGCATATTCGTCGAGGGTCGTCCGCATCTTTTCGACCGCGGCCGCCTTGTCGGGGCCGAAGA
>Ga0326726_10002321_pt1 | contig 17527 bp, 13 predicted proteins | sample MHFenrmetagenome_2_FD_207603 | JGI IMG/M metagenome (GOLD analysis project Ga0326726, IMG submission 207603) | Lab enriched peat soil microbial communities from Michigan Hollow, Ithaca, NY, United States - MHF15MN | ecosystem: Environmental > Terrestrial > Soil > Wetlands > Peat | place: USA... | reverse complement strand
GTCATGCTGAACAAAGGGCCCTATGCGGTCACGACGGTCAGCGTGCTGGCGGACATCCTCAAACGCATGCAAGCCCATCAGGAGAAAAAGCGCTCCATGCTGAGGCACCTCCGTCTGGCCGATTCATTCCTGTCTACCGCTTGAAGGGGTGCGAGCTCGCCTTCGTTACAGCCGAAAGCCTTCGGGGAGGAGCTTGGTAATCGCCATCTGCTCGGTGCCGGACTGGCCGCGAAACAGAACCAGGGCGTCGGGGCCAAATTCAAAGATCACCTGGCGGCATGCGCCACAGGGGGCGCAGGGGCCGTCGCGCTCGGTGGCGACGGCGACCGCTTTGATCCTCATCCCACTTCCTTCGGCTGCGACGGCGGCAAAGATAGCGTTGCGCTCGGCACAGATGGTCAGGCCATACGAGGCGTTCTCTACGTTGCACCCGTGATACATCGAGCCGCGCTCGGTGAGGATAGTCGCTCCCACCTTGAAATTCGAATAGGGCGCGTGGGCATTCTTGAAAGCAGAGCGGGCAGCGGAGAGCATTTGTTCCTGCTGGTCGGGCTCAAGGGTGATGGGCATAAGTACCGTCCTCTACTCGACGGGAGTGTGGGGCGAACATTCCCTGTCCCGCTTTTGACTTTGGTTTTGCCTTCCGTTCAAGATGATCCCCAACTCAGAATCAAGGTCAAAGGCGGCGGACAAGAGTGTCCGCCCCACACATTCCTGAACTTTAGATCGCTGGGCAGGCGCCTCGCTTGATGAACTCACCCTGTCCTGGATGACCAAGGAATTTTTCGCCGTCGACCAGCACGCGTCCGCGGGAAAGCACGACGTCCGGCATGCCGGTCACCTTGATTCCTTCGAACATGGAGTAATCCACACGCATGTGATGGGTCTTGGCGCTGATGGTGTGCTCACGCTTGGGGTCGAAGATGACCAGGTCAGCGTCACTGCCCACCGCGACCGTGCCCTTACGGGGATAGAGGCCGAAGAGCTTGGCGGGGGTGGTCGCCACCAGTTCGACGAAGCGGTTTACGCTGAAGCGTCCCTGGGCGACGCCGCCGGAATACACCAGGCTCATGCGGTGTTCGATGCCGGGGCCACCGTTGGGGATCTTAGTGAAGTCGCCGATCCCCATTTCTTTTTGCTCCTTGAAGCAGAACGGGCAATGATCGGTAGAGACCACCTGCAGATGGTCGTGGGTCAATCCCTTCCACAATTCTTCCTGGTGCCATTTTTCGCGCAGCGGCGGCGTGAAAACATATTTGGCGCCTTCAAAACCAGGGGCATCCATGTTTTCGAGCGACAGGTAGAGATATTGAGGACAGGTCTCGGCGTAAACTGGCAGGCCGCGATCGCGGGCCTCGCGGACTTTTTCCAGAGCGTCGTTGCAACTGAGATGCACGATGTACACCGGCGAACCAGCCATTTCGGCGAGGGCGATGGCGCGGGACGTGGCTTCGGCTTCCGCCGTGGTGGGGCGAGTGAGGGCGTGATACTTGGGCGCCGTCTTGCCCTCGGCTAGGGCCTGCTTGACGATCACATCAATGGCTCCGCCATTTTCCGCGTGCATGCAGACCATGGCTCCGGCCTTGGCCGAAGTCCGCATTGCCCTGAAAATGCTGGCGTCGTCGAGCATGAACACGCCGGGGTACGCCATGAACAGCTTGAAGCTGCTGACCCCTTCGCGCACCAGTTGCGGCATTTCCGCCAGCTGCGCGTCGGGCAAGTCAGTGATGATGCAATGGAATCCGTAATCGGCCACCGCTTTCGAGGACGCCTTCTGCATCCATGCGTCGAAGGCGGTGCGCAGAGATTGTCCTTTGTACTGGATGGCGAAGTCGATCAGCGTTGTGGTGCCACCGAAGGCGGCAGCGCGCGTGCCGGTTTCAAAATCGTCCGCACTGGTGGTGCCTCCAAACGGCATATCCAGGTGGGTGTGGACATCGATTCCGCCGGGGAACACATATTTGCCCGCAGCGTCAATCAGGCGCGTGGCATTTTGTCGAGGCAGGCTGCTGCCCAGGGCAACAACCCGGCCCCCTGAAATGGCGACGTCGGCCTGACAAGTATCTGCGGCGGTGACCACGGTGCCACCGGTGATGATGGTGTCGAACCCCATTGGCTAATCCTCTGTTCTGCGAGAGTCCTGCCTGTCCGGGAGGAAGCGTGATGTATTCTATGCTAGCAGGCTGCGGAAGAGCGGCGGTGCCGCTGTCTGCCGGGAATGCGTTGATTCCAGAGGCGCCGCCAGGCCATTGGGAAGGCCGCGACTTCAATCGTGCCACCAGGTCATTGAAAATGGGTTTGCGCTTTAGCGCCTGCGGTTTGCGGTTGGGGTCCTGCGTGGAGTTTTTCCGCAACCAATTCTGTCGTGGCATAAGCCGATGATCAGATTCGGCTTCAGCCTCTGCGGTTGACTTCTATCCCACAACCGCGAAAGGGAGAAATGAAGTTCGGGATCACCCTCAAACCGGATATTACAGTGGAGCGGATTGTCGGGTTGACCCGGCAAGCGGAAGCCGCTGGTTTCGAGTATGGCTGGATTTTTGATTCCCACGTGCTGTGGAAGGATCCGTACCCGCTGCTTACGCTGATGGCAAACGCCACCACCAGCATGAAGCTGGGTCCGTGCGTAACTAATCCGGCGGTGCGCGACCTCACGGTTACCTCCAGCCTCTTTGCCACGCTCAACCTGATTTCTGGCGGGCGCATGGAGCTGGGCATCGGGCGCGGCGACAGCTCGCGGCGGGTATTAGGCAAAAAGCCGGTCACTCCGGCGGAGCTGGAGCGCGCCGTCGTCACTTTTCGTGAACTCACGGCAGGACAGGAAGTGCAGTACGAAGGTCAGCCTGCCCGGCTCACCTGGGCGACCGGCTCGCCTCCGGTCTGGATTGCGGGTTATGGGCCGAAGGTTTTGAACCTGGCGGGGCGGATCGCGGATGGAGTCATTCTGCAATTTGCTGATCCTGACCTGATTGCCTGGTGCTTGGGATTTGTCCGGCAGGGCGCCAGAGAAGCGGGGCGGGACCCGAATTCGGTGGAAGTCATGGCAGCCGCTCCGGTGTGGGTCTCTGATGATCTTGAGCTGGCGCGACAACGGGTGCGCTGGTTTCCTGCGCTGGTTTCGAATCACGTTGTGGATCTGATATCGCGATACAAACCTGAAGATCTGCCGGCATCGTTGACTTCTTACGTGCAGGATCGCACCGGATACGACTACCAGCATCATGCCGAGGTGGGCAGTGACAACTCCCACTTCGTTTCCGATGAAGTAGTGGACCGGTTCTGCCTGGTGGGTGCGGTTGAAGCTCATCGCCAGAAGCTGAGAGAGCTGGCAGAGGTGGGCGTGACACAATTCAATATTTATCTGATGTGCGGCGAGGAAGAGCAAACTCTCGAGACCTACAGGCGGGACGTGTTGCCGGGGTTTCGTGGGATGGATTGAGCAGGAGGATCTGAATGCTCAGTTTCCAGTTTACTGGTTCTCGGTTCTCAGTGATCGAAACGCTATTCAACAGGCAGGGTAAGTAAAAGGGAACATGGTTCGAGAACTTACAGCACTTCTTGCGTGCAGCGGCTTAGCGCTGTTGAGCTCATGCAGCGGAACCAAGGCCGAGCCTCCGCGTATAGTTGCGGTGCCGGTGCTGGCGGCCTCGGTGGAGCAGAAAGCTGTGCCGCTGCAGCTCAAGGCGATTGGCGCGGTCGAGGCCTACTCGAACGTCTCGGTGAAGACCCAGGTGACCGGGGAACTTGTCGGCGTGCATTTCAAAGAAGGCGCGGACGTCAGCAAGGGACAACTGCTGTTTACGCTGGACAAGCGTCCTTTCGAAGCGGCTCTTAAACAGGCGCAGGGCATGCTCTCCCGCGACCAGGCCCAGGCGGCCAACGCGCGCAACCAGGCCAATCGATCGCGTCAGCTGAACCAGGCGGGCGTCGTTTCTAAAGAAGAGTATGACCGGATACAATCGGAGGCGGATGCGCTCGACGCCGCCGTAGTCGCCGATCAAGCGGCGGTCGAGAACGCGCGGGTGCAACTAGTTTACTGCAGCATTTATTCGCCTATCAATGGCCGCACTGGTCCTCTGCTGATTCACCAGGGCAACATGATCAAGGCGAACGATACTCCGTTTCTGGTGAGCATCAACCAGGTGCAGCCGATTTATGCCACCTTTACCGTGCCCGAGCAAAATCTGGCCGACATCAAGCGCTACTCCGCCCAAGGAAAACTGCGGGTGCAAGCTTTGATTCCCAACGACAGCCGCGGGCCGGCTGCGGGCTGGCTGAGTTTCATCGACAACACCGTGGACCAGGCCACTGGCACCATCAAGCTAAAAGGCGAGTTTCCGAACGCTGACCGGCGGCTCTGGCCGGGCCAGTTTGTGGACGTGGTCCTGACCCTGGCGCAACAGCCTAACGCCATTGTGGTACCCTCGCAGGCCCTGCAGAACGGTCAGCAAGGTCAGTTCGTTTTTGTCATCAAGCCGGACATGACGGTCGAGGCCCGCCCGGTAGTTCTGGATCGCAGTACCGACGGGCAGGCAGTCATCTCGAAAGGACTCGCACCCGGCGAGCAGGTTGTCACTGATGGACAGCTTCGCCTGGTACCCGGGGTAACGAAAGTGGAACTTAAGGAAGTTGCGGCACCGGCTCCGAGTCCTCCCCGGGCCGGGGGATAGACATCATGAACGTCGCCGAAATCTTTATTCGCCGTCCGGTCATGACCACCCTGGTGATGCTGGGCATTCTCATGTTCGGCATCATGGGTTATCGCCTGCTTCCGGTGAGCGATCTGCCCAACGTTGATTTCCCCACCATCCTGGTTTCAGCCAGCCTGCCGGGTGCGACACCGGATACCATGGCCTCCGCTGTGGCCATGCCGCTGGAAAAGCAATTCTCCACCATCGCCGGAGTGGACTCGATGACTTCGTCGAGCACTCAGGGATCCACCCAGATCACGCTGCAATTCAATCTGAGCCGCAATCTGGATGCTGCGGCACAGGACGTGCAGTCCATGATTGCGAAGGCGGCCCGCGATCTGCCGCAGAATTTGCCCAGCCCGCCTTCTTATCAGAAGGTCAATCCTGCCGACCAGCCGATTCTGTACCTGAGTTTAAACTCGCCGACGCTGCGCCTGTCGGACGTGGATGAATATGCGGAAACGCTGATGGCACAGCGTATCTCCATGGTGAGCGGGGTGGCCCAGGTAAGCGTCTACGGGGCGCAGAAGTATGCGGTGCACGCCAAGCTTGATCCCAAAGCTCTGGCCAGCCGTCAGATCGGCATTGATGAAGTCTCCAACGCGATTCAAAACGGCAACGTCAACTTGCCCACCGGCATTCTGTACGGGACGCACCAGGCATTTACCGTCCAGGTGAATGGTCAGCTCAACAAGGCCGCGGATTATGGACCACTCGTCGTGGCCTACCGCAATGGTGCTCCAGTGCGGCTTCGGGACCTTGGTCAAGTCGTGGACGGAGTCGAAAACGACAAGACCGCGAGCTGGTACTACGACGACAAGGGCCTGAGGCGCGGCATCATTCTGGCTATTCAACGCCAACCCGGGACCAATACGGTTGAAGTGGTGGATTCCATCAGCCAGTTGATGCCCAGCTTCCGCGCGGTCATGCCGCCCTCGGTCAACGTGGACACGCTCTACGACCGCTCGGTTTCCATCCGGTCTTCGGTGAACGATGTGAAGTTCACGCTGTTCCTGGCTTTGGTGCTAGTCATTCTGGTCATCTTCCTGTTTCTGCGCAATCTTTCGGCCACGGCCATTCCCAGCATGGCGCTCCCCATGTCCATCGTGGGTACATTCGCGATCATGTATCTGCTGGGTTATTCGCTGGACAATCTGTCGCTGATGGCGCTGACCCTTTCCGTCGGCTTCGTGGTCGATGACGCCATCGTGATGCTGGAAAACATCGTGCGCCATATGGAGATGGGCGAGCGTCCGATGGAGGCGGCTTTTCGCGGGGCGCACGAGATCGGCTTCACCATCGTTTCCATGACACTGTCGCTGGCGGCGGTGTTCATTCCCGTGCTTTTCATGAGCGGCATTCTGGGACGGCTGCTGCACGAATTTGCGGTGACCATCAGCGTGGCGATTCTGGTCTCCGGCGTGGTCTCGCTCAGCCTCACGCCCATGCTGTGCAGCCGTTTCCTGCGGGCTTCGAAAGAAACACAACACGGCCGGCTGTGGAAACTCTTTGAGAGCTTCTTCGAAGGGCTGTTACGACTTTACGATCGCACTCTGCGGGTAACGCTCCGGCACAAACTTGCCACTATGGCGGTTTCCGTGGCAGTAATGGCGGGGACGGCCTATCTGTTCGTGGCCATTCCCAAAGGCTTCTTGCCGGATGAGGACCAGGGACAGATTTTCATCTTCACCGAAGGTCCGCAGGGCATTTCGTTCGACAACATGGTCGAGCACCAGCGGGCCTTGAACAGGGTGGTGATGGCACAGCCTTACGTTGACTCCTTCATGTCCACGGCTGCGGGAGGCAACGCGGGGCGTCTCTTTGTCCGCTTGACGCCCCGGAAACAGCGCAAACCGGCGCAGGAGCTCATTCAGGACCTGCGAGGAAAGCTGGCCGCCGTTCCCGGTATTAACGCCTTTCCGCAATTGCTGCCGACCATCCGTATCGGCGGGCAGCTGACCAAGAGCCAGTACCAGTTCACCCTACAGGCGCCCGACACAAACGAACTCTACCAGGCCGCTCCCAAGCTGGAAGCGAAACTGCGCAGCGATCCGCAGCTGCAAAAACTCATGCAAGACGTCACCAGCGATTTGCAGATCACCAATCCGCAGGTGAATGTGGATATCGATCGAGACAAGGCGTCGGCTCTAGGGATCACCGCCAACCAGGTGGAAGATGCGCTTTACACGGCCTACGGCCAGCGCCAGATTTCTACCATCTACGCGCCCAACAACGCCTATCGCGTGATCGCCGAGTTGGAGAACCAATACCAACTCGATCCCTCCGCGCTCTCGATGCTGTATGTGCGCTCTTCGACCGGGCAACTTGTCCCGTTAAACGCTGTAGCCCGGCTGACACGATCGCTGGGGCCGCTCACCATCAATCACCTGGGACAGCTGCCAGCGGTAACAATCTCCTTCAACCTGCGTCCGGGGGTTTCGCTGGGCGACGCCGTCAACGCGGTGGGCAAGGCAGCGCGAGAAATGCTGCCGGCAACTGTCAGCACCAGCTTTCAGGGCACGGCGCAAGCCTTTGAATCGTCCATCAGCGGCTTAGGCTTGCTGCTGTTGATGGCCATACTGGTAATTTACCTGGTACTGGGCATCTTGTATGAGAGCTTCATTCACCCTCTGACGATTCTTTCCGGGCTGCCCTCGGCTGGTTTTGGCGCTCTGATCACGCTCATGCTCTTTCACCTTGAGCTCAACCTCTACGGCTTTGTGGGCGTGATCATGCTGGTCGGGATTGTGAAGAAAAATGCCATCATGATGATCGATGTGGCTCTGGAGCGGCAGCGCGAAAGCCATGTCGCGCCGCAGGAGGCGATTCATCAGGGCGCCTTGCTGCGCTTCCGTCCCATCATGATGACCACGATGGCCGCTCTCATGGGCACGTTGCCGATTGCGCTGGGCTTAGGCGCCGGCGCGGAATCCCGCCGCCCGCTGGGGCTGGCGGTCGTGGGTGGGCTGGTATTCTCTCAACTGCTGACTCTGTACATTACCCCCGTCTATTACATCTACATGGATTCCTTCCAGAGCTGGCTCCGCTCCCGGAAGAAGGTCAAAACGCTTCCGGAAAGTGAATTCGAAAGGGAACCGGTGCTCGTGGGAAAGTCGGGCAAGTAGTGCGGCAATTGGCATTAGTCAAACCCGTGATTACATTCAAGCCGACTGCCAAGTGCAAAGTGCTGGTTTACGTTTCCGGTGCTTGGGTTAAACAGTGAAAGCGGGTTGGCTAATTGCTAATTGCCGTTCCACACTTCGCACCCATCGATTTCGCACTATCGGGTAACATGTCGGGTTGGGTGCGAACACATCTTGGATTCGAACACCGCTGAGATCGACACAGCTTCCGATAGAGTCCTACCGCCGGCGTGGTTTCGATTTCTTGCTCCTTCCGTCACCGATCTGATCTTTGTCATTTTGCTGTTTGCGATGAGCAGTGGAGCGCTGGCGCCTCGGCTGCTGGGGGATGCCAGCATTGGGTGGCACATCCGCAATGGCGAACGGATGCTGCGCACCCACTCGATCACGCGCACCGATCCGTTCTCCGTCACCATGGCCGGGCACACCTGGTATGCCTGGGAATGGCTCTACGATGCGAAGATTGCGGCCATCCACCATTGGATGGGACTGAACGGGGTGGTCTTTTTCAATGCAGTAATCATTGCCCTGACTTTTGCTCTCACTCTGCGTCTGTGCTTGCAGCGCGGCGCGGACCTGCCGGTCGCGGCGCTCCTGCTCGCTCTGTCTCTGGGGGTCTCGATGATTCATCTATTTGCCCGGCCCCATGTGCTGAGCTGGTTGTTTACCGTGATCTGGTTCCAGCTGTTAGACAGCTCAGAGAGCGGAGACGGTGGAGGGAGCCGCCGGCGCTTGTGGTATCTGCCCGCGCTGATGCTGCTCTGGGTGAATGTGCATGGTGGCTTTGTGCTGGGCTTTGCCCTGCTCGGTCTGTATCTGCTGAGCGCTGCCGTCCGGTACTACCGGTGCCCGAGGGGAGAAGAGCGGCGCAGGCTGGCACAGCGGCTGCGAACGTTGGGAACGGTGACCGTGGTTTCGCTGGCGGCCAGTCTCATCAACCCGTACGGCTATGAGCTCCACTTGCATATTTACCGGTACCTTACCAGCCGCTGGCTGATGAACCACATCGACGAATTTCTCTCACCCAATTTTCACGGCGTGGCCCAGCAATGCTTTGTGGCGATCCTGCTGATCACGATTGCGGCTTTGGCCGTGGCCCGCAGCAAGCCGTCGCTTTCGCGCGTGTTCGTCCTACTTTTGGCGACCTACAGCGGTTTGTACGCTGCGCGCAGTCTCCCAGTTTCGTCGCTGCTGCTCACCCTGATTGTCGCGCCGCTGTGGACGCAAGGGCTCACCGAAGCCCGCGACAATCCGAATCTCTCCTTGCGCCTGCGAGCCTTCCTATCCCGATGGCGGGCATTCACCGGGCGCGTGGGGCAGGTTGAACTGGGCTTCCGCGGCCATGTCTGGCCGGTCGCCGCGGTGTTCCTCGGACTGATGGTGTGTGCGCATCAGGGCAAGCTGGGATCGACTCAATGGATAAACGCGCATTTCGATCCCGAACACCTGCCCGTGCAGGCCGCTGAAGCGATTGTCCAGCGCGGCCTGCGCGAACCGATTTTCGCACCAGACTCCTGGGGCGGATACCTGATCTACCGCCTTTACCCACAATACAAAGTCTTCGTTGACGACCGCCACGATTTCTACGGGGAAGATTTTCTGCGGGATTACCTGAAGACCATTCGGCTGACCCCCGAGTGGGACAAGTTTCTGAACGAAAAGCATGTCAACTGGGCGCTGTTGCCCACCGGGTCATCGCTGGCCAACATGCTGGAAGAAACCGCGCAGTGGAATGTCGTGTATCGGGATGGAACCGCAGTGTTGCTGGAACGAAAACAGCTTCTGGCTCCTGGCTCCTAGCCAATCCTGGTCGAAGAGCCAGGTGCCGGGCAGCCAGAAGCTAGTAGCGAGAAGCCAGCAGCTCGAAGCTGTTTCCTAGTATTGGTCGTTGGTATCGATATTGAATCCGAGGATAGCGTTGACCTCAATCGGTTCGTTTCCGCGCAGGACGGGACGAAACTTCCAACTGTTGAGCGCGGTCAGGACTTTGCTGGTCATGACCGCGGTAGCGGGTTCGAGCACGTGAGGTCGGCGCAGCAATCCGGAGCGGTCGATGACGCAGGCGATCACCAGACGCGCCTTGGGTAGGCCTGTGGGCAGGTCAGAGCGCATGGCTTGGGGAGCAGTCAGGTCTTCGGCGTAACCATGTACCGCGGAAGCAGGGTCCGCAAACTGCATTACCGCTGTGCCCAGCGTGGTCTCGATGTAGATGGTGTAAACCTTGTCGCCCTTAAGGGTCCCGTAGAAATTGAATGCGCCCCCGGAACGTGAAGTTGCTACCACAGTGATATCTGGCCCGCGATTTTCGGGACTGGTGTTCGAACGTCCCGGGCTCGCCGCCACCTTACTGCCCGAACCGAAGCTGGGCAAGGTCACGACGTTGCTGCTGCCACCTTTTACCGAGACTCCAGGCATGGCCGGAGTACCGCCGGTTCCCGTGCCCGCGCCGCCGGATCCGGGATAGGGTGAGATTCCACCGCGCGCCATGGGGTCCGATCCGGGGCCGGTACCTTCTTTGCCGGCGCCCGCGCCGGGGCCAGAGAAGCCGCTGCCCGGTCCATCGCCGCGTCCGAGGCCAGCACCGCCGCCCGATCCGCCCAGACCAGCTTTGTCACTCCCAGAGGGAGACATAGCCAGGGCACCACTGCCCCCACTGCCGGGCAGACCAACCTTGGATCCGGGCTGGCTGGAGACCACCACACCCGAGGTGCTACCGCCGCCATTGCTGCTGGGAGGTGCTGCGGCCAGACCGGCGTCCAGAGGTCCGCCCAGTCCTGCACCGCGATTTCCTCTGCCCTGTCCGGTGAGCGAGCCTCCGCCAGAAACCGACGGAGGTGGCGGGACGATGGCCGTAGCTGTGCCCGTGCCCAAGCCACCGGCCATGGAGCGCTGCGCCGCACCGGCACCTAATTGGACCGTCGGAGGCACAACCGAAGTGTTGCCCAGGCCGCTGATATTGCGGGGTTCGGGCGAGGCGTTGCCGACCTGCACCGGCGGGGGAACGACTTGCTTCTGCAGTTCACCGGGCCCGAAGCCAGGCCCCATCGTCGCCACCTCCCGAGTCATGGTCGGCGGCGGCGCGACCACACTCGGTGTCGGCATGGTGAGCCGTGGATTCAGGTTCGTCATCTGCTCGGGGGCAGAGACCGGCGGTGGAACCACTTGCACCGCATTCGACCCGGGCAGACGAAGCGTGGAAACCTCGCGCTGCGGCACAGCCGCGCTGGGCGGGACGGCTCCGACGTTCAGTTGGGGCGCGGCTCGCAGCTGGTCGGGTACCTGGGGAGCCGGCGCGACCGCCATCTGGGGCAACACAGGGGCCCGCACAGAAGAGCGCATGCCTTCCGCCGGAGCGGGGCCGGGCAGCGCCTTCAACGCCAGCAGGTTGGCTACAGCGGAATTGGACTTAGGCAGATCGAGTTTGGGCGCATCCGCCACGGTTTCCCGCAACGTGCTTCCGCGCGCCACCCGAATGGTTTGCGTGCGATGGTGCGCCTCGCGACCGCCAGAACGACCGGAGCGGCCCGCCTCCGCTCCGCCAACATCTTCCGTCCGCGGCAGCTCGTTGCCGGAGTAGTAGATGATGTCGTATTTGGGTTTGGGCAGCGGCTCGTAAGGCCGCATGCTGGCCAGTTTCGCCGGTACTACGATAACGGCAACCAGCAGAAACAGCTCAACCGCCCAGGACAGGAGAATCCCCCACCAGGGAAACAGGCCAACCTGGGCCTCGCCGGCCAGGCGCCTGGGCGACTTTCCCATCGCCGGCCCGATGGCGGTCAGGAACTCGTCCCAGGGCGAGGGCCATTCGATGAGGAAGGTGGGTACGTCGTTCACTCTTGGCCTGCCTGTCCCAAAGCGATCTCGATCTCGTCCCCAACAGCGGTTTGGGTAGAACTCAAAGTGCTGCCCGGCAGCTCCAGCACGGATACTGCCTTCAGCCGTACCGGAGCCAGGCGCCACGGTTTCAGATTTTCTTCCAGGTGAACGACCACTTTGTCGCCATCCAGGTAAACCACGTCAATGGGAAAGCGCATGGCGAAAGTGTGCACACCGCGTGAAGGAACGATCCACAAGCCTTGTCCAGCGGGGAAGCTGTCGACATCGGTGCACATCAATCCGCAGAAGCGGGACCAGTGGGTCTCCGCGATGCGCAGTTGCCGGGCCAGGTAAGTCTGGCGCGTTCGATTGAGAGCGTATCCCGTGGGACCCTGTACCGGCATCACAACTCCTGGGCTTGACCTTGCAGCAAGGGCATTTCAGTGTGCCCCTGGCGCCAGGATACGAAACAGCTGGATAATGGCCGGACCCAGCGTCACGAAGATGATGGAGGGAAGGACGAACAAGACCAGGGGAATGATCATCTTGATGGTGGTTTTTGCGGCCTGTTCCTCGGCCCGTTGACGGCGCTCGGTGCGCAGCGAATCAGAGTGAATACGAAGCGCCTGGCTGACGCTGGTCCCGAAGCGGTCCGTCTGTACCAAGGTGGCGACCAGGGCGCGCACATCGTCCACGCCGGTGCGATCGACCAAATTTCGCAGTGCCTCGGCGCGCGGCTTGCCCGCCCGCATTTCGAGATTAATCAGATGAAACTCATCGCTCAGGTCGGGATGGGCATGCCGCAAATCTTCGCCGACCCGCATCAGTGCCTGGTCCAGCGCCAGGCCGACCTCGACGCAAATGACGGTGAGGTCCAGAGCGTCCGGCAATCCCAGGGTAATGCGCCGCTGCCGGTTGCGGATCATGCGCTTGAGCACAAAGCGGGGGATGAAAAAGCCAAAGCCCCCCACTCCAATCATCAGCAGCAGATCGAAGTTGCCCTTGACCGCGACCACGCCCAGCATGCCGACCAGGGCCATCAACACCCGCGCGCCCACATAGATCGTCAAGTGGCGGGGCTCGCGATAACCGGCCTGAATCAGCCACTTTCGCGTTCTTGAAACTTCACTTGGAGACAGCGGAAGGGCTTTGCTGAGGGGATCGAGCGCCTGTTCCAGGCGTTCCTTGAATGCCGGCTTCTCCTGGGGTTGGGTCTTCTGCCAGCCCAAGGCGCGCAGGCGCGAACCCAGCACCGAAAAAGGCGCGTAGGCCGCGGCCCCGAAGGAAAACACGACCAGGGCGATGGTCAGAAACAATAAGATTGCCAGTGCCAGAGCCATGCTTTAGACCTGAATCTGAATGATCTTCCGGATCACGAAATAGCCAATCGTCTGCAAGGTAATGCCGACCACAATCAGCAAGTGCCCGATGGGATCGTCAAACAGCGGCCGGATAAAACTGGGGTTCATGGCCTGCATCGTGATCACAATGATGGGCGGCAATCCCATCAGCAGCATCATGGTCATCCGCCCCTGGGCAGTGTGGACCCGCACCTGCCGCATGATCTTGAAGCGTTCCCGAATCACATAGGACAAGTTGTCGAGGATTTCCGCAAGATTACCGCCGGTCTCGCGCTGCAGCATTACCGCAGTGACGAAAAACTTGACGTCCACAAGAGGCATGCGTTCGGTCAGATTGATCAGGGCGTCGCGCACCGGCAGACCAAATTTCTGTTCTTCGTAGAGCTTGCGGAACTCGGAGGCCACCGGTTCGGCAATCTCGCTGGCGATTAACTCCAGAGCCGTGGTGAAAGCGTGACCGGCGCGCACCGCCCGGGCCAGGGTGTCGATCGCCTCGGGAAAAATCTCTTCGAATTTCTCGAAGCGCTTTGTCCTTTTGTAATTGGCGTAAGAGTACGGCAGAAAGGCTCCGATGAGAAGGCCCAGCCAGGCAAATTGTGGGAAACCGCTGAACAACAGGACGATCAGCCCGAGCCCGGCTCCGCTGACCAGACACAGGAGCACGACGTTGCCGGCGCGGCTCTTCACGTCGGCCTGCTCCAGCAGGGTCTGGAAGTTTGAGATGCTGGAAGACCGGCGCAGCAGGTTGTCGAGTGCCGGGATCTTGCTCATTACTTCGTCGCGTAGCAGGGCCAGTTCCTGGTTGGGCTCGCGTTCCGCGCCCTTCTGCACGGTGGAGAGCCGTTCGCGCAGCAGACGGGCTTTAGAGCTGCGCTCGTCCAGCAGAGAAGCGCCGACAAAGACCGCCAGCGCGACCACCACAAACACGGCAATGGAAATCACTACGAACATACGGTCTGAGAATGTACCTCAGCGGCTGAAGCCGCGGGCGCTAAAGCGCGCTCTCTTATAACTTGTCGGCACGACCAAGGTCGTGCCCTTCCCAAACAACGCGCAGAGCCCGAGTCCTTAGGCAATCTGACTAGACCTCCATGCGCGATTCGAACAACGCGGGACGCAGACGGCAGCCCGCAGTGGCCAGCCGGTCGGCGAACTTGGGGCGGATGCCGTTGGCACGAAACGTACCGCGCACTTTCCCGGTCTCGTCAATGCCCTGACGATCGAATACAAAGATGTCCTGCATGCAGATCACGTCACCCTCCATGCCCGTCACTTCGGCGATGGTAATCACTTTCCGGGTACCGTCGGAGAGGCGCGAGACCTGGACCACGGCGTGAATGGCAGCTGCGATCTGGTGCCGCATAGCCCGTTCCGGGATGTTGAGATTGGCCATGGAGCACATGTTCTCGATGCGGGCCAGGGCGTCTCGCGGGGTGTTGGCGTGCACCGTGGTTAGCGAGCCCTCGTGACCGGTATTCATGGCCTGCAGCATGTCAAAAGCCTCTTCGCCGCGGACCTCACCGACCACAATGCGGTCGGGACGCATACGCAGACTGTTGATGACCAGTTGCCGCTGCCGCACCGCACCCTTGCCTTCGATATTGGGCGGACGGGTCTCCAGTCGGACCACGTGCTCCTGTTTCAACTGCAATTCGGCCGCGTCCTCGATGGTGACAATGCGGTCGGAATTCGGAATGTAGCTGGAGAGGACGTTCAGCAGCGTGGTTTTGCCGGCGCCGGTGCCTCCGGAGATCAGGAAATTCAGCCGGCCTTTGACCATGGCCGACAACAATTCCAGCATGGGCTCCGTCAGGCTCTTGTTCTCGATCATGTTACGGGCGGTGATCGGATCGCGACCAAAGCGACGGATGGAAAGACAGGGGCCGTCGATGGCCAGAGGCGGAATGATGGCGTTCACGCGGGAGCCATCGGCCAGACGTGCATCGACCATGGGCGAGGACTCATCCACGCGCCGTCCGATGCGCGAGACGATGCGGTCGATGATCTGCATCAGATGGGCATCATCCTTGAAGCTCAGGCCGGTGGGCTCGAGTTTGCCCGCTCGTTCCACGTAGACCTTGTTGTAGCGGTTGACCAGAATATCGGAGATGGTGGGATCTTTGAGCAGTGGTTCCAGGGGACCTAGTCCGAAAATCTCATCCAGAATTTCACGAGAAAGACGCTCGCGCTCGGCGAAGCTGAGGGGCACGGCCTCGCTGTTCACCGTGTTCCGGATCAGCAGCAAGACCTCTTCGCGCGCCGCGTCGCTGGGAGTGCGCCCCAGTTTCTCCAGGTCGAGGCGGTCAAGGATCTTGCGGTGGAGGTCAGCCTTGACCTGTTGGTACTCGGTTCTTTCGAAGGTCTGTAAATTCGCCATACGTTCTAACCTGACCCTGAACTCAGCCGGATGATAGTTTCAGCCTAAAACGGTCTTGAACCTACACTGTCTTAAACAAGGACCACGCTTTACGTTTCACCTCGATGTCGTTCTCGGTCAAAGCGGCTGCCAGCCCGGCAAAAGATCGGCCCATTTCGCTATAGGCCTGTTGCATGAGCGGAACTCCGCGATCGATGGCGCCCGACACCGCGAAATATTGATTGGGAATCTTCCACAGCAGCTTGGCTCCGGCCGCCGCCTCGGCATCAGATTCGCTGAAACCGGCGATCTTGCGGAAACGGTTGAGTACCAGCCGTACTCGCTCCCGCCCTCCAGTCTCGCCCAGATACTGCTGGATCCGGTTCGCGCTCCACAGGGATGCGACATCGGCATGAGCCACAAGTAACACGGTTTCCGAAAGATTACACACCAGGCGCGTGGTGGCATCCACCCGCGTAGAGGCATCGACCACGACGTAACGGAAGTGGCCGACCAGTAAATCGAACAAGCGCGCGAATTCCGCCGTGGCGGGTTCCACGACCAGCGGCGTATTAGCGCCGGCCAGCAACTGCAGGCCGCCGCTGTGGCGGGTCATGAAGCTTTCCAGTAGCGAGCTGTCTAAGCGGTGCAGGTTGCGAATCGCGTCCGCCACCGTGAACTGTGGCTTCAGGTTCATGTGCAGGGCAGCGTGTCCCAGGGGCGCAATGTCCACCAGCGCAACATTGCCGTGGGCCGAGTGCAGCGCCAGGGCAAGGTTCACAGCTGTGGTAGTCGCGCCGCTGCCGCCTTTGGCGTTGACTACGGTAAAGACTTTTCCCCGCGGGCCTTCGCGGTCAACTTTCCGTTGCGCCGCAGTCAATCGGACGAAGGCTTCGAGAAGGTCGGTGGTGGTGGTGGGACGCTCGATAAATTCGCGAGCGCCGGAACGCATGGCACTCACGATGACCTGCGGCTGGGACATACTGCCAACCGCAAAAATGACCGCATCGCGCACTTCCTGGTGGATCAGTTCAATGGCCCGCAGTGCCAGGGTGTAATTGTCCGTAGGCACGTCCACCAGCACAACCTGAGGGGCAGCGCTCTGCACCCGGCGAAGGACCGGGTCTGTGACCACCACCGGATAACTGGTGCAGGTGTGCACCACGCGCGCCACGCTGGTGCCATCCACCAGCACCTGCAGCACAGCACGCTGCTCGCTATCCTGGGCGATGACTACTACAGAGAGTTCGGGCATCGTATTTCTGGCCCCCTACTGATCCTTGTCCTTCAACATTCTACGTGCCTGAACTATAGCTTGCAGATTACCCAGGTCATTCTCTTCACTTCTTGTCATCAGCCGGCTTCCGGCCATCGAACTGCTCTTTCTCCATGTACGGCTTGGCAGTGGCTGGCAGCGGAGGCGTCTGCGTGCTGGCCGAAATGCGATGCGCCGTGCACAGCACCATCAGTTCAGAATTGCTGCGCTGCGCGCTCTTGCTGCGAAAGAAATTTCCCAGAATCGGGATGTCGCCCAGCCCGGGTATCTTGTTGTACAGATCGGTCACCCGGTTATCGATCAATCCCGCGATCACAAAGCTTTGCCCGTCCTGCAGTTCGAACTCGGTTTCTGCCTTCCGCGTGCTCAGCGCGGGCACGGTGAATCCGGAAATCGTAAGCGCATTGGCGAAATCCAGTGCACTGACCGACGGTGCCACTTTCAAATGAATGTTCCCATTGGGCATGATCACCGGGGTAAATTTCAGCTCCACGCCGAATTGCTTGAACGAGATCGTGACTGCCGTGAAGCCCTGGCCGGGCTGAACGATGGGGAAGGGAAATTCTCCCCCGGCCAGAAAACTGGCTTCTTTTCCGTTGACCGCGATCAAGTTGGGCTCAGCCAGGATCTGTAACAGGTTTTTTTGCTGTAGAGCCTTGATCACCGCGCCGATATTGATGTCGGTGCGAGTCACAAAGAGATTGAGGAAGTCGCTGATGGTGGTTGTGGGCGCGGTAGCAGCAGTGGTGGTGGTCACACCATTGCTGGTGCTGGTCGTGGCCGGCGGTCTGCTGATCTGGACCGATCCAAATTGCCCGGTCTGGCTGGCCGCAATGGTATTGCCCAGGCCCGGCATGAACAAATTGATTCCCAGCTGGGTGATG
>Ga0326726_10002320_pt1 | contig 17530 bp, 12 predicted proteins | sample MHFenrmetagenome_2_FD_207603 | JGI IMG/M metagenome (GOLD analysis project Ga0326726, IMG submission 207603) | Lab enriched peat soil microbial communities from Michigan Hollow, Ithaca, NY, United States - MHF15MN | ecosystem: Environmental > Terrestrial > Soil > Wetlands > Peat | place: USA... | reverse complement strand
GATCGCGGATTATTCGCTGACGTTTGGGCCAAGGTCTAACGATCTGTACACCCTGCGTTGGTATAACTTGGATCTGGGTCCTCCCGGATATGACATCGATCCTGACACTCTAGGTTTGGATGACTGGTGCACGCGAAGGCTCGAAGACGCCATCCGCGGTTACCACGATCAGGAACGAGCGGGCAGGGACAAGCTCATCAGAGACACGTCTTGGTATGAGATCATCCGCTGGGATGCAAGTGGTCACCCTAAGTGGATTCACCCCCTGGCACTCGCGGGTCTCGGTTTGATTTCTGTATCCTCAGATGAACGACACATCGCGTACACGGATGACAAGCGGATATGGGTCTATGATCTAGATTCGGAGTCCATAATCCCGATCGCGGCTCCTCCCCTGTCGAGCCTGAGCAGTCCTTCGTACTCTCCAGATGGTCATTACTTGGCGCTCGTCGAACGTGATTCGCTAGGAGACGACACGATTCGGTTGTTGGACGCACAGTCATTGGTGCCAATTCGGGAGTTGCGACTCAGACGGGGCACGGCGGTTTGGGGAATCTTGTGGTTGCCAGACAGCGAGTGGGTCCTTGCCCACGTGCGGCTACCTGGCGACGGACTCGTTCCTCGTGATGTTGTTGCGATAGAAGTGTCTACAGGCGGTATCGTTCCAGTACGACGTCCATACTCTGCCAGTAAGAGCGCAGCCATCGGTGTATATGTTGCCGGGCTTCCAACCTGGACCAGAAGTGAGCTGCCGGACTCTACTCAGCGCAATCAGAACCGGTTGCATTAACCTCCGAGAGCGATGACGACTTAGGGCGCCCGGGTGGTCCTGATGCGCTTTTCCGTTAGGATCAGGGCTTGCCCAAGAGTCTCGCCAGATGCCGGGACTCTTCTACCAAGCGAATCTGTCCGCTTATGACGTCCTTCATCCTGCGCACGGCCAGTCACAAGTGAACCCTGATCCTGACGGAAATGCGCATCAGGGCCAACCTTCGGAATTACAGAGAGGAGAGCACGATGCAAAGCGAACAGGCGGCACCGGAAACGAGAGGCATTACAGTGAAGTTGCTGGCAACGGTCGACCTTGGACCCGAGATCGAGGGCATGGTAGGACGCCAACTTCGAATGCGTATGGTGACCATGGAGCCTGGAGGCGTCTTCGGCCCGATTCACGACCATAAAGGCAGACCAGGCACCGTCTACATCCTGCAAGGAACGATCACTGACCATCGAGATGGAGCCGCTACGGAATATGGGCCGGGAGTGGGTTGGCCCGAGGATCGGAACACGATGCACTGGCTTGAGAACCGAGGAACGATTCCCGCGGTGGAGATCTCGGTCGATATCGTCAAGCAAGAGTAGTTCTGGCCCGACATCCAACAGGCTCGGGCGGGACACGCGGCTCGATCAGATGCGCCTCAGTGGGCTTCGTCTCCTTTCGCGCGAGCTTCTTCAACAGGCGCTGCCGTCTTTGGAATTGGGGCCGTCACTTCAACTTGATCTCAACACTCTGACCTTCTCGGGTGATGTCCATGGTCGCGTTGGAAAGTACAAAGTCGGCTGTCTCGAGATTGCCACCGGCGTCCGGTCGTATGTCGGTTCCCGGCGTCGCGACGGCAAAGGCGATGAGTTTCTGATCGCGATCGATGAAGACGGGCAGGGCGTTCTTCATCCGGAGGGTCATTCCCGGCTTGAAGCGGACCTGGATTGGGACAAGGTCGTAAATGCTCGCCCTCGCACCAATCTGCGTCACGCCAAAGGGCGTGTACGCGAGTCCGAGCCTCTCTGCGACGGCGCCGTACCAGATCTTCACAAGCGTCTGGTTGGTCTTCAAGATCGCGTCGAGCTTCCCTTGCACAAACGCACGACCATCGGCTTCGAACCGCTGCTTGTCTTTGTAGGCGGCTTCGTAATCGTATTCCGACTTCGCCTGCTCGAGATATGTCTTGAGTTCGCTGTCTGAGAGATTCACGGACTGGCTCAACAAGTCGCAGAGGTAGACACCGTCGTTGAAGATCTGATCCTTCCAGTTGGGCATCACGTCGTCCAGAAGCAGCGCCTGGCACGCGCCCAGTTCATACAGCTTGAAGCGCAATGGTCCCGAACCGTACTTGTTTCCAAAGCGGTCGTCATTGACCGCCACGATGTTAACCATGTTGTCCAGATGGTCCCTGAGCATCTCGGACAAGACGCCCCGGTAACCGCGAAAACCAGTCTGGTAGTACATTTCCGGTCCGGGGTCGATCGACTCGCCTGTCTGCAGGAATTTGTACTCAACGTACTTTGCCGTACCTTCGACAAACTCATTGAGATTCTCATACTCCACGGAGTTACTGTCCAAAAGCGAGTGCCGATACCTGCGAACGGCCACGAACTCGCGGATCTTCTGCAGTCTGACCGCTCGATCCACTGAGAGCAGCGCGTCCTTCAGGATACCGCCTTCCAACACGTACAAGGCGTTGTTCACCGGATCCAGGAGGGGATACGAAGACACGGCCATTTCATCGGCAGCCTTGTTTGGGGCGCGTTTGGTCTGGTACACATGAAACGCCTCGTGCAAGATCAGCGCCAGCTTGTCGTACGGTCTGGGAACAAACGACCAATCCTCCAACCACGAAGCGGCAAACTCCTTTGTTCGCTGGGTGAGCACATCCTGCAACTGATTCCGCATGGACGAGTACGGATCAGCGACCACGAGCACCGGAATGCTGTCGATCTCACTGGATGTGTTTTGGTCGTCGATCGTGAAGAGAGTCGAATCGTTACGGACGTAGATGGTCTCCTTGCCCAGCGGATTGAAACCCGAGTATTCGACGTAGCCGGCCGGTTTGTGCGGGAAATTGATCAGCAGCTCCTGGACATTGGGACGGTAGAAGAGGATAGGCGTCTTCTCGAACTCCCAGCCCGGATACAGCCGAGCGCCAAGGTGCCGGGCGATCCGCCGGCATTCCTTGAGCGAAACCAGAAGCGAAGGGTCGACTCTCAGTTCGGAGATCGTCTCGGCCGTGACTGCCGAGGACACCGTCACCACAGCCAGGCACGTGAGCAGAAGCACGGACTGCAGTCTTGATTTCATGAAAGCGACCTTTCGCGAATTTGAAGCATGACGTAAATCTCGGCTGTTGGAGTGCCGGGCGTCAATAATAAGACACACGAGTGCAGCATGCGGTTGCATGCGATTCGTGATGGATCTTCGTACAACGAGCCGCTGAGTTGCCCCGACCCGATCACGCCCACAGGATTAATGAGATCAGCGGCAGTCTCCCCCCTGGCCTGATTGATCGCTCCTGGGAGTGGACAACCTGTCCGAAAAACCGCGCCGCGAATGAACTCTCTTTGGTGGCTGGGTGGGCGGTGTGAGTAACGTGCGTGGCCATGGGCCGATAGGCCCGAATGGTCTGGCACCGCGAGATCGTGAGCGTGCGGCCGTCCCGTGCGATGAACTCCTTAGTTCTTGAACAAATCCGTGCTCAGGTACTTGAGCCCGGAGTCCACCATCAACGTTGCAATACTGGCCACAGGGCCCAAGCGCTCACCGATTCGAATCGCCGCAATCACGTTCGCCCCGGAGGATGTCCCGGCGAACAGTCCCTCCTCACGGGCCAGGCGTCGGGCCATCGCTTTCGCATCATCGGTCTTGACCGCCACAATTTCATCCACCAGGCTCGGATCCCACAGCGGCGGCGTATAGCCAATGCCCACACCTTCGATTTTATGCGGCCCGGGTTGACCGCCCGACAACACGGGTGATTCGGCCGGCTCGACCGCGATGATCCTGACCTGGGAATTGTGGCGCTTCAAAACTGTTGCGACTCCACGCAACGATGCCGCCGTGCCCACAGACTGAACAAACGCGTCGAGCTTTCCGTTTGTCTGGCTCCAGATTTCCTCTCCCAGCGGATGGTAGCCCGCGATGCTGTCTGTGTTACTGAGCTGGTTTGTCCAGTACGTGTGCGGCTGCAGGCTATACTTTCTGGCGGCTTCGACCATATCGAGAATCAACTTCTTGGTGGTGCGTCCACCCTCGCTGGGCACGATCGTCAGCTCGGCGCCGAACGCCTCCATCTGATCCAACTTGTCCCGGCTGAAGGCGTCGGATGTCACGATGTGAAGTCGGTACCCCTTGGCCACACACACCAACGCCAGCGAGATACCGGTGCTGCCTCCCGTGTACTCGACAACGGTATCCCCGGGTATCAATCGGCCGTCAGCCTCGGCCCTCGAGATCATCGCCTGGGCGGCGCGGTCTTTCATGCTGCCGGTCGGGTTTTCCCATTCCAGCTTCACAAACACTTTCGCGCAACCGGCCGGAACGACCTTTCGCAGTTGCACCATCGAGGTGTTTCCAATCGCGTTCAAAATCGTGGCAGGTGAACTCACGCTGTTATCCTCCGACCATCAATCTGACTCGGTGTCGCAGAACCCATTGGTGGCCGAGGTGTAACTTACCACAAAGTAAACGGCCGGTGCCATTCACTTGGCTCCGGCCGTCTTACCTATTGGTAGCGGGGGCAGGATTTGCCGCCGGATGACGGAGTGCGAGATTCGGGTCATGAGCCGCTTCAGGTCGTAAGCCAGCAAACAGCACCAGACACAAAAGGGCGACTCCGGCAGAGGCTTAGCCGGGATTGTCCTGTCTGGTAATGTCGCGTCTTTTCTAACGACTTGGCATGTTCCGTTAGAAAACTGTTAGAGAACCAGGCACCAAGTCGCAAAATACTTCTCATGTCCTCGCCGACGAGCGGTTCAAATCCAGCCACGAAGACGCTCCCAGAAAAAGCAGCACCCTATCCTACACTTGCTCTACTCGTGAATCGCCAGTCTGGCATATACCCTTCTCACGCTCGCCGCTATCCCCTGTTCTTTCAGGACTTTAATGGGTCCTATTTCGGAGCTATTCCTTGTACGTCAAGAAAGGTCTCGTACAGAGAAGCGTAACACGCCGAGCAGCATGCCGCTTCTAAGAACAGCGGCGCAACTCAGCCCAACCTCTTAAGAGCATCGAAACGTGCCGCACGCATCTGGCAAGCACCAGCTCGTACCTTGACACAATTCTTCACTTGTGAGCAACGTGATTGCGGCATAGGATGGACCGACGATGAACGATGGATCTCATGTAAGCTCGTACATCGGAAGCGGCCAAGAGCCTCGGTGGTCAATCGTGGTCATTGGCCTGATCTCCCTCGTTGCCCTTGGCTTGCTAGCACCCATCGGATTACAGCCAGAGAAGTACCAGTGGGACTTCCGCGTTTATTACTATGCCGCATCGGCCTACCAAGCCGGAATCAACCCTTACGACGTTCAAGCGGTGCATCAGTTTGCCCCTTCCTGCCCGGGCTTCACTTTCGTCTACCCGCCACTCCTCCTGAAATTCTTCGGTTTGTTCACGTTGTTGCCATACGAAAGTGCGTATCTGGTCTGGTTTGTCATCAAACTCCTGGCGCTGGTCGGCTTGCTCTTCCTCTGGCGACGGTATCTGTTTCCCGGTGAATCGCTTTTCCCTTATGCCCTGGTCGTGCTCATGGGTTTTTCGAGCACAATTTACATGGACATGGTTACGGGCAACACCTCGCTGATCGAGCAAGTGCTGCTTTGGACAGGATTGATCTTTTGGTTGCGGGAGCGGTTGACGGCTTTTGTAGTCTTCGTCCTTCTGGCATCGATCTTCAAGCTCTTGCCAATCGCGTTTCTATTGCTCCTGCTGATCACACCAAGGCGCGGCAATTGGAAGCTTCTTCTTGCCGGATTGGGTGGATTCTCTCTGGTGCAAGGCGTCAGCTACGTTCTGGCTCCTGAGCTTTTCGGACGTTTCCTGGTTGCGGCGCGCGGCATCAACGAGCGCGGAGCGGACAGTAATCCGTCACTGCTGTCCATGGTGCGCGATCTGACGGATGCAGTAGTTCCACCCGGCGCCGCGGGGACAGGCTTTTGGATCGCGGTCGCAGTCTATGCGGCGATGGCGGTGATCATCGTGGCCGTGTCGATCCGTGCTTGGAGAATTCTGCGGGCGTCACCCGAGAAGGATGCCGTTTCATCCTCCCTGTATCTGGCGTGTGCGACCTACGGACTGCTCGTGCCACGCTTCAAAGTGTATTCGCTGATCCTGCTCTTGCCGGCGGCATGCTATGTACTCAAGCGCAGCACGCGCCTGCCTGCATGGCCCTTCCTGTTAGCGCTATTGGCGATGACGATCTACCCTCCCTTACCAAAGTTGCTGCCGGTTCATTTCGTCGAGCAGTACATATGGCTGTACTACCCGCTCTTTCTGGCGTTCCTGGTCTGGGGATTGTTGCTACGGCTGATCTTGACGAGACCTCTTGGCCAGCAGCGTGAAGTCGCAGCAGCAGTCATTCAGTAGCTCTACACCCCTGTCTGCTCCCGCGCGCGCGATTACGGGATGATGACAAGTCTTGGCTCCTGTCCCAGCACGTTCGGATCCCGGATCACGATCGCATTGACGCCGAGCGACTTCAATTCATCGGCCCGCTGGCGATCGACTTCATCCCACGTCTTGATACGGTCCAAGAGCGTGGTCGCGCCTGGGCTCGCATGCGTCAGATAGCCGTTGACCGATTTGTGGTCATAAAACGTCTGCCAATACATGTACCGGTTCTGAGCCGGACCCGCGTCCCGTGCCGGAAGATCGAGGACGGCCGTGATCGACGAGTTCGCGGCCACCGTTCGATAGACTCCCGGAACATCCATCGGCCACAATTCGATCCGGTGAGGTCGGTACTCAATCCAGAGAAGGATGAGCACGACTCCGCTCGCCAGGGCGGCAGTACCCAAGCGTGTGAATTTCGAACTCCAGAAGCGACTCAAGGACTGGCACCAGACGGCGAGGCCTTGGGAGGCAAACACCACCAGGCATAATTGAGTCAGAACGCTGAAGCGAATTGGGGTCCTGCTCAAGTTCAGGTACGGCATGGATTCGAACAGGAAGCGGTAGGGCATGTATCCATTCGCGTACACATTGTCCCCGATCCGCAGCCCCGGACCCATGGACAAGATCAAGAAGACAAATGCCAGCACCAACCATCGGATCCTGATACGGCCCGTTCTCCAAGTCAAAAGTGTCGCCATCACCATGACAAGCAGCGTCCATCCTAGAAAAGCGTCGGGGGCATGCCCCGAATCCCAGGGGTGGGCTGAGCCAATCCACTGCGAAAGAGTGGTGGTATTGGCAGGCGGGACGACGGTGCATTGCAGATCCAACGAATAGGTAATCAAGTCGCTCCAGTTCTGATTCCACGCGGATCCCGTCACTCTCAGTTGCCAAAGGCCCGGGAGCATCGCGATCCCGCTTAGGGCGATGCCCAGCCCGATGATTCTCAACAATCGTGATCGACTTGAGTGATACATAATCTCTCTCCAAGACAACAAGCAATACACAGATATCAATACCGCCACGAAGAGTGCGTCGGACAACGACGCGTAGAACAGGATCGTGAACGAGGCCACCGACTTAACTGCATCCTGGATTCGAGCCGTCTTGAGTGCCCGGATGAAGAAATAGAACGCCAAGATTCCCCAACCGAGTGAGAGCAGATTGAGGTGGTTCAAGTTCCACAATCGGTAGGGAGAGAAGGTGATGAAGACACTCCCCAAAAACGCCGCCAGCTCGCTTCCCGAGATCTCTCGAATGAGTACGTAGGCACCCAGACCGCAGATGGCAAATGTGCTTAGCAAGAGCAGGTTAAAGACGAGAGGGCTGTTAATGGGGGCGGTAGTGACTAATGAGACGAGCCAAGCAAAGACATTAGTGGCTGGAGACAGGTGATGGGCCAACCCTGTCCCATGTGGAAAATAGATGTCATTTGTCCAGTAGGGATTGTGAAGCGACAGCAGCGCCTTCTTCATCCACCAGAAGAACCAGATCGTCTGGTACTGGTCGCCGGAGTGATCCGCGGCGGGCGTGTGATCGCTGAGACTCTGAACCAGAGGAAAAGTAAATGCTACCGTCAGCAGAAGATAGATCACAGCCAAGATCGACGGCCACCAACGCGATGTCATTTGACGTTGCCTGATTTGTTCTAAGGTTCTGGAACGCATATATCAAGACCCGTAATTACGCCCATGCTAGACCAGAATGCGCATCGTCAATTGCGAAAAGATCCAACTGCCGTCCGGATCATGGGTCGCAGCAACGCCGCTTCATTAGCGGCAACTCAATGGCGTTTCCAAACGACGGATCTTTCGAGAAATCATTCCAACTCAGAGCTAATGAGGCCAGATCCAGCGCCGATTCGACCCACTCCCCTTCAACATCCACATTCCGGATCGGGTTGCAGGCAGCGTATACATACGGACTCCATCCGGGGTACTTGGCCTGCAACGGGTCGACGGCGCTGAAGCGCTGCATCTCGTTGTCCAAGTACCGCGCCCCGAAGTATGTCTCATTCACGTCCTCGTCGTCAAACACCTTCCCCGTGTAACGGTTCTTCGTGTTGTATGAGACGTACGATCCCGACCGCAGGGTCCCGTAGGGGTAGTAGTCCAAACGGGTTAACACCAACCCCGTCGAGTCAATGGTGTCCCGCGTCGAACCCAGATGATCGGAGAGGAAGTAGCGCAGCTTGTAGGCATTGCTGACCTTCTCCGACACCCCGATCCGGTTGCCCCCGGCGTACAGGTAGTCCCGTTGCACCACCCCGTCTGAGTACTCCCGCACCAGACGGCCGTCGTAGGTGTAATCATGTTACACCCGCTGTAGTTGCGGAAGCGCATTGATATATCCGTGCGCGTCGAACGCACAAGGCAGCGACCCTCTAGTGGCCCTATAGAAAGAGTGAAATCAAGATTAGGGCAATTCCACCGATCACGAGACCGGGGCTCTCGCGCATCCGGACCATTCTGGCCCACCAATCGCGGTCACTGCTCCGTTTGAAGATGCCCTGCAATCCGTAGCCGAGAGCGATCGCACCCACAATCACACCAACGACCCGATACCCGTCCATCTACTGCCTCCGCAGAATCCAATACGACTCAAACGATCTCACTTCTCGCTAGCCAGATCCCGGCTATGACGCAGAGCAACCCCCATAGAATCGCCAACAAGGCGGACATTCTTCCAATTTCTCGTCCTCGGAACCTCGAGAATCCCCACCATGTCGATGAAAGGCCGCTGGCTATCAATATCCATGGGACGATGGCGACTACCCGCATAGAACCCTCCCTCGTAGCGCCGCAAACTCACCGGGCCGCAATCCGACCTCGATTCCGTTACTCGTGGGCCGATCACCCACAACTGCGCCATCGCGTGAGACAAGTAACTCGTCCACGTCTCCTAAGGACGAGACGGACTAAAGTCGCTCTCCCATTGTTGCTGCAGATCTTGCATCACTTTCCGATCTTGTTCTGCTTTCTTCTGTTTGTCATCAAGAGGCTTGGTCTGCCCACTTTGCTGCTGTTGAGGTGGGGGCGCTTGCTTCTTTGGACCATCCTGCGAATCATCGAGTGCCTTTTGGATGCTCTCCTCGAGAAGACGGAGGTCGCCCTCCGTCTTCCAGCGCATGAACTCAGGCCACCGGACCCCGCTCAGAGCCCTTCGTATGCCGGAAGCAGAGAGGACCACTAGCAACTCGTTACGCAGTTGCTTCCTCTCCTCTTGGTCGTCTGTTGCGAGAATCTTCGCCACAAGTCCAACAACCTCCGAGACAACTGCCATAGTACCCAAAGTGGCGAAGGCCGGAGCAGCTTGTGGCTCGAGAATACCCAGCGCAGAACTGGCCCATAGAGCCCCGCCAGCGGCGGATCCGTATAGCTGGAGTTGGTCACCAGAAGTATACAGTGCGCGCCGGTACGTCTCAGGATCTGTTGCTTTGTCGACGAGGTACTTTTGTGCTTGGTGCTGCTGCCACCCCAAGTTGGTGTTCATCGCCTCCGGTGACCGCTGTGCCTCCGAATTTTCACTACCGGTTCCGTTTGGATCGTACAGGCGGATTGGATTGTCACGGGTATAGACATACGGACTCCAACCGGGGTACTTGGCCTGCAACGGGTCGACGGCGCTGAAGCGCTGCATCTCGTTGTCCAAGTACCGTGCCCCGAAGTATGTCTCATTGACGTCCTCGTCGTCAAACATCTTCCCCGTGTAACGGATCTTCGTGTTGTACGACACGTACGATCCCGCACGCAGGGTCCCGTAGGGGTAGTAGTCCAAACGGGTTAACACCAACCCCGTCGAGTCAATCGTGGCTCGGGTGGAGCCCAGATGATCGGTCAGGAAGTAACGCAGCTTGTAGCTGCCCCCAACCTTCTCGGAGACCCCGATCCGGTTGCCCCCGGCGTACAGGTAGTCCCGTTGCACCACCCCGTCCGAGTACTCCCGCACCAGACGACCATCGTAGGTGTAGACGTACAATGTCGTTGTCGTGGCGTGGCAAATGCACAGCGGAGTCACACCATCGGTGATCGCTCCGCCGCCTGACGTGTCAAAGTCCGTCCCCCCGCCGCCTATCGGTGACTCCGGATCCCCGCAGTCGCAGTTATACCCCCAGTTGAACGACTTCTTCACCCGACGCAGGTCCGCGTCGTAGAGGAAGTCCAGGTAATTTGGTCCACTGCTCTTGCTGGTGGGGGATCTCGATGTGGCTGGGGATGTTGCGGTACTCCTGGGTGTAGTACCGCCGCTGATCCTGGATCAGATTGCCGCTGACGTCGTAGTAGTAGTTCGAGTCGGGGCCAATCTGCTTGAGTTGGTTGGTGTTGGGCCAGAAAACGTGGTTGTAGCCAACCGCCAGCCCACCCAGCTTCCAGTACAAGGCGTTTCCGGCCCGATCGTACTGGTAGATCTCATCCCCGGTCGTGTCCGCGCCTGTCCCCGGATGCCATCGCGACAGGCGGCGAAGATGGTCATAGGTCATGCGCTCCAAAGACTCGCTCTGGGTGCTGTGTTTGAATTGAATTGAATCGATGTCGCCATTGAACTGATGCCCATACCCGAGCCTGAGCGCAAAGTGATCCCCGCTCCCAGACGCACTACCATCGACCGAGTTGAGATCATTGATCGTGACGAGCCAATCCCGCGGATTATAGCTGTAGTCCAACGTCTGGCCCAAAGCGCTGGGCGTTGCCAGCAGACTCTGGCGCTTCAGGGCTCCCCACGGCCAGTAGAACAGACTATCGTACCGGTAAGACGCCGTGGAAGTCCCTACCCCAACCAGGCGGTTGGCCATATCATAGGTGTAGTACGCAGTTGGAAGGACCGCCTTGGTGCTGACGTAGAACCTGCTCAAGTTGTTCTGTCGATCATACGAGTAGCTCATCGACGTTGCAGAGTCATCGATTTTGACGTTTTCGTACGAGACGCGCCCACGATTGTCATAGGCAAGGCGACGATGGTACCTGCCACTTCCGTCTTTCCATGATGCCAGGTGCCCGCGACCGAAGTTCGGAGTGGCGACCCCCGAAGTTGTCTGGCAGCTGTCGTACCGATAGGTGAACTTTGCAGAACCGCCCGTTGCAGGGAAAGAAGCTCTATCAGCCAATGTCTGAGTCGCTGAGTCGAGGTCCGTATAGACCCCTTCCTCAGTCCTTCGATCCAGCGCATCGTACTTGTAATAGATGAACTTGTCCGCAGCGGCCAGAGCGGAGTCCATCACAAACCTTAGATTGCCAGACTTGTCGTACTTATATGTACGTCCGCCGCCATCTGGTGACATTTCGTGGGTCAGATAGCCAAGAGCGTTGTACTGGTATGTCAATTCGTCGGTGGCACCGGAGGTCCGTTGGCGGATTACTTGTATACGGTTGCCACGGATATCGTAGTCGAAACGGGTCTTGACCCTCGATGGGTCTGAGTCGGCGCTGTCTCTTTGTGTCTGGACTACACGTCCCAGGTGATCGACGTATTGATTGGAAACTAGGCCACCTTCGTCAGTCGTCTTGATCTTGGACAGAGTTCGAGAGTCCCAGCCGCTGACGTCGCCGGACGAGTTGCTAAGGTAATTCAGACGTGTCGTCCTGGTACTGCCGATCTTCCAGGTCGTGTCGGGATATCCGGTTTCCTTGATTCGCCGCAGCGGGTCTGTTGAGTAAGTCAGCCGGGTGAACGGATATCCGCTGCAATTCGGCCCCGGTCCATCGCCATCGTAATACCCGTGGAGATCGCCGGTGGTCAAGGCGTTTCCAATGGTCCATCCCGATGGGATGAAAGTCGTATCATAACTCATCGACCCCAGCGCGCCGGATTTCTCAATCGGTTTGGTTTGGATGGCCACCTGGCCGGCGGGATCGTACTTAGTGGCTGACACGATCTTGGCATTCGAGTTCACCGCAACCTGCTTCTGTACCTCCCGCCCCAAGCCATCAAAGTAAGTTACCACGACACTCGAATCTCCTGCGGTGGAACTGCGATAGCGGATTTCTCTTACAGCATTAGGATTGTCAGGATCGAACTCGCTGTTCCCGGTGCGCGAGTACACATACTCGTACCGCGACAGCGGATTCTGATCTGGATCATACGTCTTCCAGAGCCGACCGAACCCATCATAGATCCGGCGCTGCTCGAAGGTGTTGCTCGCGTCGAAGGCAGCCTCTAACTGAAGCGTGCTGCGGTCATAGACGAACGTCTGCATCGGGCAATCGACCGGCTGGATGCGTAGATCATCGAAATACACCGTGTCGTTCCCAGCGACCGTATAGCACTCGATTCCGGATGAGGCGTTCGCAGGATAGGTGAAGGCCACCTCCATGCGACGCCACGAATTCAGTGATTCGTCCTCCTCGACGCTCGAGTCGGGGGCGCTCCCGTAGCTCACAATATCGACTGAGAGACGCACATACGATTTTGGGTACACCCATGCGGAAAAAACGTACCGCCGTCCCGGAATGAGTTGTGAATGGGCAATGAATCGATCCGGGCCAAACGCACTCGTCGCTCCTTTAACCGCGGCCGAGTACCGCCCCGTGTAGACATGGCCCTGAGACAGGACCGATGCCTGCTTGATCCAGCCGTCAAATGTAAGGCTGTCTTCGAAGCCATTGTATGCGACCTCCCCGGTGTCGGAATTGGGAGCCTCGAGGATCTTCCTTGTGCCTGAATAGCTCCACAGGTATGACATCTTCGTCCCTGATGGATCGGTGACGAGACGGGGGTTCCCAAAGCGATCATAGGCTGCAAAGGTCGTTGTCAGGGAATCCGAGTCGCCAATCGACCGAATGTCATAGCGGTGCCATGGATACACACGTCCGTTGCCAAAGTCTTTGTAGTCGTACCAGGTTCGGGACTCCACGACGTTGCCGCCCCCATCCTTCTGAACCTCCTCGCGCCTGACCAAATCGAGAATGTTGCGGCGGGCTAACAGCGTGTCGAGGTTCGCATCCTGCGTGTGGAGATACTCGGTCACTCGCTTCCGTGCGACACCACCACCCAGGGAATCTGTCTCTGTGGCCACAAGGCCGTTGGTTGCATCATAGTCGTAGACCCAACTGGATTTCACCCAGTTCTGCCCATTCTCGTCGAACTGGCGACTGCTGGACTGCGTCAGTCTCACCCAGGTGCTGCGGGCAGTTCCATCCTCGAAATTGAGGTCGGGGCCGGCCCAGCCGAGATTGACTTCCTTGGATGCCTTTGTCGTAATCGCGTACGTGTTCTCAGTCACACTTAATGTGTCGTCATCTGCATTGAGCACGGCGCTCCGCCATGGCAATCCTCGCTTGATGCCCTCCAAGAAGTAATGACCCGACTCGTGTTTGTCCCAAAATGCTTCCTCCGTCGCCACCGTGGGCGACGGGTACTGCCCATCGTTATGAACATACCACCCTAATGTGGCGGTTCCGTTAGTGTATTGCGTAAACGTCTGTGCGCTTGCGCCATCCCCTTTGAGATGCTCGCCAACTGATCGATACCCAACTTCCTGGGAATTGCCAAGGAATCCTGTCCGCGTGGCCTTACGAGCGGGAGTCTGCGACTTCGTTGCGATTCCTTCGCCGTAAGTGTACTCGTAGGAGCTGTCGGTTCCCATCCCGCCTTCGATCCGTCGGGACTTGACGCGGATGCCGCCGCGCTCTGCGCCATCACCCTCATTGACATAGTCTGAGCGGAAGGTGATTTGACCGGCACCCGCGGGTTCGAATCCAGGGTTCTCCCACCACAGGTACTTGTTCGACTCCCATTCGACGGAGTCTTTCGCCCCATCGGGGAGAGTCGCGGTCCGCAGACTCCACGCCTGCTGATCCAACCCTGGCTTCGCGGTAAGGGAGGATCGAAAGTACCCCCAGTCTTCCTGGTATCCCGGGGCGTAATAACTCTTGTCTCCGTTTTGGTCGGTTGGGTAATAGAAATCAGCGTTGTCGTCCCGATCAGACCAAGTTAACCGTTCCTCGTAACGGGGATTTGTGGTGTAACGGAACCGAATCCCTGGAAGCGAATCTCCGTCGTGGTACGCAAATTCTTTAACTTCGAGGAGTGTCAGCTTTCCTGTGGAATCCGCACCCCCGCTCCACGCTCCTCCGGTCTTGTAGGATGATTTGTGCCATGCAAGAGTCTGCCCATCTTGCCACGTCGCGAAGTTGGTCGGTCTTGTGGTCACGTCGGCATAACGCCAGGCAATTCGACGTTGGCGGGTCTCACCAGTGGCCGTCTTCTCAAACAGGACCAAGCTGTCGAGCTTCTTTGGCCGCATATTAGATTCGGCATTGGGGCCGTAAATGCCGAGGTTGTCCCGACGATTCGACAAGAAGAAGTACGCCTTGTGAGTCGGCGTCTCGACGTACAGCGGATATCTTACGTAATGTCGCTGCCAAACCGAATCCGCGTAGTCGCTGAATCCAAAGCGTTGGAAGACAGCGTGATGCGCTTTCAGGGGCTTATTGGCGTATTCAATCGGCACTGCCGAATCATACACGATGCGGACCCAACTTCCTGCGTCACCGTCGCTAGCCCTACCATTGGTATCAAGGTCGACGTAATCGGGTGAGTGAATCTCAGTCAGTTTGTAAGACGAACTGAATGCCACACTGATCGAGTCTTCAATCGTGTTCTCCCACTTGCGCGAGGTAGCCAACACCCAGTCAGAAGTTCCGAATCTGTAGCTCTTACCGCCCTTGTCCGTGATTGTGAATGACCTAACGCGAGGGGTATACCCCTGGGCGAACACTTGATAAGGATCGCTATAGATCTCCGGATTGAGATAGTACCCGCCCCAATCCGAAAACTCCACGTCGTAATCGATCTTGTACGGTTGCCATTTCTCGAACACAAACTGCCTGCTCTTGCATAAGATCGCGAAGCGGTCGTTTGAAGCCACGGAAACGCCGGTGGCTTTCCAGCCCGACGAATCGGCCTTTACAACGAACGGCCCTGACACGGACCAGGATGATGTGGCATTCGTGTATTTGTAGACATAAACTTCGCACGTTCCGGAATTGTTGCCGTAGCCGTTGGTCGAATCATTAAAGATGAGATCGATAACTCCAGAGTAGTTGTACGTCCTGTTTTGCACCGTCGATCCCATCGGCGGAGAGACGTAGCAGTGGCGCTGGCGTTCGTTGTTGGGCGCCGTGCTGGTGCTTTCGGGATTGTAATTGACTCCGCCGATGCGGACTGCCAGTCCAAAACTGCGTTGATACTTTGATTCCCAAGCAGCACTTGCTGAGAGCATGACCGCCCGGTCGTCTCTACCGGCAGGGCCGTAGGGTGTCGACCCGTTCCGGAAGATGTTGGATGAGTCCGCGACAATAGATAGGTTTGCGCCGAAATCGCCCAATGCCACCGTCCACATGTCCGGTCCATCTGTGAACTGACTGTCTCGGATCGGATCTGGGTGAACTTGTGGTAAGGGACTGTAATTGTCATCAAATAGCCACCCGTCATGCTGGTGAATCGCACCGGCGTATTTGTGGTAAAGAACCATATCGTCCGGGATGTAGACGATGGACCTTTCAATGCTTCCCAGATTCAAGCCAAAACCCAAGCCAACCCAACTTGCTTCTTGTTCAACGCCAATCCCAGCATTGTATGTCAGGCGAATGGGGAAATCTAATCCGCCTCGGCCGGGGACAGTGAACAAGTGATACTCACCGGTGAAGCTCCCCGTATACTGATTGATGCCGGAACCATTATTCAAGAGCTTGAAATTCGATCCTTGCGCACCGGGCTCCGGAGTCCCCTCACCGTGCACCTCTTCTCCACTCACAAAGAGCAACAGTACCGCTGCGAGAACTGCCGCCACGCCACCTCTCAGTAGCTGAGACATACACCCTCCACGAGTTAAGCTGTAACATAATGCATTACTATTTGTCAACCTTTCCTGAACAGAGTACACACGCAGGCACACCCCAACTCGGGCGCAAACCCATAACTCTGCCTGAGGTGGCCTCTAACCCCCGTACATGCAATCACACAGCCAAGGGAGAAGGGCCGTGCTCAGTCCGCAATTGTCACGTCCGGCGAATGGCGGTATCGCGGGGCGTGGCCGCACACTGTTTGTTTCGGGCCGACGCAACTAAACAGATCGCTGCATACCTCAGGTCAAGACGAATTTCAAGCGGCGGCAGTATTAGTGACATTCTTATTGAAAGAACTCTGAAGAGCAAAATAGGGGAGGTACTGTCCTTATTCCTTCCCAGCACAGGGGCGCAGGGGCAACCGATGATTGCACAAGTACTTTACCTGCTGGCTGAGAGCGATACATGAAGTCGCATGTAGAGCGACACGTATGGCTATGTCGCCGGGATGATGCCCCGGGGGCATATCTGGAGGAACGTCACGCTGGACGAGCGCCATGCGATCGCATAGCTTTCGATCAAGACCCGCCTAGTGACTTGTTGCAGACTGGTCGCTTTGCTGAGGTCGGGCTACTTAGGTTCTCTTGAATGCGCGACGAGACAACCAGACGCCTCAACTTGCTCGCCGATCGAATCCTACTCTCGGGCCGCGTCGAGCACGTAAGCGTCTTGCAGTCTATCGAGGGATGCCAATTACGACCGAAATCAACTTCCGCACTTCAGCGTGCATCATTGGACGCAGTGGAGGTTGCAGGCAATGCTCCGGAATTGGTCGGTGCCGTCCTACGCCGGGCAGCAACCCAGGCTGCATCAGACATTCACATAGAACCCGGTCGTGAAGGTACAGGCCTTCGCTTTCGGGTCGACGGGATCTTGCATCATGTGGCCGATTTGCCAGCCGACCGTTCGTTGGAATTCATCTCTCGGCTGAAAGTACTATGCAACATGGACATCGCTGAGAAGAGACGCCCCCAAGACGGGCGATTCCGTTTCTCCATGGGTGGTCGGGACATCGATGTGCGTGTCTCGACCGTCCCGACAGAGTCGGGTGAGAAGATGGTCCTGCGCCTTTTGGATCAAGATCAACTTGCCCCGGAACTCGAAGAGCTGGGGCTGGACCCGAGGGATCAGGGTTTTGTGATCGAGACGATTGGCAGGACCCAAGGGATGCTCCTAGTCACGGGCCCGACAGGGTCCGGTAAGACAACTACTTTGTATTCCTGCCTCCGCCGCATCCGCGATCCCCGTCTGAATATCATGACGATCGAAGATCCCATCGAGTATCGCCTAGACGGAGTCA
>Ga0326726_10002319_pt1 | contig 17535 bp, 17 predicted proteins | sample MHFenrmetagenome_2_FD_207603 | JGI IMG/M metagenome (GOLD analysis project Ga0326726, IMG submission 207603) | Lab enriched peat soil microbial communities from Michigan Hollow, Ithaca, NY, United States - MHF15MN | ecosystem: Environmental > Terrestrial > Soil > Wetlands > Peat | place: USA... | reverse complement strand
CCCTTTATGCCCTTCAGGGTGCTTGCGGGGGAAGCGTGCGAGTGCATGGGTTTCGATGCTGAAATTCCTGTTTACCGTCATTCGCCGCGATGTATTGCTGGCAGCGCGCCGTCGTGGCGACTGGCTGACTGCGCAATTTTTCTTTGTCATGGTGGTCAGCATGTTTCCTCTGGGCGTGGGTCCCGAGCCCAGCATGTTACGTACCATTGGACCCGGGGTCGTGTGGGTGGCGGCCTTGCTCGCCTCGCTGTTGTCGCTGGGCCGCTTGTTCGCCGACGATTTTCGCGACGGCACCCTGGAACAAATGCTCCTGTCACCCTATCCTAATACACTGCTGGCTTTGGGAAAGGCGATTGCGCACTGGATCATCAACGGGATTCCACTGCTCATGATTGCGCCGGTGCTGGGGATTCAATTCAACTTGCCGCCCGAGGCTCTGTTGATTCTGGTATTGTCGCTGGCCATCGGGACACCCATCCTGTCCCTGCTGGGCAGCATCGGGGCTGCCTTGACGCTGGGCTTGCGGGGCGGGGGCGTGCTGGTCACCTTGCTGATCCTGCCGCTTTATGTCCCGGCCCTGATTTTTGGAGCGGGCGCGGTGGAAGGTGTACTCTCCGGCACCGGTGCGGAAGCGCATCTCTCGCTGCTTGGGGCGTTTCTGATGATGTCGTTGTTGCTGGCCCCTTGGGTGAGCGCGATGGCCCTGAAAGTTTCTGTGGAGTAAGAATTTGAATCTGTACTACTACGCATCGCCGTCGACCTTTTATCCACTGGCCGGCAAACTGATACCCTGGTTCGCGGCCCTGGCACTCGCTCTGACGGCTGCAGGCCTCTACATCAGTTTCTTCGTGGCCCCTACGGACTTCCAGCAGGGTGAGGGCTACCGCATCATTTTCATCCACGTCCCGGCAGCCTGGATGTCAATGTTCATCTACGTCGTCATGGCCTTCTGGTCGGCCATCGGACTGGCCTGGAACACCCGGCTTTCATTCGTGATGGCACGGGCGCTGGCGCCTACCGGCGCCATGTTCACATTTGTCGCGCTATGGACCGGCGCCTTTTGGGGCAAGCCGATGTGGGGCGCATGGTGGGTGTGGGATGCCCGACTGACGTCGGAACTCATCCTGTTCTTTCTCTATGTGGGCGTCATGGCGCTGCAGGCGGCGATCGACGACCCACGCCGTTCCGACCGTGCCGGCGCACTGCTCAACCTGGTCGGCGTGATCAACGTGCCGATCATCTACTTCTCGGTCAAATGGTGGAACACCCTGCATCAGGGCTCATCGGTCAACCTCACCCGCGCGCCGTCGATGGCGCACATCATGTTGTGGGGCATGTTGATCATGGCGCTCGCCGCCTGGATGTATGCCATCGCGGTTGCGCTGGTGCGTGCGCGTTCGCTTCTCCTCGAGCGGGAGCGGCAAACCGATTGGGTCCGCACCCTGCTGGAGGCAAAATCATGAATTGGGACAGTTGGGAAGCCTTCTGGGCCATGGGCGGCTATGGCCTCTATGTCTGGGGCTCGTTCGGCATGACGCTGCTCTGCGTCGTGGGTGAAATCTGGCTGCTGCGCCGCCATCGCCTGCAGACCTGGCAACGGCTCAAGCGCCTGAAATCATGGGATTCGCAATAATCCACACTCCGGAAATGACATGGCTATGAAATCGCGTCACAGAAAACTCGCCCTGATCACCCTCGTCGTTGCAATCCTCGGGGTTGCGGTGGCGCTGATACTGAATGCTTTCAACAGCAATCTGGTGTTCTTCTTCTCGCCCACCCAGATCGTCAATGGAGAAGCGCCAACCAGCCGCGCATTCCGCCTCGGCGGCCTGGTCGAGGCGGGCAGTCTCAAACGGCAGGCGGATGGATTGACCGTATCCTTCGTGGTCACGGACACTGCCAAGTCGATTCCGGTGACCTATACCGGCATCCTGCCCGACCTGTTCAAGGAAGGTAAGGGGGTCGTTGCAGAAGGCAGGTTGGGCAGCGATGGCCATTTCACCGCCACGCAGGTTCTGGCCAAGCATGACGAGAACTACATGCCGCCGGAAGCGGCGCACGCGCTGGAGCAGGCAGCAAAGGCCCAGAAGACGGTGGTGAGGTAATTTTGTATTCCGGGACGCCGAACCGGTTTAGGCCGGCGTCTTTTCAGACAGCAAGACAGGAGAGAACATGATCCCCGAACTCGGCCATTTCGCCTTGATAATTGCGTTGTTGTTGGCACTCACCCAGGCCATCCTGCCACTCTACGGCGCGCAACGCGGCAACCTCACGCTGATGGGAGTGGCACGGCCTGCCGCGCAGGGGCAGTTCGTGTTCGTCGCCCTCGCTTTCGCCTGTCTGGCCCATTCGTTCCTCACCAATGATTTTTCGGTGCTCAACGTGGCGAAGAACTCGTTTTCGCAATTGCCCGAGGTCTATCGTTTTACCGCCACCTGGGGCTCGCACGAAGGCTCCATGCTGCTGTGGGTGCTGATCCTCGGATTCTGGAGCACCGCGGTGTCGGTTTTCTCGCGTCATCTGCCGGAAGACATGGCGGCGCGCGTGATCGGCGTCATGGGCCTGATCTCCTCGGGTTTCCTGGCCTTCCTGTTGACTACCTCCAATCCGTTCGAGCGGCTGCTGCCCGCAGCCTTGGACGGCAACGACATGAATCCGTTGCTGCAGGACTGGGGCATGATCATTCATCCCCCGATGCTGTACATGGGATATGTCGGCTTCGCGGTGGCCTTCGCTTTCGCCATTGCGGCGCTGCTGTCCGGCAAGATGGACGTGGCCTGGGCGCGCTGGTCGCGGCCTTGGACCACGGTGGCCTGGGCCTTCCTCACATTCGGCATCATGCTGGGCAGCTGGTGGGCCTATCGTGAACTTGGCTGGGGCGGCTGGTGGTTCTGGGATCCGACCGAAAACGCCTCCTTCATGCCATGGCTCGCCGGCACCGCGCTGATCCATTCGCTGGCGGTCACTGAAAAACGCGGCGCGTTCAAGGCCTGGACTGTGCTGCTGGCGCTGATCGCGTTCTCGCTGTCGCTGCTGGGAACCTTCCTGGTGCGTTCCGGCGTGTTGTCCTCGGTACATGCCTTCGCGACCGACCCGGCGCGCGGCGCCTTCATCCTCGGCTTCCTCGCGGTGGTGATCGGCGGATCGCTGGTGCTCTACGCCTGGCGCGCGCCGAAGATGATCACCGGCAGCGGTTTCACCTGGTTCTCGCGTGAGTCGCTGCTGCTCGCCAACAACGTGATCCTGATCGCAGCTCTGGGGGCGGTGCTGCTCGGCACGTTGTATCCGCTGTTGATGGATGCAATGGGCCTGGGCAAGATTTCCGTCGGCCCGCCTTACTTCAACTCGGTATTTGTACCCTTGATGGCGCCCGCGCTGTTCCTGATGGCTATCGGTCCGCTCGCGCGCTGGAAGGAAGCCAGCCTGCCGGACATCGTCACGCGCCTGAAGTGGGCGCTGGGGGTGGCGCTGGCCATCGGCTTGCTGCTGCCGCTGACGCTGGGTGGTTTCAAGCCTTGGGCGAGTCTCGGGTTTTTCTTCGCGGCCTGGATCGCCTTGGCGGTGCTGGCGGGCTTTGTTGACCGGCTCAAGCACGGTCAAGGCAGCCTGATGCACAAACTGTCAGCCCTGCCGCGCGGTTTCTGGGGTATGCAACTGGCCCACTTCGGCATGGCGGTCGGTGTCGCCGGGATTGCCATGGTGGCCAATTTCCAGGCTGAACGCGACGTGCGCATGGATGTGAACAGCCACGCTGAACTGGCTGGCTACAGCTTCGTCTTCCGTGGGACGACGGAATATGACGGCCCCAATTACCGCGCCGCCCGCGGCACGCTGGAGGTCAGCCGGAATGGCAAGCAGGTGGCTACGCTGCATCCGGAAAAGCGTATTTACAACGCAGGTGGAATGGCAATGACCGAGGCTGACATCCATCCGAATATATACCGCGATATTTATGTTGCCATGGGCGAGCAACTGGATAACCGCGGTGCCTGGACGGTGCGTCTGTTCTACAAACCGTTCATCAACTGGCTCTGGTTCGGCGCCTTGATGATGGCGGTGGGCGGTTTCCTGGCCGCGTCGGACAAGCGCTACCGCATTGCGCTCAGACGCAGTGAAGTGCCGAAGCACATTGCGGCGCAGGGGGCCTGAAACATGAAGCGCTGGCTGCCTCTCCTACTCTTCGTCGCACTCGTCGGCTTCTTTGCCAAGGGCCTGTTCCTCAACCCGCGTGAGGTGCCGTCACCGTTCATTGGCCGTCAAGCGCCGGCTTTTACCTTGCCGCTGGTGGGGGACGCGAACGCGAGCTTCAGTCCGGCCGTGATGAAGGGCAAGGTCTGGATGTTGAATGTCTGGGCGCCCTGGTGCGTGTCGTGCCGCCAGGAACACGGCTTCCTGATGCAGCTGGCACAGGCTCAGCCGGTTCCCATCGTTGGTTTGAACTGGAAAGATAAAGACCGCGAGGCGGATACGCTGCTTGCACGTACTGGCAGCCCCTATTTTGCGGTGCCGGATGATCTGGACGGCCGGGTCGGCATCGACTACGGCGTGACCGGCACCCCGGAAACCTACATCATCGACAAGGGAGGCATTGTGCGACTGAAGCACATCGGGCCCATCGACCCGGAAGTGTGGAAGAGCAAGATCGAGCCGAAGCTGAAGGAGTTGGGCGCATGAAGCCTTGTCGCATCAAACATGGCCTGCTCGGCATTCTGCTGGCTTTTTCCCTGCCGGTGCTGGCCGATGACGCCACCAGCGCACCGGCCGGTGCACTCAAGGAGGCGCGTCCCATCGCGGACGACCCGGTTATCGAACAACGCATGGTCAACCTGGCCGATGATCTGCGGTGTCTGGTCTGCCAGAACGAATCCCTCGCCGGCTCGCATGCCGAATTGGCGGAAGACCTGCGCCGGGAAATCCGCAGCCAGATGAAAGCGGGCAAGAATGACAAGGAGGTGATCGAGTACCTCACCACCCGTTATGGCGACTTCGTGCTGTATCGTCCGCCGTTCAAGCCGGTGACCTATCTGCTGTGGCTCGGCCCCCTGCTGTTCCTGGGTATCGGCGGCGGCGCCTGGTACATGACGCTGCGTCGGCGTCGCGCCGTTCAAGCCGCGCCCGTAGACGAGAAGAAACTCGCTGCCGCCGCCCAACTTTTGGAAGAAGATCAATGAATCCGTTCTGGACTGTCAGCCTGTTCTGGGGTGCCTCTGTTGTATGTGTTCTGATCGCTTTGGCTTTTGTACTTCCTGCGCTGTTGCGCACCCGCACCCGGACCAGTCAGGCTGCCCGGCGCGACGTCAACATCGCCGTCTATCGGGATCAGATGAAGGAAATGGATGCCGATCGCGCCAACGGGTTGATTTCCGAGGCGCAATACCAAACCGCCAAGCTGGAACTGGAAGCACGTCTGGCCGACGATGCACTGATGACGGACGATGCCCCGCAACCGGGTCGTGTCAGTAGCCGCCGCCTGGGTTTTACCCTTGGCGCCGTTCTTCCAGTTGCTGCTTTTGGTCTCTATTTCTGGCTGGGCAATCCGGCTTCCCTGATCGCCATTGCCAGTGTGCCGGCCGATGCTGCCCGTCCGGCTATGGCCGGTGCACTGGCCGGTCATGATTTTGCGAAGCTGATCCAGAAGGTTGAAGAAAAGGTCAAAGCCAGTCCCGATGATGGCGAAGCGTGGACCATGCTGGCCAAGTCCTACGCGGCTGCGGAGCGCTGGCCTGATGCCCTGCGGGCATTTGAAAAGGCATCCGAACTGTTGCCTCAAGACGCCTCTGTGCTGTCCGGCTATGCCGAGGCGATGGCCATCACCAATAACCGTGAGCTGGCGGGCAAGCCGATGGAACTGGTCCAGCAGGCACTGAAGATCGAACCCGAGAACATCAAGGGCCTTGAGCTGTCCGGTGTCTATGCCCTTCAGGAAAGGAATTTCGCCCAGGCCAACTATTTTTTCAAGAAATTGTATAAATTGTTACCGCCGGAATCACCCTATGCCCAGGACATCCTGGCGGCGCAGAAGGAAGCTGAACGGCAGACCCAATCGGGACTGTCCGGCCTGGACAATCTGGCCAATCCGTCGCCTGCCGACGACAAGATGGCATCGAAGAGCCCCGGGGCCACCATCAAGGGCAGCATCGACATCGCCCCGGCGCTCAAATCCAGGCTCGCGGCTTCGGACGTGCTGTTTCTGTTTGCGCGCGCAGGTCAGGGCGGTCCGCCTGTGGCAGCCATCCGTGCCAGCGCCGGCAAGCTTCCGCTGGAGTTTGAACTGAACGACAGTATGGCGATGAACCCCGCCAATACGCTCTCGCAGCACCAGCAGGTGGCGCTGGTGGCCCGCGTATCCAAATCGGGCAGTCCGATGGGCCAGTCCGGCGATCTGGAGGGGACGGTTCCGCAGGTGAAGGTGGGCGCTGCCGGCGTCAAAATCGTGATCGACCAGGTCAAGCCATGAGCGTGTGGCGGGCCATAAATTCCTGTCATGCAATTGAGCGGCAAGGTGGGATAGAGTAAAATCCGCCATCACCTGCCCCCGCTCATAAAATGACGAAGTATGTGTTTGTCACTGGCGGGGTGGTTTCTTCCCTCGGGAAAGGGATCGCCTCCGCTTCACTCGCTGCGCTGCTCGAATCGCGCGGTATCCGTGTCACCCTCCTGAAGCTCGATCCGTACATCAACGTTGACCCCGGCACCATGAGTCCGTTTCAGCACGGCGAGGTGTTCGTCACTGACGATGGAGCGGAAACCGACCTCGATCTTGGCCATTACGAGCGCTTTTCCAGCGCACGGATGAGCAAGCGCAACAACTTCACCACCGGGCAGATCTACAAGTCGGTCATCGACAAGGAACGCCGCGGCGATTACCTCGGCGGCACGGTTCAGGTCATTCCACACATCACCGACGAAATAAAGCGCTCCATTCGCGAGGGGGCGAAGGATGCCGATGTGGCGCTAGTGGAAATCGGCGGCACCGTGGGCGACATCGAATCGCTGCCGTTTCTCGAGGCCATCCGCCAGATGGGCTTCGAAGACGGCAAGGAAAATACCTGCTTCATCCATCTGACGCTGTTGCCCTACATTGCGACGGCTGGTGAACTGAAAACCAAGCCGACCCAGCACAGTGTGAAAGAACTGCGCGAAATCGGCATCCAGCCCGATATCCTGTTGTGTCGCGCCGACCGCGAGATACCGCTGGACGAGCGGCGCAAGATCGCCCTGTTCACCAATGTTCGGCCGGAGGCGGTGATCGAGGTGCGCGATTCCGATTCGATCTACAAGATCCCGGCCATGTTGCATGACCAGATGCTCGATGAGATCGTCTGCCACAAGCTGAACATTCTGGCGCGCGCGGCCGACCTCACGGTATGGAAGAACCTGGTGCATGCGCTGGAGCACCCGCAGCACACCGTCAACATCGCCTTCGTTGGCAAGTATGTCGACCTGACCGAATCCTACAAGTCGCTGTCCGAGGCGATGATCCACGCCGGCATGCATACGAAAAGCCGGGTGAAGGTTCATTACATCGATTCCGAGCAGATCGAAAAGAGCGGCACCGAATGCCTGAAGGAGATGGACGCCATTCTGGTGCCCGGCGGCTTCGGCAAACGCGGGGTGGAGGGCAAGATTGCCGCCATCCGCTACGCGCGCGAAAACAAGGTGCCGTATCTCGGGATTTGTCTGGGCATGCAGCTGGCGGTGGTCGAATACGCGCGCGATGTCGCCGGCATGGCCGACGCGCACTCCACCGAATTCGAGCCGGCCACCACGCACCCGGTGATCGGCCTCATCACCGAATGGCTGGATCGCGGCGGCCAGCTTGAAAAGCGCAGCGAGCTGTCCGATCTGGGCGGCACCATGCGCCTCGGCGGCCAGCCGTGCAACCTGAAAGCCGGCACCCTGGCGCACGAAGTGTATGGTGCGGACAGCATCACCGAACGCCACCGCCATCGTTACGAAGTCGACAACGCCCTGCTGGCCGAACTCGAAGCACGTGGTCTGGTGGTGGCTGGGCGTGCGCCGGGCACCGACCTGTGCGAAATGGTCGAGCTGCCGACCGCGGTGCATCCCTGGTTCGTCGGCTGCCAGTTTCATCCCGAGTTCACCAGCAACCCGCGCAACGGCCATCCGCTGTTCATTGCCTTCGTGAACGCGGCGCTGGCCAACCGTAAGGATCATGCATGAAACTTTGCCATTTCGAAGCAGGTCTGCGTGCCGCAGGGCGGAGCAGGGGCCCCGCGCAGCGGGGATGTGACCCCGCAGGCATGCGCGTCGTGGCCACAACGATGTGCGCATGGGCGAAGGAGTCTGGATTATGAAATTGTGTCATTTTGAAGCGGGCCTCGACCAGCCGTTGTTCCTGATTTCCGGTCCTTGTGTCATCGAATCCGAACAGCTGGCAATGGACACTGCCGGCCAGTTGAAGGAAATGTGTGCGGCGCTTGGTGTGCCCTTCATCTACAAATCCTCATTCGACAAGGCCAACCGCTCGTCGACCCAATCCTTCCGCGGTCTGGGACTGGAGGAAGGGCTGCGCATCCTGTCGGAAGTGAAGGCCAAGATCGGCGTGCCGGTGCTGACCGACGTACACGAAGATACGCCCCTGAACGAAGTGGCTGCGGTGGTCGACGTGCTGCAGACACCGGCCTTCCTGTGCCGACAGACCAATTTCATCCAGAACGTTGCGCGCGCCGGTCGTCCGGTCAACATCAAGAAGGGCCAGTTTCTCGCGCCGTGGGATATGCAGAACGTGGTGGACAAGGCGCGCGCGGTCGGCAACGAGCAGATCATGGTGTGCGAGCGTGGCGTCTCATTTGGCTACAACACGCTGGTCTCCGACATGCGCGGACTCGCGATCATGCGCAACACCGGCTGCCCGGTGGTGTTCGACGCGACCCATTCGGTGCAGCAGCCGGGCGGGCGGGGTTCAACCAGTGGCGGCCAGCGAGAATTCGTTCCGGTGCTGGCGCGCGCGGCAGTGGCCAGCGGGGTAGCAGGCGTCTTTGCTGAGACCCACCCGAATCCGGAAGTGGCACTGTCTGACGGCCCCAATGCGTGGCCGTTGGGGATGCTGAAAGAATTGCTGGAAACGCTGAAGGAAATCGATGTGCTGGTGAAACAGCGCGGGTTTATTGAGAACAGGTTGCTAAACATTTAACACAGAGGTAACAGAGGTATCGGAGGAATACCGACACAAGCATTCCTCTGTTTCCTCTGCGCCCTCTGTGTGAATCAAAACGTAAGGAAAGAAATTGAGTGCAATTATTGATGTCATCGCCCGGGAAATCCTCGACTCCCGTGGCAATCCGACTGTTGAAGCCGACGTGCTGCTGGAATCCGGCGTGCTGGGCCGTGCCGCTGTGCCGTCTGGCGCGTCCACCGGCAGCCGCGAGGCGATCGAGCTACGCGACGGCGACAAGTCCCGCTATCTCGGCAAGGGCGTGCTGAAAGCTGTCGAGCACATCAACACCGAAATCTGCGAAGCCATCATCGGGCTGGACGCCGAGGATCAGGCCTTCATCGACAGGACCATGATTGAACTCGATGGCACCGAGAACAAATCGCGCCTCGGCGCCAATGCGCTGCTGGCCGTGTCGATGGCGTGCGCGCGCGCAGCTGCCGAGCAGGCCGGTCTGCCGCTGTACCGCTATCTCGGCGGTGCCGCGCCGATGCAGTTGCCGGTGCCGATGATGAACATCATCAACGGCGGCGCACACGCCAACAACAACATCGACATGCAGGAATTCATGGTGATTCCGGTTGGCGCGCCGAGCTTCCGCGAGGCACTGCGCTACGGCGCCGAGGTCTTCCACGCATTGAAGAAGCTGCTCGACGACGCTGGCATGGCGACGACCGTCGGCGACGAAGGCGGTTTCGCGCCGAATCTGGAGTCGCATGAGGCGGCGCTGAAACTGATCGTGCAGGCAATCGAAAAAGCCGGCCTGCAGCCCGGCATTGATGTCGCCATCGGCGTGGATTGTGCAGCATCCGAGTTCTACAAAGATGGTCTGTACCACCTCGAATCCGAGGGCCTGAAGCTGACCTCCGCCCAACTCACCGATTACCTGGCAGCATGGTGCGACAAGTACCCGATCATCAGTATCGAGGACGCCATGGCCGAAGGTGACTGGGACGGCTGGAAAGTTCTGACCGACAAGCTCGGCAAGCGCGTCCAGCTGGTGGGGGACGACCTTTTCGTCACCAACGTCAGGATCCTCAAGGAAGGCATCGAGAAGGACATCGCCAACTCGATTCTGATCAAGGTCAACCAGATCGGCACGCTGTCGGAAACCTTCCAGGCGATCGAGATGGCCAAGCAGGCCGGCTACACCTCGGTGATTTCGCACCGTTCGGGCGAGACCGAGGACACCACGATTGCCGATTTGGCGGTAGCCACCAACGCGGGCCAAATCAAGACCGGCTCGTTGTCGCGTTCCGATCGTATGGCAAAATACAATCAGCTGCTGCGCATCGAAGAAGAACTCGGCGACACGGCGAGCTACCCTGGACGCGATGCTTTCCGCCAACGCGGCTAATTTCAGCTTAATCAGGCTCAGTGCGCGCATACGCAGTCAGGGTCTGACTTGGGCGTTGGCTGTCGCGATCGTGCTGCTGCAATATCCGCTGTGGCTGGGTGAGGGCGGCTGGTTGAAAGTGCGTGAGCGTGCGCAAAATATCGACACGCAGCAGGCGCTGAATCAGCGTCTGGAAACGCGGAATGCAGGCTTGCTGGCTGAGGTCGGTGATCTCAAGCAGGGACGCGATGCCATCGAGGAGCGCGCGCGCAATGAACTGGGCATGATCGCACCGGACGAATGGTTCGTCCGGGTGGTGCCAGCCCACTCCGTTCAGTCGGGAAGATAAATGAGCGATTTGCAAATCTGGCTGTTGATGATCGGTGCGGCCATTGTGTTGGCGGTGGTAGTGTTCAACTGGATTCAGGAACGCCGTTTCCGCAAGCAGGCGGAAGCGGCATTTCAGGCCCCGGCAGGTGATGCGCTGAAGCAGGCAGGTGCGATGCCGCGTGTCATGCATAACCGATCCGAACCTGTATTGCGGGAGCCGGTCTTCGATGCGGACAGGGTGAGTCACCTTGACGAAGTCAACGAGCCCCGATTGCACATTGATGCAGATCTGCCACAGGCGAACGCAACGCCCACCCCGGAGCATGCGGTGCCTGCGCCGGAACCCATCCCGAGCACAGCGCCTTTAACACCCAACCCTTACATGCAGCCACGGCCGACCAGTTCGCCCGTGGCATCTTCCCCAGCACCCTACGACGAACTGATCGAATACCGCACCCGCATTGGCAGCGATGGAGTCCTGGCGAATGTGTTCGCCGATGCCTTCAGTCATGCGCGCACGCTGGGCAAGGCGGTGCGCTGGGTGGGTCTGCCAGTTGGTGCCACGGAATGGGAAGAGGTTCAGCCCTGGCGCGAAGTGCATTATCAGCAAGTGGTCGTCACCATGCAGTTGGCCGACCGCAACGGCGCGGTTCAGGAAGAGCAGCTCTCGGCCCTGTGCAACCTGCTGCAAGCAGCGGCGCAAGCCCATGGTCTGCATGTTGCCTGTGACGACGAGGTCGATGCGCTGGAGCGTGCGCAGGCCATCGACCGTTTCTGCGTCGACGTCGATGTGCTGATCGGTTTGAATGTGGTGGCGCGCGGCGAAGGTGCAGTGAACCTGACACGTATCGTGCGCGAGGCTGAAAGCAGCGGCATGGTGCTGGGGATGGACGGTGTGTTTCAGCTGCTCGACAGTCGTGGGGAGCCACTCTACGCCCTGTGCAACCATGATGCCGAGCCATTCAGTGCCATGGTGGTCGAGGGACAAACCTCGCAGGGCGTCACACTGCAGTTTGATGTGCCGCGCGTGCCGGATGGCCTCAAGGTATTCGATGGCATGGTGGCATTCGGCCGCAAGATCGCCAATGAAGTTGGTGGCATCCTGGTGGATGACAATCTGCGCCCGCTGACCGATTCCGGTATCGAGAAAATCCGTACCCAGCTCGCGCAAATCTACCAACGCATGGAAGCGCGTGGCGTGCCTTCCGGATCAAGGCGGGCGCTGCGTCTGTTTTCCTGATGGCGGCGTCTGACGCCCGCACACGTGCCAAGGCGCTGCGCCGCGAGATCGAGCAGCACAACTACAACTATTACGTCCTTGACCAGCCGACGATTCCCGATGCGGAATACGACCGGCTGTTTCGCGAACTGCAGGCGATCGAAGCCGAACATTCCGAACTTGTCACCCCTGATTCGCCCACCCAGCGCGTAGGCGGCAAGCCGCTCGACGCCTTCGCAACGGTACGCCATGCGGTGCCGATGCTTTCGATCCGCACTGAAACCGATACCGAAGCGAGCGGCGCGCAGGCCTTCGACACACGGGTGCGCAAGGAACTTGGACTGACCGACGCCGATCCGCCGGTCGAATATTCTGCCGAATTGAAGTTCGATGGACTGGCGATCAACCTGCGCTACGAGCGTGGCGTGCTAGTCTTGGCCGCCACCCGGGGTGACGGCGAAACCGGCGAGGATGTGACCCGGAATATCCGCACCATTCATGCCATTCCGCTGCGACTGCTGTCCGAACCCCCGCCCGACGTGCTCGAAGTGCGTGGCGAGGTTTATATGCGGCGCGACGATTTCGAGCGTTATAACGCGAAGCAGCGTGAGGCCGGCAAACCTGCCCTGGTCAATCCGCGCAACGGAGCGGCGGGCAGCATCAGGCAACTTGACCCGGCGATGACCGCGCAACGCCCGCTGTCTTTTTTTGCCTATGGTTTGGGCGAGGTTCAGGGATGGAAGGATGCGTCGCTGACCCACAGTGCCACGCTTGATGCATTGGCAAGGATGGGTGTGCCGGTGTGTGGCGAGCGCGTCACCGGGTTGGGAGCGGTGCCGCTGATTGCCTTCCACGACGACATTGCCGTGCGCCGTGACCAGTTGCCGTTCGACATTGACGGCGTGGTCTACAAGGTCAACCGCTTCGATCTGCAACGCGAGCTGGGATTTGTCACACGTGAGCCACGCTGGGCGGTGGCGCACAAATATCCGGCGCAAGAACAATTGACCACCGTGCTTGGAATCGAGGTGCAGGTGGGACGGACGGGTGCGCTTACGCCGGTGGCGCGCCTCGCCCCGGTATTCGTCGGTGGCGTCACCGTCACCAATGCGACGCTGCACAACCAGGACGAAATCGACCGCAAGGATGTACGGGTGGGCGACACCGTGATCGTGCGGCGCGCCGGCGACGTCATACCCGAAGTCGTCGCGGCCGTCATCGACCGGCGCCCCGATCCTGCACCGCCGCGCTTCAATATTCTGCGCAGCTATCCAGTCTGCCCCGAGTGTGGCTCGCACGTGGTGCGGCTGGAAGGCGAGGCGGTGGCGCGTTGCACCGGCGGCCTGTATTGCCCGGCCCAGCGCAAGCAGGCGCTGCTTCACTTCGCGGGACGCCGCGCGATGGACATCGAAGGGCTGGGCGACAAACTGGTTGATCAACTGGTCGATCGCAGACTTGTTCACACCCCAGCCGATGTATATGGCCTGAGTCTGGAGACGCTCGCCGGTCTGGAACGCATGGCCGAGAAGTCGGCGGCTAATCTGCTTGCGGCCATCGAGGCCAGCAAGACGACCACGCTGGCGCGCTTCATTTTTGCGCTGGGCATCCGAAATGTCGGGGAGGCCACTGCCAAGGATCTGGCGCAGCATTTCGGCTCGCTCGATAAGCTCATCGCCGCGAATGAAACCGATCTACATGCTGTGCGCGATGTCGGACCCATCGTGGCGCAGTCGATCACCCAGTTTTTTGCCGAACCGCACAACCTGGAAGTGGTGGGCAAGTTGCGTGCAGCCGGTGTGAACTGGCCGGAGTCCGCCGGGATGCAACAATCGGCTGGTATCCTTGTAGGCAAGACGCTGGTGCTGACCGGTACCCTGCCGACGCTGACACGCGATGCCGCGAAGGAAAAGATCGAGGCGGCTGGCGGCAAGGTGGCCGGGTCGGTGTCGAAGAAGACCGATTACGTGGTCGCTGGCGAGGAGGCGGGGAGCAAACTGGCGAAAGCGCTGGAACTTGGCGTCACCATCCTCGACGAGGCTGGCCTGTTGACCATGCTGGCAACACGCAACGAGTAAAGGACGCCCTTTTTCGGTTTCTGGTTCAGGGAAATTTCAGGGAAGAATGATGCAAAAAGTCAAAAAAGCCGTATTTCCGGTTGCCGGCCTGGGCACACGTTTTCTGCCCGCCACCAAGGCCAGCCCGAAGGAAATGCTCCCCATCGTCGACAAGCCACTGATTCAATACGCTGTTGAGGAGGCGATGGACGCCGGTATCACCGACATCATCTTCATCAGCAGCCGGACCAAGCGCACCGTCGAAGACCATTTCGACAAGGCCTACGAACTGGAAACCGAGCTGGCCGCGCGCGGCAAGCATCGCGACCTGGAACTGGTGCAATCGATCCGGCCGGCCGGGGTGAACTTCATCTATATCCGCCAGGCCGAAGCGCTGGGGCTCGGGCATGCCGTGCTGTGCGCGCAGCCAGTGGTCGGCAACGAACCCTTTGCCGTGATTCTTGCCGACGATCTGATCGACGGCAGCCCGGCGGCGATGAAACAGATGGTCGATCAATACGACTATTACCAGTGCTCGGTGCTCGGCGTGCAGCAGGTGGCGCCCGAGGACACCGCCTCCTACGGCATCGTCGACGCCACGCCCATGTCCGAGCGCGTGTCGCGGGTGAACGCCATTGTCGAGAAACCCAAACCCGAGGACGCACCGTCCAACCTCGGTGTGGTCGGTCGCTACATCCTCACCCCGCGGATCTTTCACCATATCCAGAACCTCAAGCCCGGTGCCGGCGGCGAACTGCAACTCACCGACGCCATTGCCGCGTTGCTCAAGGAGCAGCAGGTACTAGCCTATGCATTCGACGGTGTCCGCTACGACTGCGGCAGCAAGCTCGGCTATCTGCAGGCCACGGTGGAATACGCGCTCAAGCACAGCGAAGTCAGCGAAGACTTCGCGGCTTACCTTAAAAGCCACTTCTGCTGATTATGCGGGCGATACGCCCCCATGCAGCCACACGGCGGCTTCCAGCGCATTCGCCGCGTCCATTCCCTGGCCCAGTAGCGCCGCCGCCATGCCGGTGAGGCGGTCGCCCGCGCCGGCCTGTGCCAGCCACGGGCCGCCACTGGTGTTGATGGCATAGCGGCCGCCAGGATGGGCGATCACGGTCCCGGCGCCCTTGAGCGCGACATGCGCGTGGTACTGCGCGCTGAGCCTGCATGCGGCTGCGATGCGGTTCGCTTGTATGTCCGCACTGCGCATGCCAAGCAATCGCGCAGCTTCGCCGGGGTGCGGGGTGAGCAGGGTGGGGCTGGATCGACGTGCGGCCTGGCTGGCCAGTTCTGGATCGACCGCCAATAGATTCAGCGCGTCGGCATCCAGCACCAGCGGGCAGGACGCCGCCAAGGCGGCTTCCAGCAAGGCATGCGCACGCGTGCTCTGTCCCAGCCCGGGGCCGATCGCCAATACGCTCCACCCGCAAGGGGCAGGCCGTGGTTGTAAAGCCGATGAATCGGCAACAACCACGCTCAGTTGCGCCTCCAGCATATTTTCCGGCGCGGCGAACATCAGTCGTGGTTCGTCGTAGTCGACCACGATGCGATCGTCCAGTGTGCCCAGCGTCACGACACCCGCGCCTTGCTGCAGCGCGGCGCGCCCGGCGATCAGGCAGGCGCCCACCATGCCGTTACTGCCCCCCACGATGCCGACATGGCCGAACTGGCCCTTGTGGCTGTTGCGCGCGCGTGGCGCCAGGCGATGGCGGCTTTCCAACTGCGTGAGTGCAATACCGGCGGTGGCAGGCAGGGCGGCCGGATCGACGCCGAGCGCGTCGAGATGCAGCTTGCCGGCGTGATCGGGGCCGTCGGCGGTGAGCAGGCCAGGTTTGAGCCCGAGAAAGCTCAGCGTGTGGTCGGCGCGCAGGGCGCAGCCGCGAATTCGTCCGCTGTCACTGTCGAGGCCGCTCGGCATGTCGAGTGCAAGTTTCGGGCAGTTCAGCGCATTGGCCTGCGCGATCCAACGGGCCTCGTCACCTGTCACATCACGTTGCAGCCCCACCCCGAACAGGCCGTCGATGACCAGGCAGTAGCGCTGTGACGCCGGGATGTCCGCCACGATGGAGCCGCCACATTCGCGCCAGCCTGCCCAGGCATGCGCGGCGTCGGGCGGCAGGCCGGCGGGGTTGGCGCGGCTCACGACGACCACGCGGAATCCCTGGGCAACGAGCCGGCGCGCTGCAACCAGCGCATCGCCGCCATTGTTGCCGGGACCGACCAGAATCAGCACGGGACCGCCCGATTCGCTGGCCAGTGTGACCGCCAGTTCGGCGGCGGCGGCACCGGCTTTTTCCATTAGCGCGTCATTGGGGTGGGTGGCCAGCCATTGCCGCTCGCCGGCCCGGATATCGGCGGCCATGAATAGCGGCGGGGAGACGAGGGAAAGCAGGGTAATCGGCATGGCTCGAGCGGTATCAATAGTCGGGGCGCTGCAGGCATCATAATGCCGGCGGCGGCGCTACGCGATGGTGCACGATACACTCTGGCGCAAAGGACGCATGGAACAACGGCTACCCTCGGCTTGCAGGATCGAGATGGCAACCTACACTGCAGGGTGTTCCAGTGTTTTCAGGAAAACCGAATGGATACCGAGCATCGCACCCCTGCGGGAGGCTTGGTGGCGCAGTGTTCCGACGAGGTGGCCTGCACGCTTGTCAGTTGTGCGGTCTGCTTGAAGGAAGTTCCCGCCGATGCCATCAAGCTGGCCGATGCGCAGGACTATGTGCTGCATTTCTGCGGTCTCGACTGTCTGGAAGCGTGGCAGAAACAGGCTGCGTTGTGCACCAGGCAGTCCGGCTAGCCCTTCCCTGATCAGCTAAAATAGCGCCTTTGCCTTGTTCGCAAAGACGCACATGTCTTCCATCGCATCGCTTCCCGGCAGTGCCGCACTGTCCACTTTCCGCATCGACAAGATCCGTCAGGAGGCGGCCCGACTCGGGATCGTCCTGGGCGACATCAAGGCACGCTACTGGCATTTTCTGGAACTGGATGCCGACTTGGATGCGGCTGCCGCGCAGCAACTGGCCAAAACACTGGATTACGGCAGCCCGACCGATACCCCTGCGGCTGCCGACGTGCAGCTTCTGGTGACGCCGCGTCCGGGCACGATTTCACCCTGGTCGTCCAAGGCAACGGACATTCTCAGGAACAGCGGTCTTACCCCTCTGCGGCGCATCGAGCGCGGCGTCGCCTATCGCCTGTGCGATCCGCAGGGTTCCGCTTTGCCAGCACAGGCGCTGGCGGCATTGCTGCCGCTGCTGCACGACCGCATGACGGAAGCCGTGATGAACTCGCTGGATGCGGCTCAGGTGCTGTTCCAGCATGTGCCGCCGCGTGAATTGACCGTGGTCGATGTGATGGCGGGTGGCCAAGCCGCGCTCGAATCCGCCAACCGTGAGCTTGGCCTGGC
>Ga0326726_10002318_pt1 | contig 17545 bp, 15 predicted proteins | sample MHFenrmetagenome_2_FD_207603 | JGI IMG/M metagenome (GOLD analysis project Ga0326726, IMG submission 207603) | Lab enriched peat soil microbial communities from Michigan Hollow, Ithaca, NY, United States - MHF15MN | ecosystem: Environmental > Terrestrial > Soil > Wetlands > Peat | place: USA... | reverse complement strand
ATCAACCGGCGCAGCACGTATCGCACGCCGGGATCGCCCGCGTCGCGCATGTACAGTCCCTGCGCGATCCCGCTATAGCGACTGTTCGGCCCGAAAGGGTCGGCCGAGATCGCGCCGGCGTCGATGAGGAGTTGGACTGGATCGGTCGTCATGCGCGCGCTCCTCTCAGGGCACGTTGGTGAGGCCAAGTGATTGCAGCGTCGCGCCGACGGCCTTCGACGCCAGCGTCTCACGGGTGCGAAGATGGCTCATGAAAATCGTGCCGCCCTTGTGCGTGAAACCCAGATCGTCCGTACTCATCACGCGCAGACCGAGCGACACTTTCGCTCGCAGCGGGTTGAGCGCCGGGTCGAATGCTTCTTCGGTGATCGAAAACTCCGTCACGCGGACCGGGACGACGCGGTTCCTGCTCCAGATGAAGAGCACGAGCGGCGCTTCCGGCGGGATGATCTCGAGCGTGCCGTTCGCGCTCATCGCCGCCACGGCGAGCAGCTCGTCGACACTGGGATTGACGAGGCCCTCGAGCACCGCGAGCTGCGGTCCGATACCAAAGGCCACGGCATTGGCGTTGCTGTCGGGAAACTCGAGTTGATCCGTCGCGTCGATCTCGGCCTCGAGTTTGATGGATTCGATGGCCGGTCCCTTGAGCCGGAACGGCTGCGCGCGCTCCCCGCCCCCTTCCCCGCCGACACCTTGCACCTGGTAGCTGCGCGTGAGCGTGTCGGGGTTGTACTGCAGGGCGATCGTGCGCTGCACGGCACCACCACCGGGCGCGAGCACGACGAGGCCGCCCTTGAGCAGCTTGGGTGACGACGTGAGGCCGCTCATTTTTTCTCTCCCGGCTTCGACTTGATTGCAGCTTTGCACGCGGCTTTGAGCGCATCGGCCTCTGGCCCCGTAGCGCCCATGCGATCGATGGCGGCCTCGCACACCTTCTCGGTACCTGACTCGATGCCGCCCTTGATCGCGTCGCGTGCCTTGTCCCGCAGCTCCTTCGAGACCGGAAGCTTCTTCAGGATCGGATCGATGACCGCCTCCATCACGGCGTCGACTACGAAGTCCTGCGCGCTCTTGTCTCGCTTGGGATGCTTGCGGTCGTACTCGTCGATCTTTCGCTGCGCTTCTTCCGCCCGTTTCCACCAGTCGTCAGTCGGCTGCCGCGGAACCATCGGTCCCGGGTCGGGAAGCTTCCGGAGCGTGAGGTCGGGTACGGCCGGTGCCGGCTGCGGTGCAGGCATTGACTCAATGGTGACGCGCACCTCGACCGCGCGATTGCGCGGCTCGAGCGTGTTGTCCTTCGTCGGGATCAGCAGCTCGGATTCGCCCGCGGAGCGAACCGACCAGTCGAGGGTCGGCGGCTTCTCTCCACTCCGCGGAGTGATCGCCTTCGCGAGTGCTTCCCTGACGCGGTCCGCGCGATTCTGCCCAACCACTTCATTGTGTCCTTCTTTGCCAGTGGTGTCCGCATGTCCGACGATCTCGATGCGTGCCTTCCCGCGAGCGAGCATGCCGACGTGGAGCGAGATACTGAACGCCAACCCGTCGATGGCGTCGCGATGCGCTTGGGTCAGCGTATCCTTGTCGACCGCGAAGCCATCGAGCACGCGGGAGAATTGTCGGGCGCCGTTCGCCGGCGTGTCGGCGCTGTCCGTGTGGGGCTTTGCGGTATCGGTGCCCGGTCCGTCTCCCGGCTTCCTCTGGACGCCGACCGGCGCGGCGCCGAGCGTCGCGGCGTCGACGCCCCGGCCCGCGACGACGTCCGATGCCGCACGATCGGCCCGCGTCTCCGCGTCGGCAGTCGCGCCACCCCGGCCGCCCCGGCGCTGCTGCACGACATGCGCGAGCTCATGGGCCAGCAGTTCCTGACCGGTGCGTGACGCTGGATCGTACTGACCCGCGGCAACGGTGATGTCATCGCCGCGGGTGAATGCCTGCGCGCCCTGGCGTCGCGCCTCGGCGCCGGCCGCGGCGTCGCGATGCACGCGGACGTCGCCGAAGTCCACGCCGAAGCTCGCCTCCGCTTGATTCGCGAGTGGAGCCGGCAGGAGGTCGCCGGACGCCGCGCGCGGCGCCTCTTCGGTCGTGCGCGCGACGCGCTGCGGCGGGACGACGATGGGCTCGTGCTCTCGGCTCGTCATCGTCAATCCAGCGGAGTCACTTTCTTGTCCTCGCGCGGGATCCACTGCGGGTCCAGCGTCTTGCCGACAGCCTCTATCGTTTCGTCATCGGTGGTTGGGCGGCCGACGAGAGCGGTATTGTACGTTTTGATGCGCGCCGCATGCATGTCCCAGTAGTACGTCCAGAACATGTTCGCGCGCGCGCCGACGCTCAGGCGCGTACCGGCCTTCGCGAGATTCGGGTCAGCCCGCAAGCGCGCGCTGAGGCGGCGCTCGTCGTCGGCGAATCTGTCATAGCGCGCCTTGACCGGCTTCATGACGTCGTCGAAATCGTGCTGATAGTCGCCAATCGGTTTGAGCAAGTCGGCGACCTTGAGTGTTGTGGGTGCCGCGGCACCGGGCGCGCGCTTCGCCGGATCCCCCGCGAGCTTCACTTGTAGGCGGTCCCACGCGTCCGGCGCCGCCGTGTTCCAGAACGGCACGACTACCTCGTTGAACATTCGGCGACCTTCCTCGGTGAGCTCGAGGTAGTGCGTGTGGAAGAGGTAGTTTGGATCGCCCTTCTTGGTCGACGACGGGCCGAACACGTCTTGTGTGCTGACGCGCTGGTAGTAGGCCCATAGTTGGCGCTGTTCGGCCTGCGCATCCTTGACCGGCGGCGGCACGTCGGTCACGCGGAACGGCATGTCGATCGGGCCGCGGATGAATTCCGTCGACGCAAGCTCACCCAGGAACTGCTCTTCGTCGGCCTTCCCAGCGGGCGCCGTTCCCGTCGTCGGATCCATATAGGCCTGCCACTTCTTCCGCTTGTCGTCCAAGTCGTCGGCGGAGATTTCAGTGAACTCATCGTTTTCAATGATGTACGCCGGCAGTCTGATCTTGCCGCCCGTGATGACGAGTGACACGTGCACCGGCAGGATCACGAACTGGAACTTGAGGTCGAGCTCCTTGCGCAGGAGCGAGAGCATGTAGGCAACGCGCAAGGCGTAGACGCCGCAGTCGTGCACGGCCTGGCCGGTCAGCGCGCGCGGGAACGGGCGGTTTAGGTAGCTCGTTTCGCCGACATCATAGATGTTCGTGAATCGCGCGTGGACGGTGAACGCCTTCAAATACGCGAACAACAGATCGATGATGTCGTGCAGCGCCTCCGCCGGCTGGACGGCCTTCTTTGCCGTGGGCGCGGGAGCCGGCGCGCCCGCCGTCTGCGGCGTTGCCGGCGCGGGTACCGTCGGGTTGGTGAGATCGTTGTACTTCTGCAAGAGGAACGCGCGCCAGTCGTCGTCGCTATCCAACCGAAGCCGGCCCCCGCTCATGTTGCGGATCGTCGCGGCGTTGTCGCTCGCTTTCTCCGCCTTCTTCATCGTGTCGGCGAAATTCTTTTCGGGCTCCAACACGTCGAGCACGCCATAGACCCGGCCAAGCACATTGAGCTGCTCGATGCGCGCCCGATAGAAATGGTGCAGGGACGCATGCAGCTCGCGCACCCACTCTTGATCGGGTGTGTATGTGGTGATCGGCACCTTGCGCGATTCTTTGCCCTTGGCGAATTCGTCGCTGATCGAGCCTTTGCCCTTTCCCATCTCCGTGTGCGTGATCGCAAACGATTCACTCGAGATGTTCAGCTTTGTGTCCTGCGGAAAGAGCGCGGCCGACAGCTCACCAACCATGGCCGAGCGAAGCGCCTTGAGCAGCGCGGCGCCGCTCCCGGTTGGTGTGGGCGATTCGAGATCCCGGCGCGCGGCATCCATCGCGGCTTGCTCGAAGGTGGACAAGCCACGTTGCCACAGGTCGAGCTGGCCGCGAATCGCCTCGTAGTATTCGACGTGCGACATGCCTGGCCGCATGACCATGTAGCCGTACGTCTGCTGCCGCTCTGTTTCCACGAGCTTCATGTCGATCGCGAGATACTCGTCTCGGACCGCGACGTAGGCGCGCACGAAGCGATGCATCGACGCGGCGATCGTCTCCGGCGATTCCGCCTTGGCGTCGCTGGTTGCGCCGGCAACGAGGCGCGTGAGGTAATCGACTTTGCGCCTCGCGCCGTAGATGTCATCGTTGTACGGACCGAAGCGATCCTCGGCAGCGTACGCTTTTCGCAGCCGCTCCGCGTCGGATTCGAGACCCATCTCGTACATCCGCGCGGTGAGCTCGGTGAGCAGTGACCGGCTCAGGATCTGGAGGTGCACCCACAGGCCAGCTTTGAGCAACGCATCGAGCTTCTTTGGAACATCGCCATTGGCCTTCTTGTCCACGGCCTCGCAGAGGTCGAGCAGCGCTTTTTCGACGTCGTAGTTCGGTACCCAGACGAACTCCCCTTTCTTCGCCTGATCAGCCATGCGCCGTTTCGAGGCGTCCACCTGATCGATGGCGTCCTGATACCACGTTCCCGCCGTCGCCGGCGCGGGTGCGCGTTGAACGCCATGGAGGAGTCCCACTGTGTTCGCCTGCTGCACGACATGCGTCAGCTCGTGGGCGAGCAGACGTCTGCCAACCGGCGCCTGCGGCCTGAATGCATTCGCCGCGAACACGATGCTCGCGCCGGACGTGTAGGCCAACGCACGGACGGCGTGCGCCGACCCGGCCGCGCGCTCGTCGGTATGAACGCGCACACGCCCAAAGTCGTAGCCAAAGCGCGATTCCATGAATGTGCGCGTCTCGGCGTCGAGCCCTCGGCCTTGCCCGGCGACCGAGTGGTTCACCGTCGGAAGCAGTCGCGGCAGCGGCCGACGCGGGTGCGACTCATCCGGTCCGCTCATGACGCCGTCGGCGACCCGGTCTGCCTCCCGCTCGAACGCGTCGTTGGCCGGACGCACGCGTGACGCGACCGAGCGATGTGACGCGGTGTCGGCGACCGGCTTGGCGACCAGCGCGCGCTCAGCCATTCGTCACCCGATGAGGAGCGTCCGGAGAGCGCGAGAATGCCGGTGCCGGCGACTCCGCGCGAATGCCGCTCGCGTCGAGACGGCTCGCGATGCTCACCGCGATGCTGCGGGCCAGCGACGTCGACGTCTGACCGTGCGCATCCACCGGTGCGCCATTCGACAATAGGGAGGCAAGCTCGGCTTCGATGGATTCACCGATTGCACCGCCCGACTCGGCGGCGACTCGGCCGTCGATCACGAGCCGGCCAATGCGAACTCGCATCGTGCGCGCTGGCTCCTCACGCGGGCTCACGCGAGCTCCTGGGTTGATCGATCGAGCTTGATCAGCTCCGCGCGGGCTGCCTCGGCCAGGAGGCGATGATCGATGACACCTTCGCCGTCGGCAGCGCGAAAAGCAGCATTGACCGCGACACTGCGGATATGGCCGCCCGCCAGCGTCAGTCGCGCGAGCGCGTCATAGTCCAGCGCCGCAACGGGAGCCAACGGCGAGAACTGCCGCCGCCAGATTTCGGCGCGCGCACGTGCGTCGGGAAATGGAAACTGCACCACAAATCGGATCCGCCGCAAAAACGCGCGATCCAGCGCGCTCTTCATGTTCGTGGTCAGGATCGCCAATCCACGATACGCCTCGACCCGCTGCAGCAGGTACGCTACTTCGATGTTGGCGTAGCGATCGTGACTGTCCTTTACCTCACTGCGTTTGCCGAACAGCGCGTCGGCCTCGTCGAACAACAGCACCGCGCCGCTCGCCTCGGCCGCGTCGAACAGGGCTTTGAGATTCTTCTCCGTCTCGCCGATGTATTTGCTGACCACCGTCGCGAGATCGACACGGTAGAGGTCGAGCTCGACTTCGTTCGCGATCGCCTCGGCGGCCAGGGTCTTCCCGGTCCCCGACTCGCCGGTGAAGAGTGCTGTCAGACCTTGGCCGCGAGCATGCATGTCACCAAAGCCCCATTCTCGATATACGCGCTCTCGGTGGCGCAACTGCCGCGCGATATCGCGCAGCGCGGTCAGGTGAGCCGTCGGCAGAACGACATCGGCGAAGCTGGCGCGGGTGACGATGCGCTGCGCCAACGCGTCGAGCCCGCCGCGCGCCGCCTCGCGCGCGGCACTCCACACCGCGTCGACGCGCTGCGACGGCATGGTGGCGTCGAGCCGATTCACGATCTCGTCGAGCCCCGACGGCCCCAGATGAAACTGCGCCGCGGCACGTTCCAACGCGGCGATCATACCGGTTTCATCGTCGTTCCCCGGCGACGCCCATCGGCGCCACCGCGCAAGGAGCCCAGCGCGCGTTCGCATGGCGTCGACGACGGGGAGCTCGACCCGCACGACGCGGCGCGGCGGCGGCAATGTGACGAGCGCCGGACTCGGAGGCCCGAGCCAGAGCATCGCGCTTTGCAGATGAGCGACGATACCCGCCGCCGCTGCTTCGTCCCCAGCACTGCGTAGGGTCAACACCGGAATCGCGCCGGTGAGAACCGCTTCCCTGTCGATTCGGCGCGCGAGCTCCGCGAGTCTCGCCGCATCCTCGGGCAAGTCATGTGCGGCGATCCACATCCCCGACACGGCCAGCCGCGCGGTTGTGGTGAGGGCGAGGTCTCGCACCGCGACGGCGTCGAACGGGTCGGAGTGCAGGACAACGATCGCCCCACTGTCATCGTTACCGGCAAGAGCCTGCTCGACACGCCGTGCGAGCGCGTCGTCGATCAGCTCGGCCGGCGGCGCCGGCACGTCCACGTGCCGTACCACGCCGATCAACTGCTCGTCGGTCGCGGCGATGCCGGTGACGAAGTGCAGGATGCGCTCGTCGAGGCGCAACGCCGCCTCGCTCAACGGAGCCCCCGGTTGTGGCGCAACGAGTCGCCAGTATCGGAGGGGTGCCCCCGGCGATAGCGCGTCCCAGTGTGGCTGCGTGAGGACGCCAAGCGCCAGCGCGAACGTGGCCGCCGATGAGCTCCCGCCGTTGAGCGTCGCGATCGTCGCGCGAAGGCTTCGATCGAGCTCGAGGCCCGCGACGAGCAACAGCAATTCGCGCTCGAACGGCGTCAGACCAAGCAGCTGCGCGCAACGGAGGAGTGCGGGGGTGAACCCCGCAGGCACGTCGCGCTCCAAGCAATCGTCGCCGATGGGTACCGTAGCCGACGCGTCGACGACGTGCGCTTCGATCCGATCGCGCAGTCGCCCCACAGCCGCGACGAGCCATTGCTGGTTGCGCTCCGACCAGCTCATGCCGGCACCGTGATCTGCTGCGTCGCGTTGAACACGGGTGCCGGGCCCGTGAGATCGAGCAGCACACTGTCCGCGCCGTCGACGCGCAACCGCAGCCAATGCACGTCCGCCGTGACGCTGTTCGAGCACTCGAATACCAGTGCGTCGGTTGCATTGGCACGCGGTAGCGCGACCGCTTCGAGCGTATCGAGCATCAGCGTCGCCCGTTGTTCCGGCCGCACCTGTGGTCGCGACGACAACGTGACCGTCACGCGAGGCGGCACTCCGCCGCGCACCGCATTCGCCGCGGGCAGGCCGAGTCCCGCGTCGGCTGCGATGACGGGATCCGGAGCGAGAACCAGTGGCACGGCGTTGGTCTCACGCACGTTCGGTTCGCCGGTCGGCGTAAAACGCACGCTCAAGGCCCATTGGCCAGCCACGAACGCGCTCTGAGCCGCCGCATCGTTCGGGAGCGTGACCGTCAACTGCGTTCCGCTCGCGTTGGGAGGCGACGGGATCAGGTCGATCGGCGTCGTGACGAGTCGATGCACGAGGCGCACACGATGGCCGCTGCCACTGAGCCGCACGCCGGTGATCGTCACGGTCTCACCCAGTCGTGCGCCACTCTGCTGCGCGGGTGGTGCGGCCGTAAAGAGCGTCGGGAGCGGCGGGAGCAGATCCGGATTGACGACGACGCCGCGGTCCCGCTTCGTCACGGCGTCGACCGGACCGCGCGACAGCACGGGCAGCGGCGAAACGCCCGGCCGGACGCCTTCGATCAATACCACCGACACGTGGTATGCCGCCGACGGCCGGTAGTGCGACTGAATCGCCGCCCACAGCTTGGACATCTCGTCTCCGCCCATCGTGGCCGGCGTGACTTTGATCAGCTCGACTTGGTCCGCCAGGTCGGAGGCGGCGAGCGCTTGAAATGCCGGGGGCAGCATCCCTACGTCCAACGGACTCGGATTCAGCGCGCGGCGGATCGCATCGCGATCGAGTATTGGACGCTCATGCAACAGATGCATCGCGTAGCCGAGCAGGATTTCTGCTTGGAAATTGGCGCGTCCGTACGCCGTCAGCACGTAGTGGAGGTCGAGCGCCAACGGCGCATTCGTCATGCGCTCGCCGCTGACTCCGTTGCGCGATGGCAGCCCGACGTTGCGCCAGCCGATGTTCGGCGACGCCTGGTACAAGAACAGATTCAGACGCGGCGGCTCATCGACGTCGTCGAGATTGATCGTATCCGGCGCCACGGCGCTGACGTTGACCGTCGTGCCAATCGCGGCGCCCGCCTCGATCATCCCGTTGTCGAGAAGGTTGCGCAGCACCGCACTGACCGCGCCGATCGCGAGCGGGGAGCTCACAAGGCACCTCCGTTCGGGCGCTCGCGCTGACGCAGGTACTCACCGAGCGATTTCCACGAGTCCTTCCGCGGCCTGGACACCGCGCGTTCCGGCGCGGCGCTCGTCGCCGGCGGTCGCACGTCGATCCGATCGATCGTTACGTGTACGATCGTCGGCGGCGGGCCGGGCGGCCCGACCCGCTGCTCGCGGACGTGCTCGCGGAGAGGCGCGTGACGAAGCGCACTGCCCGGAGTTACGCTCGCCGCACGAGACACGCCGGCGAGCTCCGACGAATCGCGAGCCATCGCCTTCTCTTGTCTGTGCGGAGCGACGTCGGCGGCGGCCGCGCGCTGGTGCGTCGCCTGCGACGCGGGTAACGGTTCGCGTGCTCTCACGTCCAACGCGTCGGGCAGAGCTGGAGAATCGTCCGCGCTGACCTGGGCTCGTGTCGTCTCGACGACCGGGCCGGCGAGGAGGGACGCGCGTTCGGCTCGCGGGGGCGGTGTCGATTCCACGGCCACATCGGCGTTGTGCGGCGCCCCATGGAGGCGCGGCACGGCGTGCCCATGATCGCGCGACGCCGCCGTCGTGTCTGCGACATCGTCGCGCGCCGGCGCGTCTGGCGATGCGAGCTCAAACGGCTGCGGAGCAAACCGAGACGGGAGCGCCGCGCGGACGCGCGTGCCGCCTTGGCGCGCGGCCGGCATGAGTTGCTCGAGAAAGCGCACCGGCGGCGCCATCACCCGCCGCCGATCAACTGCAAGTAGGCCGCGCGTCGCGTGGCACTCAGCGCCAGCACTTGCGGTTCGCTCCAGCCGTAGGCTCGCGCCAGCGCGTCGACGTCCAGCAACAGGCGCTCGGCTCGCGCTTGCAGCTCGCTCCACACCACGTCGGCGCAGTCCATGGGCGCGTTCCACTGCGCACCACATTCCGGACAGGTGAGATCGAAGCTCACGGCGGCGCCGGGCTCGAGCGACTCCATGCGCCGCGACAACGCGTCAGCGACCGACGCGGGCATGTTCGCCGCGTCACATGGCTCACCGTCGTCGCGTTCGCAACGGGTGACGCATCGCCGCAGAAGCGTCCGGACGAATTCATCGCGATCGGCGTGCGCCGACGCAGCACGCACATCGGTTACGCCCGGCAGGCTGAACTCGACGCGGTAGCCGTCGGTCTCGAGTCGCTCCTCGCGCCCGTCACCCGTCGGCGCCAGCGCGCGCGCGAGCACATCGCAATCCACCGCGAACTCGATTGTTGCGCCGCACGCAGCGCAGCGGCTACTCAAGAGCTGGGCGTTACCAAACAGTCGCGCGCGCAGGCCAAGCAGCGCCGCGTTGTACGCTCCGAGCGATTCAGGCAGCGGCTCGCGTTGCAACGCCAGTAGCGCGTCACCTCGCTCGACGGGGGCCGTTGCGACCGCGCGCTCCCAGAGGCCGAGCAGCTCTTCGGCGGAGCCAGACGGCACGCTGCTCACCATCATGGGCGGTCACCCGCCTCAGGCCGGCTCGGTGAAGCGTGGCTCGCTTGGCTCGGTGACCGCGAGGTCCCGTTCCCACCCCTCGTTCTCTAATTTCAGATGTTGGATCGCCACCGCGTTGGCGTTGGCGTCGAGATCGGGGAGAGCCTGGAATTCCGATACCCAGCACCGGAACACCTTGTACGCGATGGCCAGCTGCCCCGCCTCGTTGTAGACCTCGAGAATGAGGTCCTTTCGGAAATCCTTCAACGACACCTCGACGCCGAGGCCGGAACCGAAGTTCCATACCTTGTTCGCCCACTTCTCGAACTCGGTGTCGTGCGTCACGCCGCGCTCGAGCGTGAGCGCCTCGTACTTGGTGCGGCCCGGCGATTTGCGACCGGTGGACGGATCGCCGCCTTCACGGTGCTCTACGACTTCGGTGCTTCGCTTGAGCGCCGAGACTTTACTGATGCCGGCCACGAATCGGCCGTCCCACTTGACCCTGAACTTGAAGTTCTTGTACGGATCGAAGCGCTCAGGGTTGACGGAAAACTGCGCCATGGAGTGTCTCCTCTTGGGGGAGCGCTTCAGGTTGGGATGTCGCCGGCGATCTGCTGGATCTTGATCACCACGAACTCGGCTGGTTTCAGCGGTGCGAAGCCGACGAAGATGTTGACGATGCCAAGGTTGATGTCGGCTTGCGTCGTGGTCTCACGGTCGCACTTGACGAAATACGCTTCGCGCGGCGAGCGGCCCTGGAACGCGCCCTGACGAAACAACCCCTGCAGGAATGCGCCGATGTTGAGCCTGATCTGCGCCCAGAGCGGTTCATCGTTGGGCTCGAAGACCACCCACTGCGTTCCACGATACAGACTCTCTTCGAGGAACAGCGCCATGCGGCGGACCGGAACGTACTTCCACTCCGATCCCCGATCGTTCTGGCCGTGCAGCGTGCGCGATCCCCACACGACATGGCCGTACACCGGCAGCGTGCGCAGACAGTTGATACCGAGCGGGTTGAGCTGGCCGTTCTCGGCGTCACTCATCGTGATCGCCAGACTCGCGGCGCCATTGATCGACGCGTCGCTGCCCGCGGGTGCCTTCCACACGCCGCGCGTGCTGTCGGTCCGGGCAAACACGCCCGCGACGTAGCCGCACGGCGGAAAGTCGCTCAGCGCTCCCCCCAACAGCGAATTTGGCGCGCGGACCCACGGGAAATAGATCGCGGAGTTCATCGCGTCCGACTGCGTGAGCCCCGTCGCGCCGGCATTGAGCGACGACACCGTCGCCGCGGGGTCGGCATCGACGATGAGAAACGCGCGTCGCGTCCGACAATGTCCCTGGAGCGTGGTGAGCGTGGTCGCGTCCGTCTCGCCCGGCACGCACACGATGTTGAAGAGATCGATGCGATCGGCAATCGAGCCGACGCCGAAACAGGCCAGGAGCGCCGTTTGAAAGTCGTTGGTATTCGGCGTCAGCACGGCGTCGACGCCGGCGGTCGCGCCAGCGCCAGTGTCGATGTCGATCGTGCCGTCGGCCGGGGGACCGCCCGCGTTCGTCGCCGTCACCCGGATGAAACGCGAAGTCGCATTGATGACATTGGGAGGAAAGCGCGGGTCGGCGTCGCTCATCGACAGGTTCTCGAACGACTCGACCACCACCGGCGTGCTGGTGGTGTTGTCCAGCACCTCGAGGCGAAAGCGCGCGTTGTCCGGTGCTGCACGCTGCGTCGTGCGAATGCTGTAGACGTTTGCCCACGTCCCCGACGAGCTGGCACTCACGGTCAAGTTCGCAGTGACCGGCACGGACGCAGTAGCGGATGTGGCTCCGGCTACTCGGATGACGTACGCGTCACTCCCGCCGTTCGCAAAGAACGCTTGCACCGAAAAGCCGAGCATGGAGCGGCGATCGAGGCCTCCGTATTCTCGCTCGTAGTCGGCGAAGCTCGTGAGACGCACGGCGCGGTCGACCGCGCCGCGCGGCGCCCAACCAATGAACAGACCGATCGATGTGGCGACGCCGGTGATGCTGCGAACGCCGCTCGAAATCTCTTCGATATAGACGCCGGGCTGACGGAGAGTGGCTGGCATGCGGTCTCTCGGGTGGCAAGATCAATCAACGAAACGTTTGACACGGCTATCGCGACGCCGAGTCAGCGCGGGGCGCCGCGACTCGGCGGATTTCCTTGAACAGATCGTCCATGGCGGCTTCGCGATGGGCGACTCGATCGTATGTCTCCAGTCTGCCGTCATTGCCGATAGCAATGACCGGCAGCCCTCTCGATCCAAACAGCGCCCGCTGACAGGCGTCCGGCACACCAGCGGCGCTGAGAACTGTCACGATCACGTCAACGTCGTACTTCTGGGTCAGTACCGGGAGCTCGTCTGGTTGGCGACATTCTCCCACGATTTCGATGCCAGCCTGCGTGATGGAGCACTCGCGCACGAGCGCCGCCGTCAGGCCAGGAACGCCCGCAAGGACGATCTTGATCGCGTGCTCAGACTGCGCAGACCGAGACATCGCGGTAGATGCGCCGTCGGAGCTTTCTCGCGAAATAGATCCGAGGGACAGACTTGGATCTGGGCTGGTGTGTAGATCCTCGGCACGCGCTCATGAATCCAACGATCCGCGCGCCGCACCACGATCTCGAATGCGCGCCCGCTCACCCGTTGCGCTGGCGGAGCCGGTCACCCCATATTGCGCCCGCCATCACGACTCTCGGCTATCGGGCCGCTTTCGCCCTGCGGATGTGTAGCCAGAGATCCAGAGTCAGAGATCCAGAGTCAGGCGCGATAGGCAAGGCGACGACGCGGGCCTAGGGGGCGCAGTGCAAGAAGCATTTGCCCGCGAGGAAGTACCGAATGAGTGACGGCTCGCCCGGTCTCGCCACAGTCAGCCGCCACAGAGTCGCGTTGCTCTCGGACGTCCGATTCTATCGCGAAGGACTCGGACGCGCGCTCGAAGGGTCCACCGAGCTCGAGCTCGTCTGTTCGGCGCCCGTCACTGCAGCCGCGTTCGAGCTCGTGAGCCTCAGGAACACCGACATCGTGTTGCTTGAAGTCGCGGCTGCGCGCATGCCGGCGGTGATTCAGTCCATTCTCTCCGCGACGCCGCACGGCAAAGTGGTGGCACTCGGGATGGCCGATGAAGAGCTCGACGCCGTAGCGTGCGCCGAAGCCGGAGCGGCTGGCTACGTCTCGAGCGAGGCGAGCGTCGCCGATCTCGTCGAGACGATCGTCCGAGTGGCGCGCGGCGAATTCCCGTGCTCCCCGCGCGTCGCGTCACTTCTTGCGCGACGGATCTGCTCGCTTGCCGCGCACGGCACCACCAACGAGGTGCGGTCGATCCTCACCGCGCGTGAGTGGGAGATCGTGCGTCTGCTCGGTGACGGGCTCTCCAACAAGGAGATTGCCCAGCGACTCGGCATCGTCGTATCTACGGTGAAGAACCACGTGCACCACATTCTCAACAAGGCTCGCGTGTCGCGACGTGCACAGGTCGCGGGTCGCTTGCGGCCATGGAATGCGTTGCAGCAGCGCGTCGCTCGTTGAATCGGTGTGGCGGACCCAACAAGACACGACGGACAAACGTTCTTCGTCGAAAAGCGACAAAAAAAGAACCGGCGCGTGCGGCCCTGGTGCGCCGCCGCACCGGCTCAAGCGGACAGGGAGAGATTCGAACTCTCGATACCGGGTTCACCGGTATGCCGGTTTTCGAGACCGGTGCCTTCAACCACTCGGCCACCTGTCCGGGACAGCCGAGAAAATTAGCCCGTAGACAACGGCACGTCAACGAGTTGTCGGCGCGCGCGGAAGAACTGTGTGAGCGCCGCACCACACTCTGCCGCGCGAACTCCCGACAACACTTCGGGCCGGTGATTGAGCCGCGAATGGCGCAACAGATCGCCCACGGATCCGGCCATGCCCGCCTTGTCGTCCCACGCGCCGAAGACCACGCGGCGCACGCGCGCCAGCACGATCGCGCCCGCGCACATCGCGCACGGCTCGAGCGTCACATAGAGCGTGCAGTCCTCGAGCCGCCAGGCGCCCAGCGCGGCCGCGGCCGCGCGAATGGCCAGCAGCTCGGCGTGCGCCGTGGGATCCTGATCCCGCACCGTCCGGTTGCCGGCACGCGCGATCACCTCTCCGGCGCGCACGACGACCGCACCGACCGGCACGTCGCCGGCCTCTGCCGCGCCACGTGCCTCGTCGATCGCGAGTCCCATCCAGTGCCCGTCGTTCACGAGGTGACGCTCGAGAGAGATGTCTGGTTCCGCGTTCTGAATGCGTTCGAAAGCTACACGACGACGGCCCGTCACGACGACGGAGGATCACTCAGGAGGCACATGCGGAGAACCCTGCTCCTCGGAATCGCCCTCCTGGTCGCCGCCTGTCGCGGCGATCAGCCTACGGCCCCCTCGAACATCCCGAGCGTGTCGGGCTCGTACCAGCTCACCACGGTGGACGGACAGGGCCTTCCCGTCACCGTCATCGATCTGGGCACCTACCGGGCGAACGTCGCGTCTGGCACGTTGACGCTGAGTGGGAACGGCACGTACGCCCTGGAGATCGGCTACCAGTTGGACGACGGCATCAAGATACGGGCGGCCGCGACCACCGAGGCTGGAACGTGGACGGCCGCCAACGGCGCCATCAGCCTCGCGAGCACGCAGGGGAGTCTGTCGCGCTCCGGCACCGTGTCCGGAAACGCCGTCACGCTTCAAAGCAGCGAGCGGCTGCTGGTGTTCCGCAAGTAGACGACATCCCGCGCGCGGTCGGCGCTCACGCGCCGACCGTCTCGCGCGCCGGCTCGTTCGAGAACTCTAACGCCCCCTTCCCGTCCGGCCGCACGACGATCGCGTCGCCGTCGCCGAACCTGCCCTCGAGCACGGCCATCGCGAGCGGATTCTGAATGAGCCGCTGGATGGAGCGCTTGAGCGGACGCGCGCCGAATGCCGGATCGTAGCCCTCCTCGGCCAAGACGCGCTTCGCCTCAGGCGTGATCTCCAGCGAGATCTTCCGGTCGGCGAGCATCTTGCGCAGCCGCGCGAGCTGGAGATCGACGATCTTCTCGATCTGCTCGGTGCCCAGCGGGTGGAAGAGGATGATGTCGTCGACGCGATTCAGGAACTCCGGCTTGAAGCTCTGCCGCAGCGTCGCCATCACCTGCGTCTCGACCAGCGCCCAGTCGCCGCGCGCGTGCTCGAGAATGAACATCGAGCCCACGTTCGACGTCATGATGATGACGGTGTTCCGGAAGTCGACCGTGCGGCCCTGCGAGTCGGTGAGACGACCGTCGTCGAGGATCTGGAGGAGAATGTTGAACACATCGGGATGCGCCTTCTCGATTTCGTCGAACAGCACGACGGAGTACGGCCGGCGCCGCACCGCCTCGGTGAGCTGCCCGCCTTCCTCGTAGCCGACGTAGCCGGGCGGCGCGCCGATGAGGCGCGCCACGGCGTGCTTCTCCATGTACTCCGACATGTCGATGCGCACCATCGCGTGCTCGTCGTCGAATAGGAACTCGGCGAGAGCGCGCGCCGTCTCCGTCTTGCCGACGCCCGTCGGCCCGAGGAAGATGAACGAACCGATCGGCCGATTCGGATCCTGCAGCCCGGCGCGCGACCGGCGCACGGCGTTGGCGACGGCGACCGTCGCCTCCTCCTGCCCGATCACACGCCTCGACAGCTCCTGGTCGAGCTTCGTGAGGCGCTCGCGCTCGCTCTCGAGCATTCTCGTCACGGGGATGCCCGTCCAGCGGGCGACGACGTCGGCGATGTCGTTCGCCGTGACCTCTTCGTGCAAGTACTTGGGTCGGCCCTCGGCGCTCGCCAGCTTGGCCTCGGTCTCCCGCATCCGGCGCTCGAGCTGCGGAATCCGCCCGTACGTGATCTCGGCGGCCTTGGTGAGATCGCCGCGACGCGTGGCCTGGTCGGCCTCGATGCGCGCCTGCTCGACCTCCTGCTTGATCTTGCCGACGCCGCCGAGCATCTCCTTCTCCTGCTGCCACTGCGCCTTCATCCCCGCCGAGCGCTCGCGCATCTCGGCGAGATCGCGTTCGATCTCCTCGCGGCGCTCGATGGCGGCGCGGTCCTTTTCCTTCTGCAGCGCGGTCCGCTCGATCTCGAGCTGCATGATGCGACGCTCGACTTCGTCGATCTCCTGCGGCATCGAGTCGATCTCGATGCGCAGGCGCGACGAGGCCTCGTCGATCAGATCGATTGCTTTGTCGGGCAAGAAGCGGTCGCCGATGTAGCGATGCGACAACGTCGCCGCGGCGATGATCGCGTCGTCCGTGATCCGCACGCCGTGGTGCGCCTCGTACCGCTCCTTGAGGCCGCGCAGGATGGCGATGGTGTTCTCGACGCTCGGCTCGCCGACGTAGACGGGCTGGAAGCGCCGCTCGAGCGCCGCGTCCTTCTCGACGTGCTGCCGGTACTCGTCGAGCGTCGTGGCGCCGACGACCCGCAGCTCGCCGCGCGCGAGGAGCGGCTTGAGCATGTTGCCGGCGTCCATCGAGCCCTCGGCCTTCCCCGCGCCGACGAGCGTGTGCATCTCGTCGATGAACGTGATGAACTGGCCCTGGGATTCGGTGAGCTCCTTGAGCACCGCCTTGAGCCGCTCCTCGAACTCGCCGCGGAACTTCGCGCCGGCGATGAGCGACCCGAGGTCGAGCGAGACGAGCCGCTTGTTCTTGAGCCCCTCGGGCACGTCGCCGTTCACGATGCGCTGTGCGAGCCCTTCGACGATCGCGGTCTTGCCGACGCCGGGTTCGCCGATGAGGACGGGGTTGTTCTTCGTGCGGCGCGACAGCACCTGAATGACGCGGCGGATCTCCTCGTCGCGCCCGATGACGGGATCGAGCTTGCCCTTGCGCGCCGCGTCGGTGAGATCGCGCGTGTAGCGCTGCAGAGCCTGGTATTGGTTCTCGGGATTCTGATCGGTGACGCGATGCGATCCACGCACAGCCCCGAGCGCCTCGAGCAGCGCCTCGTGCGACGCGCCGGCGGCGCTCAGAATGCCGCGGGTCTCCGTGCCCTTGGTGTGGGCGAGCGCGAGCAACTCGTGCTCGGTGGAGATGTACTGATCGCCGAGCTCCTTTGCTTCCTGCTCGGCTCGGTCGAACACCTGGTTGAGCTCGCGTGAGACGGCAGGCTGCGCATCGCTCTGCTTGGGGAACTTGTCGATGCCGCGCGCGACCTGTTCTCGGAGGGCAGCCACGCTCGCGCCGAGCTTCTGAAGGACGGGAACGACGATGCTCTCGTCCTGGTCGAGCAGGGCGGCGAGGAGATGGAGGTCGTAGACGACCGGATTGCCGTTGCGCCGCGCGAGGTTGGCGGCTTCGTTGAGCGCCTCGCCGGCTTTGACGGTCAGCTTTTCGGGATTGATCATGCGAAGTCCGGGAGCAACGTCGGTGCCTTACTATTGTGCCAAACCGGCCGGTTCCGCGAGCGGCGCGCTCGGCGGTGGTCCCGCGTCTCTGCCGATACGCCAGCGACGCGCACGTATTCACGCCAGAACGCAACACGCG
>Ga0326726_10002317_pt1 | contig 17547 bp, 10 predicted proteins | sample MHFenrmetagenome_2_FD_207603 | JGI IMG/M metagenome (GOLD analysis project Ga0326726, IMG submission 207603) | Lab enriched peat soil microbial communities from Michigan Hollow, Ithaca, NY, United States - MHF15MN | ecosystem: Environmental > Terrestrial > Soil > Wetlands > Peat | place: USA... | reverse complement strand
GATTTTTCCTCCCAGATGAGGGCGAGAAGCCAGGGGATCAAGTTCAGGTAGTCCTGGGTTACGCCTACTGGCGGAAGACCTTCGGAGAAGACCGGGGAGTTGTTGGCCGGAAGGTGCAGGTCAACGGCAAACCAGCCACGGTCATCGGGGTCGCGCCAGAGGAATTTCATGGCACCTTCTTCGCCTTCGCAATGGATGGCTATCTGCCGCTGAGTTTCCTGACCCAAAGTGACAGCTCAAATGACTTCTGGTCCAACCGCGGTCATCGCGAGTTGTTCGTGCTGGGCAGACTGAAGCCGGGCATCAGCCGACACTATGCGCAAGCCTCGGTTGACGTGATCGCCAGGCGCCTTGCAACGGAATATCCTGCCACGGACGACAAGTTCGCAGTTCGAGTCATCCCCGAGTGGATGTCCCGGCCAGCTCCGTTTGTCTCCAGCTTCGTTCCTATAATCGCAGCCTTGTTTCTCGCGCTGGCGGGGATGGTCCTGATCCTGGCCTGCATCAACGTGGCCAATATTCTGCTTGCCCGCGCCACCGCGCGCCGGCATGAAATGGGAATTCGCGCCGCCCTGGGCGCAGGGCGCACGCGGCTCATACGCCAGGTCCTTACGGAGAGCCTGCTGCTTGCTCTGCTCGGCGGGGCAGCGGGCGTGGTCTTGGGAAAGGGGGCCATCGCAGCCAGTGGTTTCTTTCTTCATTCGATCGTTACGACCTCCTCCAACCTGGGCTATAGCATGGATTGCAGTTTCGACTGGAGGGTCTTTGCCTACACGCTCGGAGCCGCGGTCCTCACCGGAGTGATTGCCGGCCTCTGGCCTGCCTTTCGCGCCGGACGAACTGACATACTCACCACCTTGCATGAAGGCGCACGCGGCACTTCCAGCGGGCTGGAGAAGCATCGCGTGCGCAGCGTGCTGATTGTCGTGCAAGTCGCATGTTCTCTGATGCTGCTGGTGGTTGCCGGATTGTTCGTCCGCAGTCTTGGCCATGCTGAGCGGACGTATCTGGGCTTCGATCCCGATCACGTCCTCAACGTCATGCTTGACCCGCGCCAAATTGGTTACAGCGAGGCGCGCAGCATTGACCTGTACCGGGAACTGGTGGAGCACGTGCGTGCGATGCCCGGTGTGCAATCCGCCAGCGTCGCCTTCTCCGTGCCGATGTCGTTTCCCGGGCATTCGGATCCCCTCTACCTTGAAGGCCAAGCCGTTGTTCCTAACCAACAGCCGCCTAAAGTTTCTTCCAACAGTATTGATCCTGGATACCTGCGCACCATGCGCGTCCCGTTGATGCGTGGCCGCGATTTCAGAGATTCCGACAATGAGAAAGCGCTGCCAGTGGCGATCGTGAACCAGGCCATGGCAAATCACTTTTGGCCGAACCAGGACCCTATCGGCAAGCGCTTCAGCCTGAAAGGCGCCGCCGGTCCGTTCATCGAGGTCGTTGGGGTTGCTCATGATGGGCAATACTTTTTTCTGTCGCCGGATTCCTATCCGTATTTTTATGTTCCCTTCGCGCAGAATCCTTCTGCCTTTGCAGCGCTCCAGCTTCGATCTTTGATTCCGCCGGAGCAACTGATTCAGAACGTGCAGCAGGAGATCAACAAGCTGGCTCCCGACCTGCCCGCAATCGATATGCATACTATGGACCAAACCGTGCATGGACTTGCCGGGATGTTCATTTTTCGGCTTGCCGCGGCGCTGGCTGGGATCATGGGGATCCTTGGCCTGGTCCTCGCGGTCGTGGGTGTCTATGGGGTAGTTTCATTTTCGGTGACACGCCGCACCCAGGAAATTGGAATTCGCATCGCACTTGGAGCGGAGCGGAGCGACATTATCAAACTGGTTTCGCGGCAGGGGTTGAGGCTGGTGATTGCAGGGGTTGTGACGGGCCTCATCGTGGCGTTGCTCCTCACGCGCGCGATGGGCAAGTTGTTGATGGGCGTCAGCGCTGCCGACCCGGCGACATACGCGGTGGTTGCGATTCTGCTGTCAGCCGTGACCTTGCTTGCATGCTACATCCCAGCCCGCCGGGCGACCGCGGTCGATCCCATGGTCGCGCTACGTTACGAGTAGGAACATGAACGTACTAATTCAAGATCTGCGCTACGCAGTGCGCCAATTGAGCAAGATTCCGGTGTTTACCGCCGTGGCGGTCGTAACTCTGGCGCTGGGAATCGGGGCAAATACTGCCATCTTCAGTCTGATTAACTCAATCATGCTGCGCACGCTGCCGATCAAAAATCCGCAGAGCCTCGTGCTCCTGAAATGGAAAGCGCGCCGAATCCCAGACACGACCGCTTCCCTCGCGTATGACAATTGCACCCACGGGGGAGGCTTTTGGAACGGACGGGCGCTTATTTCTCAAGCACCGCTCGAACCCGACGGGTGCTCATTTTCCTTTCCGCTGTTCCAAGAGCTTCAAGAGAAATCCAGCACTTTTTCAAGTGTCGTAGCGTTTGTTCCGCTTCCCGCAGAGCTCGCCGTGAATTCTGGCGGTAAGACTAGCCATGCGCGGGTTCTACTTGTCTCCGGCAATTTCTTCTCTGTACTGGGCGCACATCCGGCACTTGGCCGCCTCATCGCTCCCACCGACGATTCGGATACGGCTAAGCCTGCCATTGCCGTCAGCCACCGTTTTTGGCAGAACGAACTAGGCCAAGATCCCTCTGTCCTGGGCAAAGACGTTTTAGTGGGTAAGACATTGTTCACGGTGATCGGCGTCACCGGTGGGGACTTCCCCGAACTTGATCCTGGTCTCCCGTCCGACATCTGGCTGCCCATGGCCTTTCAGGCTGCAGTCGAGCCGCGTCTGCCGAAGAAGACGGATGCAAAGGCTCTATGGGTCGAATTGATGGCGCGACTGAGGCCCGGCATAAGCTCTTTGAAATCTGCTTCTGCCGCCAGCGTCCTGTTTGCTGCCGCCACGACCAATGGTCCAGACGCCATGTTCAGACCCGATGATTCGCCGCGAGTCACACTCTCAAGTTCTGCACATGGATTGGTCACATTACGCCAGAATTTCTCTCAGCCCCTTTTTGCGCTGTTCGCTGCGGTGGCTCTGGTCCTGTTCATCTCTTGCGCCAACATTGCAGGGCTGACGCTCGCGCGTTCGAAAGTGCGACAAAAAGAGTTGGCGATGCGTGTTGCGCTCGGGGCGACTTGGGGAAGAATCCTCCGCCAGTTGCTCACGGAAAGTGTGCTTCTGTCGGTTGCGGGAGGGGCCATTGGAATTCTCCTCGGTGACCTTGGCGCTAGCGCTCTCGCAGGGTTTCTATCGCATAACTGGTACCTGCCGGTGGAGGTGGACGTCCGTCCCGATGCTCACGTGCTTGTCTTTACCGCACTGGTTTCCATTCTTACCGGTATCGCTTTTGGCCTTGCACCCGCGTCTTCCAGTAAGCGACCCGAGTTGATTCCTGCACTCAAACAAACCTCGTGGGCAGCGCCTGGTACACCCGGACGCCCGATTTCTCTGGGTAGCGCGCTAGTTGTTGTTCAGGTGGCGCTCGCCATGTTGGTTCTTGCGGGGACGACGTTGTTGGTGCGCACCTTGTCCAATTTGAAAGCTGAAAACATCGGCTTCGATCCTCAAAACCTCGTCGTCTTCCAGGTTGACGCCAGTTATAGCAAGCGTTCGGGGGAAAACCTCCAGACTCTCTATAGCGACGTTCAGGGTCGACTCTCGTCTCTTCCGGGTGTCATTTCCGCCAGCCGCTCGGGAGTTTTACTTTTGAGCGGCGGGGGTATGGGCGGTGAGATTTTTTCCAAAGATCAATCAGGCCGACCCATCCACGTTGGTGTACTTCCGATAGCTGGCAATTTCTTTCAAACGATGGGCATTCGTCTACTCGAAGGCCGCACGTTAAGTGCGCAGGATTCCGGGCCTCCCTCTAACAGCGTCCCGACGCGCGTCGTTGTGAACCAGGCTTTGGCGCGCCGATTATTTGGCGCGGAAAATCCACTGGGAAGCCATTTTCGGGAGAATGAGGATGGACCTGAGGACGAAATTGTCGGCGTGGTGGCTGACACCAAGTACGCTAATGTACGCGACGAAATCCAACCAACCATTTACAACTCAATTGGCAATTGGGATGCGGATTTCTACTTCGAGGTCCGCACCGCGATGGACCCGAAGGCAATGATGCCGGAAATTCGCGATGCTGTAACAGGTCTTGATGGCAATCTTCTCATCACTGGCATGAAAACCCAAGCGGAGCAGATCGATCAGAACATTTATCAGGAGCGCCTCGTTGCCAATCTCTCGACCCTGTTCGCGGTTTTGGCGTTGATCGTTACGTGTGTAGGAATCTACGGATTGCTCTCTTATCAGGTTTCCATGCGAACTCGAGAGATCGGAATTCGACTGGCTCTAGGGGCGCAGCGCGGCGATGTCCTTCGTCTCGTGATCCGGCAGGGTGCATTGATTTCAGGGTCAGGCGTGCTGGTTGGCTTCATCGCAGTGTTGGCCGTGACCCGCTATTTGCAAAGCTTTCTGTTCGGAGTAAAGCCGTCCGACCCCACGACCATAGCAGCGGCCGCGTTCGGGTTGATTGCCGTGGCGCTGCTTGCATGCTACATCCCGGCCCGGCGGGCCATGCAAACTGATCCGAACATCGCGTTGCACTACGAATAAGAAATTATTACCAGAGTAGAAACCAAATGATCCAACTAAAAAATATCGAACGCAGTTACAAAACCGCAGCCGGACAAACCTGGGTCCTACGCCGCATCAAGCTGGAGATCCGCCAGGGCGAGTTCGTTACTTTCATGGGGCCGTCCGGAGCAGGGAAGTCTTCGCTGCTCAACGTGCTTGCCTTGCTCGATGATCAGTGGTTAGGCGAGTACTGGTTTCGCGACCAAGCTGTTCATGACATGAAACGCAAGCAGCGTGGCGAACTCGCCAAACGCAACATCGGGATGGTCTTCCAGAGTTATCACTTGCTCGACGATCTGACCGTGCGTGAGAACATCGACCTGCCACTCTCTTATAAAGACGTCCCCAGCGGGCAGCGGCAGGGCCTGGTGGCCGACACGCTGGACCGCTTCCAGATTGTTGCCAAAAAGGATTTGTTTCCCAGCCAGCTTTCCGGAGGGCAGCAGCAGCTCGTAGGAGTGGCTCGTGCTGTCATACACAAGCCCGCGCTTTTGCTGGCCGACGAGCCCACGGGAAACCTGCACTCCTCGCAGGCCAAGGAAATTATGGAACTCTTTCGCGAGCTCAACCAGCAAGGAACCACGATCGTTCAGGTGACCCACTCGGAAGCAAACGCGGCCTACGGCTCTCGCACCATCCAATTGCGCGATGGCTGGATGGTGGGCGACACGGCAAACCCGGATTTACAGCCCTATGAGGCGGTGAAGCAATGAAAGCTATTGCTTCCCGGCCCAACTTTCTGGCGCGATGTGTGGCATGGTTCCTGGTCGCCCTGACCGCGACGGCTTCGGGACAGACCAACGCGTCTGTGCGTTATGACATGCAGGCATCGCACAATCCGTTTAGCGCGTATTCGGCGGACCGCGTTCCGCGTCCAGACCTCGCAAATTCTCCGTTGCTTGATCAGTTGATCCGCGACGGCAAGCTGTACTTGTCTCTCAAGGATGCCATCCGGCTGGCGCTCGAGAACAATCTTGACCTGGCCATCGCGCGCTACAATCTTCCCATCGCGAACATGGACATCTTGCGCACCCGTGCCGGCGGAATTTTTCGCGGCGTCAATGCTGGCGTAGTACAGGGAACTCCCGGTGGCGGCGTCGGCGGCTTCGGCACTGGAGCTCCCGGAGCTGGCGCGGGCGGCACGACCGGCGGCGCTGGTGGTGCGGGCGCAGGCGCGTCCGGATTGGTGCAATCGACACTCGGCGCCGGCACAGCAGTCGCCTCGTACGATCCTGCGATCGTGGCCTCGGTTGGCGCAGAGCACCAGACTACGCCGTTGGCCAATCAGCAGATCTACGGCGTGCCCTCGCTGCAATCGAACACCGGACAGGCCAGCGTCACTTACTCGCAGGCTTTTCCGACCGGCACCAGTTTTACCGTCGAGTTCAACAACAGCCGCCAGACGACCAACAGCCCGTTCTTCAACCTGTCACCTGTCCTGAATTCCATGTACCGCTTCTCCTTCCAGCAGCAGCTGCTGGCGGGATTCGGCTTTGGGCCCAACCTGCGCTATCTGACCATCGCCAAGAACAACAAGAAGATCTCTGACATCGCGTTTAAGGATCAGGTGACCGCGACCATCACCCAGATCAAGAACATTTATTGGGACCTGGTAAACGCCTACGAGCAGGCGCGGGTCAACGAGCAGTCGCTGGCGTTTGCCCAGCAATCGCTGGACAATGCCAGGAAACAGCTTCAGCTTGACAGTATTCCTGCCATGGACGTGATGCGCGCCGAGGCTGAAGTGTCAAAGCGCGATCAGGACTTGACCGTGGCTCGCACCAGCCTGCAACTGCAGGAGCTGCTCATCAAGAATGCGCTGACCAAAAGTCTTGATGATCCCGTGCTTGAAGCTGTGCCAGTTGTTCCTGTGGACCACTTCGAGACTGTCGAAACCCAGGCCACGGAAGCGGTCCAAGACCTCATCGCCCAGGCATTGCGCGAGCGCCCTGAACTTGCCGAATCTGATGTTGATCTGGTGAACCGGCAGATCAGTGGGAAAGCGGCGCGCAATGCGTTGTTACCGTCGCTGGCCCTGGTTGGTTTCTACGGAGGATCGGGATTGGCCGGACCGCTGAATCCGATCTACAACCTTCCCACTCCGAATTCTTCCAACGTGCCCACAGATTACTCGGGAGCGCTCTCCAATGCCTTCAACAATTCCTCCCCTGACTACTACATTGGACTGAGTCTTAATATCCCCATCCGCAATCGCGTGGCCAAGGCAGATCAGTACCGCTCCGAGCTGGAATACCGGCAGGCCGAACTCCGCCGTGAGCAATTGAAAAAGCAGATTCGGATTGAGGTCCGGAACGCGCAATATGCGTTGGAGCAGACTGGGGCGCGGGTTGGCGCCGCGCGCAAGGCGCGGGACCTGGCGCAGCGTACTTTCGAGATCATGCAGAAAGAGCAAACGCTGGGGGCGGGATCGACTTTCCAGACCATGACCGCCCAGCGCGACCTCGCCATCGCTGAGCTGGATTTGGTCACCGCCATGACCATCTACGAAAAGGCAAAAGTTGAGCTTGATCGTGCAACTGGCAGCACTTTGGAACATAATGGAATACGGGTGCAGGACGCAGAAAACGGCACCGTCGCCAGTCAGAGCCCTTAGCTCATGCCAAGCTCAACCAAGACGGGGGAGATTGGGCTTTCCGCCGGGTTGGCGCAAAGCGCATCCAAATTTCCCCGCATTCTAGCGGCCGACGACCAGCAACACATCCTCGAAGCCATTGAGCTCCTGCTGAAACCTCAGGGCTACGAGGTTGACGTTGTCCGCTCTCCCGAGCTCGCCCGCGAAGCCCTCGCGAGCTCTTCCTACGACGCGGTATTGATCGATTTGAACTACACGCGGGACACCACATCCGGACAGGAAGGGCTGGGTTTGCTTTCAGACATCGTCGCGATGGACAGCACGTTGCCCGTGATTGTCATGACGGCATGGGGCAACGTGGACCTGGCGGTTGAGGCCATGCGCCGGGGAGCGCGGGATTTTATTCAGAAGCCGTGGGAGAACGAGCGGCTGCTCGCCATTTTGCGGACCCAGGTCGAACTTCATCGCGCGTTGCAGCGAGCGGAACGGCTGGCGGCTGAGAACCGTCTGCTGAACGTTCAGGGGCGTCCCGAGTTCATCGCTACCGCGCCGTCAATGGTCCCCGTACTGGAAGCCATCACTCGCTTTGCTCCATCCGACGCCAATGTCCTGATTACCGGCGAGCATGGGACGGGCAAGGAAATAGTCGCGCGCACCATCCATGTCCTGTCGTTGCGGGCCTCGCGTCAGCTGGTCGCAGTGAATACTGGCGGCCTGGCCGAAGGCGTTTTTGAGAGTGAACTCTTCGGCCACGTGAAGGGCGCCTTCACCGATGCCCGCACTGACCGCATCGGCCGCTTCGAACTGGCGGATGGCGGCACGATTTTTCTGGACGAGATCGGCAACGTGCCCATGCGCCAGCAATCCAAGTTGTTGCGCGTGCTGGAGTCAGGAGAAATCGAACGGGTGGGATCGTCGCGTTCCAAGCGGATTGACGTGCGCCTCATCTCGGCTACCAATTCGGATCTCCAGGCGGCCTGTCAGGCTGGGCAGTTCCGCGAAGACTTGCTATTTCGCCTCAACACGGTTGAAATCCATTTGCCTGCATTGCGCGAGCGCCGCGAGGATATTCCGGTCCTTGCCCTCCACTTCTTGTCCCATTACGCCTCCCGGTACCGCCGTGCGATTCGCGGTCTCGATTCCTCTGCCCTGCAATCGTTAATGCAATATTCCTGGCCCGGCAACGTTCGTGAGTTGGAGCACACGCTGGAGCGCGCTGTCCTCATGTGCCGCACTGAGCAAATCCAGCCGGGCGACCTCGGTTTGGGACTGCAGCGATCACAGGCGCAGAACCTGGAGGAACTGAGCCTCGAATCAGTAGAGACGATTCTGATCCGCAAGGCCCTGCAGCGCTTCCAGGGCAATGTAAGCCAGGCCGCCGAAGCGCTTGGTCTGAGCCGCGGCGCGCTCTATCGTCGAATGGAAAAGTATGGGCTTTAGGCCGCGCGAAACTGACCCTTTCAAACGCAGGAAAGCGCGCCGAGCTTCTTTTGAGCGCCGGATTATTCGTTCGTCGTTGTGGCTGGCCATCCCCGGATTGGTGACCAGCGGTGTCCTGATCTGGCTGCAGGACTGGGCCATCGAGTCAAAGCTGGCTTTGCTTTTCGCCGAGCTCGTCGTCTGCGGATTGATTGTTGCAGCACTTCACGATCAAATTATTCGCCCGCTGCAGACCTTGGCCAATGTGGTCGGCGCTCTGCGAGAAGAGGACTACTCTTTCCGCGCGCGCATGGCGGTTCCCGACGACGCTCTGGGAGAGCTCTCTCTTGAAGTCAACATGCTCGCCGACCTGCTGGCGGAGCATCGCATCGGAGCGATTGAAGCAACTGCCCTGCTGCAGCGTGTCGTCGAAGAAGTGGATATTCCGCTCTTTGCATTCGATCCCGGCGAAGCGCTGCGGCTGGTGAACTCTGCCGGCGAAAGACTTCTTCAGCAGGCTTCTCCCAGATTGCTCGGCAGGACGGCCGCGGAGCTGGGATTGAAAACATGTCTCTCCGCCGAGAATGCCTCGGTGATCCCATTGCACTTCAATAGCGATGCGCGCTGGTTCTTACGGCGAAGCTCGTTTCGACAACGGGGAGTGCCACACACCCTGGTCGTGCTCTCGGATGTGAGCCGGGCCCTGCGGGAAGAAGAGCGACTCGCCTGGCAGCGCCTGATTCGGGTAATGGGTCATGAATTGAATAACTCGCTGGCACCCATCAAGTCAATCGCCGGAAGCCTGCATGCGCGGCTCGCCGGAAGCACGTTGGCCCCGGATGAGCGTGAGGACTTCGGACGCGGGCTGGGCATCATCGAGGCCCGTGCCGCGTCACTCAATCGCTTTCTTCAAGCATATCGGCAATTGGCGCAGATGCCGCCGCCTGTCCTGAAGAAATCGAACCTGTCACCACTGGTGACGCGCGTGGCTGGATTTGAGACCCGCATAGAAGTCAAAGTGATTCCTGGACCTGAGGTCACCCTGATGGCAGATCCGGATCAGCTCGAACAGATGCTCATCAATCTAGTGCGCAACGCGGCCGAAGCAGTGCTGGAGGGTCCGCCATCCAAGGGCGTAAACGAGGCTGATTCCCCTCCGAGGAACGGCTTCCAGCCGGCCGTCAGTATTGGCTGGAAGGTGCTCGACAAAGCTGTGGCCTTAGTCATAGAAGATAACGGTCCGGGCCTTTCGAATCCCAGCAACGCGTTTGTTCCGTTCTACACCACCAAACCTTCCGGAAGCGGGATCGGCCTTATCCTGTCGCGGCAAATCGCGGAAGCGCATGGGGGCTCCCTCGAACTTACCAACCGGCCCGACGAGCGAGGCTGCAGAGCGAGAGTCATTCTCCCGCGGCCAGCCTTGCAGCCATGTTGACAGCTGCGGGCAGTAACTCCATTGCCTGGTGACAATATCTACGCAGCGCAGGAAGCGCGCAGCTAACTGACCGCGAGTCACTCTCAAGGACGCCGGTTACAGCGAAACGCGCTGCACCCGGCGGATCCCGGCGCCGGTGGCGTATTTGCTCTACCTGCATCAAAGGAATTCGCGCTCTACATCCTTTACTGTATGGCGACTACATGCTGTACGGTATCGAACTGGATGTGAAAGTTCGCTACAATTCAAATTCCCGAAGGTCCGGTTCTTCTTTATTTCTAGGGCTTGAAATGTCTGCAATTCGGATTCTAGTCGTCGATGACCACGAGGTGATCAGGCGAGTGATTTGTTCGCTTCTTTCCAGTGATCCCACCCTCGACGTGGTTTGTCAGACGGCGGACGGGGAACAGGCGGTCCTCAAGGCCAAGGAACTGCAGCCGGACTTGGTCCTGCTTGATATCAGTTTGCCGGGGATAAGTGGCATCGAAGCAGCAAAGCGTATTCGCAAGATCTCGCCGAATTCGCACATCATCTTTCTAAGCCAGCACGATTCGCTGCAAGTGGTGGAGAGTGCAATGCGCATGGGCGGCCACGGATACGTTGCCAAGATCGATGCGGGATCGGAGCTCCTCAGGGCGATCAGCACTGTGAGTGCAGGTGGGCAGTTCATCAGTCAGCGGATTGTGTCCCAGGGCTGGAGAACGAATCAGCCAGGCCGCGCCGATACCTGACCGACGCGGAACTAGAGGATTGCCGGCCCCGCGACTCCGCCCTCGCCCGCTTCAAGGCCGAGGGCAAGATGCCCTCGGGACAGCCGGCAAGATGCCGGCGCTACTCTTACTTCTCGAACAACCGGAAGGTGAGCCCCACGGCGAATCCGATGGGATATCCCGGCGTTCCGTGCACGCGAAACCGGTAAGGGGGGTTGGGGAACTGCCGTCACTGGAGTAACACGAAGCTCACATTTGTGCTACCCTGACGCTTGCCGTGCCCGTTTATCCACGAGTAATGGGCGCGCTCCGCGCCATTTCAAAGCGATGCGGATCCATTGCCTGACGCATGCACATTCCTGACGGCTATCTGAGTCCTTCGACTTGCGCCTTGCTCTACGGCACCGCGATACCCTTCTGGTACACGGCGTTCGCTCGCGTCAAGCGACTGATGAACACGCGCCTGGTACCGCTGCTTGCGGTGGCCAGCGCGTTCTGTTTTGTCATCATGATGTTTAACGTTCCCCTCCCGGGCGGGACTACGGGGCATGCGGTGGGAGTGGGGGCGGCGACCGTCGTGCTTGGGCCCTGGGCATCCATGCTCTCGGTATCGATTGCGTTGCTGATCCAGGCAGTGTTTTTTGGAGACGGCGGAATCACCACCTTCGGCGCCAACAGTTTCAACATGGCGATTGTGGGTTCCCTGGTCGCGCATTTCACCTACCGGGCGGTGGCAGGCCGGACGGCGGTCACGTCCTCGCGACGAGTTATCGCCGCAGCGCTGGCAGGGTATACAGCTATCAACGTTGCGGCACTTCTTACCGCATGCGAGTTGGGAATTCAGCCGCTGTTCTTCAAGGACGCGAGCGGCGCTCCTCTGTATGCCCCCTATGCGCTCCACATCGCGATTCCTGCGATGATGCTGGGCCATCTGACTTTCGCTGGATTGGCGGAACTGTTCGTGGCGGGCGGAGTGGTTGCTGATTTGCAGCGTACGAATCCTGCATTGCTGGGACAGAGATCTGCTGCCGGCGCTAAGGAGGATGCCTCGCCGGCCGCAGCCTCGGGTTGGAAGACGACCCGCCCGCTTTGGATTCGTCTAGCTCTGCTCATGCTTCTGACCCCTCTCGGAATTCTGGCGGCGGGTACGGCCTGGGGGGAATGGGAGGCGAAAGATTTTTCCGATGCGCAAATGCGGCGGCAGATCACGGCCGCCTCAGGCCAGGTCGCGCCTCCCTCCGAACAGCCGAGGGGGCTGGCGCGACTCTCTTCTTTATGGAGCGCGCCTTTTCCAAAGTATGCTCCTCCATTTGTGCACCATCCTGCTTTTGGCTATGTGATGTCAGCCATGTTCGGCTGCGGCCTGATTCTTGGGTTCTTCTTGTTCATGGGCTGGATGATCGGCAAGCGCGGCTCAGTTGATTCCGGGACTTCGCCATGACTCGCGCCGGAAAAAACTCGCGTGGAGTAGTCGAGCGTAGTCTTGCGTCTTTTGTTGATGCCCTGGAGCACGCGTTCTATGCCGAGGAGCTGGCCAAGAAAAACGGCCTGCTACAAAAGCTTGACCCGCGAGTCAAAATTGTGGCGATCTTGCCTCTGATCGTCATCGCGGCGCTGGCGCGCCGGTTGTGGGTGATCGCCGTTCTTTTTGCCTTGGCGGTCGCCATAGCTTTGCTCTCAAGTGTTCCTTTGGGCACGCTGGCCAGGAGAGTCTGGTTAGGCGTGCTCACATTCACTGGATTCATCTCGTTCCCGGCTTTGTTCCTCACACCCGGCCCGGCAATCTCCAGTTTGCCGCTTCTCGGCTGGACCGTCACTGCACAGGGATTGCGCGCCGCCATCTACCTCATCATGCGGGCGGAGACGGCTGCGACTTTTTCGGTTCTGCTGGTGCTCTGCACTCCCTGGAGCAACGTCCTCAAAGCGCTGCGCGTGCTCCGGTTGCCGGTGGTACTGGTGGTGGTCCTGGGCATGACCTATCGCTATATTTTTCTGTTGCTGCGAAATGCCCATGACATGTTCACCTCCCGCAAGAGCCGCATCGTGGGCCGTCTCGATGGCCCGGAGCAGCGACGGGCGGCCACGGCCAGCGTGGGCGTGCTGATGTCCAAAACAATTCAGCTCAGCGGCGATGTGTACCTGGCTATGCGTTCGCGTGGCTTTCAAGGCGAAGTGTATGTGCTGGACGAATTCCGGACCAACTGGTTTGACTGGGCGATGCTGGCTCTATTCATCACGGTAGCGTTTCTGGCTTTCTGGTTTGGACGTTAAGAGTGGTATCAGCACCAGGAAATCTACGCGAAGGTTGCAGGAAGGAAGAGTCGTGACCGTCCCCATCTTCGAAGCACGCGATGTCACCTACAGCTATCGCGAAGTGACCGCGCTGGACGGACTGAATCTCACCATCATGCCGGGCCAGAGAATCGTCCTGCTGGGAGCAAACGGTTCCGGCAAGTCAACGCTGCTCAGCATGCTTGACGGCCTTTGCTTTCCGGAAAAGGGCAGCGTTGCCTTCCAGGGCGAACCCCTGGCAGAGGACCGCCTGATCGGAGAGGTTGAATTCGCCTTCCGGCGCCGGGTGGCGCTGGTGTTTCAGAACCCCGACGTCCAGTTGTTTAATCCGACCGTCTTTGACGAAGTGGCTTTCGGGCCGCTGCAGCTGCATTGGCCCAAGGAGCAGGTTCGTCTTCGCGTCACCGAGATTTTGGAGCAGATGGAGATCGGCCATTTAAAAGACCGATCGCCTCATCACCTCTCGACCGGAGAGAAGAAGCGGGTTGCGTTGGCCTCGGTGCTGATCCTCGATCCTGAAGTCCTCCTCCTGGACGAACCCACCGCCGCGCTTGACCCCAAGAGCGAGAGCCAGATGATCGATTTTCTGGTGAGTTGCAGCGGCGGCCGCAAGACGGTGGTCACGGCCACTCACGATCTCGACCTGGTGGAGGACATCGCGGACTACTGTCATATCTTCCGGCGCGGCCGCATTGTCGCGGCGGGCACGCCGACAGAGATCTTGAACGACCATGCACTGCTGCTCAATACGAATCTCGTTCACGCCCATCGCCACGCGCATGCTCCAGGCGAGCTTCATTCCCATCCTCACCGCCACGGCCACCGACACTGAGCTTGCATGCTGGAGCGATACCTCAGCAGCGAGGCTAAGCTTGTCGCCCAAAGGTGGCGCCGGGCTGTCTGCCGGTGATACGTTCTTACTGTCAGTTTGCGCCAGACGGAGAGGACCACCATGAAACACGTCCTAGTTCTTACCCTGATGTTGCTTTCGCCTATGCTCCTTGCCCAGGCTGGACCGGATGACCTGGCGGTCCGGCAAATTATCCAGGAGCAGGTGGTTGCATGGAACAAGGGCGATGCGGAAGCTTACTCGCGGCACTTCGCCGCCGATGGCACCTTCACGAATATTCTGGGAATGTTTTTCACCGGGCATGATGCGTTTCGGGAGAGACATGACCAAATCTTCAAGGGGGCATTCCGCGGAACGACCAAGCAGGAGGATGTTGTTTCCATTAGGTTCTGGCGGCCGGATGTTGCCGTTGTGGAAACGCTGCAAACGGTAAACGGCGTTCAGAAATTGTTTCCGGGCACAAGCGCCGACGCGAAGGGACGCCTGCGGACCCGGTTACTGCAAGTCTTCGTGAAGATTAATGGTGAATGGAAAATCGCGGTGTATCACAATGTGGATGTGAAGCCCGGCGTCTCCGTGCCAGAGCCGCAATAAGGGCCTCAATTGCCACGTTTCACTGCCAAGACTAATCGCCAGCGGGCGTGGGCCGCGGAGAGAGCGGCGCCATCTGGTTCGGATCCACGTGGCTTTGGCGTCCCAGCATCAGGCGGAGGCGATCGAGATAAAGATAGACGACGGGCGTGGTGAAGAGAGTGAGCGCTTGGCTCATGATCAGGCCGCCGACAATCGTGATTCCGAGCGGCCGCCTCAGTTCCGACCCCGTGCCTGTGCCCAGGGCCAGGGGCAGTCCGCCCAACAGCGCAGCCATGGTGGTCATCATGATGGGGCGGAAGCGGCGAATGCAGGCTTCATAGATTGACTCTGCCGGAGTTTTGCCTGCACGTTCCGTCTCCAGGGCGAAATCGATCATCATGATGGCGTTCTTTTTCACAATGCCAATGAGCAGGATGATGCCGATCAGTCCCATCACGTTGAGCTCGCTGTGAGTCAACAACAAGGCGAGGATGGCGCCGACGCCGGCGGAAGGCAGGGTGGAAAGGATGGTGATGGGATGGATGTAACTTTCGTAGAGCATGCCCAACACCAGATATACCGTGATCAGCGCCGCCAGAATCAGCAAGGGCTCGCTGGCCAGGGAGGATTGGAAGGCCGCCGCCGTCCCCTGAAAGCTGGCGTTGATGGTGGGAGGAAAGTTGATGGCGCGCTGCGCTTTGTCGATCGCGTCCGTCGCGGCGCCCAGAGACACGTCAGGGGCGAGATTGAAAGACAACGTCACCGAGGGATATTGGCCCTGATGGCTGACCGCCAGAGGCGTGTTGGAAGGACCGAAGTGAGCAAAGGAAGACAGGGGGACCGCCGTCCCGTTGGCGGCGCGAACGTAAATATTCTGCAACGCGTCGGTACTGTTGGAAAACTGCGGAGCCACTTCCATGACCACGTGATATTGGTTCAACGCCTTGTACATGATTGACACTTGGCGCTGTCCGAAGGCGTCGTATAGAGCATTATCGACATCCCCTGCGTCCACGCCGAGCCGCGCCGCAGTGTCCCGGTCAATGATGACAGTGGCTTCGAGTCCCTTGTCCTGCTGGTCGGTATTGACGTCGCGCAGCTCGGGCAGTGAGCGCAACTTCTGCAGCAGGAGCGGGGACCAATAGTTCAGGTCATTCAGGTTCTCGCCCTGCAGAGTGTACTGAAACTGTGCCTGGCTCTGGCGTCCGCCGATAGTGAGGTCCTGCGCCGATTGCATGAAAAGAGTGGCCCCAGGCACCACGGCCAGCTTGCGCCGCAGCCGGCCAATCACCTGGTCGGCGCTTATCTTGCGCTGGGACAGCGGCGTCAGCGTGACGAACATGCGGCCACTGTTCGCCGAAGTGTTGCCGCCGGCGAACCCCACCACGGTTTCGACCGCGGGGTCTTGCATCACGATGGACACAAACTGCTTCATCTTTGCCTGCATGGCGGCGAACGAAATATCCTGTGCCGCTTGCACTGATCCCATCACGCGTCCCGTGTCCTGCTGCGGAAAGAACCCCTTAGGAACGACAATGTAGAGATAAACGCTGAGCGCCGCCGTCCCGATCGTGATCAGCAGGGTCAGGGGCTGGTGGCGGAGAACCAGTTTCAACGCGCGGCTATAGAGCCTAAGAGTCGTGTCAAAAATCTTCTCGCTGAAGCGATAGATTCGGCCGTGCTTCTCTTGGTCCGCCGAACGGAGAAATTTCGCGCACATCATCGGAGTTAGAGTGAGAGAGAGCAGCAGCGAAACCGCGATGGCCACGCTCAGAGTGACGGCAAACTCCCGGAACAGACGGCCGACGATGCCTCCCATCAGCAGAATCGGAATGAAGACCGCCACCAGCGACGTGCTCATGGAGAGCACGGTAAAGCCGATCTCGCGGGCACCCTGGAACGCGGCTGCCACCGGAGCCATGCCATCCTCAATATGGCGTGTGATGTTTTCCAGCACCACGATGGCGTCGTCCACCACGAAGCCGGTTGAAATGGCGAGCGCCATCAGGGAAAGATTGTCCAGGCTGTAGTTCAGCAGGTACATCATTCCGAACGTTCCCACCAGCGACAACGGGACCGCAACGCTGGGGATGATCGTGGCCCGGAAGGTGCGCAGAAACGCGAAAACCACAAGAATGACCAGGATGACGGAAATAATCAATGTGACTTCGATGTCATGCACCGAGGCCCGCACCGTGGTGGTGCGGTCCATGACCACGCTCACGTCAATCGCGGGCGAGATGGAAGCTTTCAACAGAGGCAAGGTGGCGCGCACGCGATCCACGGTGGCGATGATGTTGGCGCCGGGCTGGCGGAAGACGATGATCAGGACCGCAGGCTTCCCGCTGGATAGCCCCATATTGCGGATGTCTTCCACGGAATCTGCCACGCTGCCCACATCGCCCAGTCGCACGGGCGCGCCCTTGTTGTAGGAAACGATCAAGCGGCGATACTGATCAGCGGTAAAGATCTGATCATTGGCGTCCAGAGTCCAGGCATTGATCGGACCGTCGATCGCGCCTTTCGGCCGGTTGGCGTTGGCGCTGCCCAGGGCGGTGCGGACTGTGTCCAGGCTGATGCCCAACTTGTTCAGCAAAGTGGGATTCAACTCGGCACGAACCGCAGGTTTGGCGCCTCCGCCTGCGAACACCTGTCCGACTCCTTCCACCTGCGCCAGTTTCTGGGACAGGATCGAATCGGCGGCGTCGTACATGCGCGGCAAAGTGATGATGTCGGAGGTGAGGGCCAGAATGAGGATGGGCGCGTCCGCCGGATTCACTTTCCGGTAGGTAGGATTACCCGGTAAGTTGGCGGGAAGCTGGCTTCGGGCCGCGTTGATGGAGGCTTGCACATCGCGCGCCGCCGCATCGATATTGCGATTGAGGTCGAACTGCAAGGTGATATTGGTTGACCCCAGTTGGCTGGTCGAAGTCATCTGGTTGACACCGGCGATGCGGCCGAACTGACGCTCCAACGGGGTGGCTACCGCCGAAGCCATAGTCTCTGGACTTGCGCC
>Ga0326726_10002316_pt1 | contig 17554 bp, 15 predicted proteins | sample MHFenrmetagenome_2_FD_207603 | JGI IMG/M metagenome (GOLD analysis project Ga0326726, IMG submission 207603) | Lab enriched peat soil microbial communities from Michigan Hollow, Ithaca, NY, United States - MHF15MN | ecosystem: Environmental > Terrestrial > Soil > Wetlands > Peat | place: USA... | reverse complement strand
CGCTCGCCCTGGCGTGATTCTGAATGAAATGCCCGAGCGGGTTATCCACGAGCCGGGAAATCCAGCCGGTTCGCAGACCGTAGCGCGACAGCGCGTAGGACACGTTGTATTCGCCCCCGCCTGCGTACGCCTCGAAAACGGGCGTGAGCTCAATCCGCTGGTGTCCCGGAGGACTCAACCGGATCATGCATTCACCGAGTGAGAGGAGATCAAATTCAGTTTCTGAGGGGGAATGAATCGTCAGGCCCATAGCTGGCTCCTTCTGATAACGAATGTATTAATGTACGGCAGATGAGCGGAAAAAACAAAGGAACAACGCATTGAAAATCTCTCCCTCCATCGGTACATTGACTCATGGCAGCCTCCACGCGTTCCATGCCTCTTCGCACGATTTTGCTCATTCTCCTGCTGATCATTCTTCTTCCGGCACTTCTCTATTCCGTCTATGAACTGACGACTCTCAGCACCAACGAAGAGCTTGTGGGGGACATCTATCGCCGTCAGCTGGATGTCGCCCTCTTCTCTCTCAACCAGTATTCCTGGGACGTTGCCAGCGGGTGGGCATCGTCACTGACGCTCGTTCTCCGCGAAAACGGGAGCAAGGAGCAGATCCTGAACGCCGCGAGGCGCACGCGCGTTCTCCAGGGAATTGTCCTGGCAGACACGGGTCTGCGGTCCATTCAGTGGATGCCGGTCCGGGTGGGGAGAGCCGACGGGCAGCTCCGGTCGGGATTGCTCGAGAACAGGGAGAAGATCGCGCGGCTCCCCATGCTCCGGCGCGTCGATGATTATCGGAAACTCGAATCCATCCTCCTCCCGGACAGTACGATTCTGCTGGTTTTTGCGACGGGCGATGACAGCCGACCGCATGCACTTGTCGGTATGCTTCTCGGCGATTCGTCGTTCGTCCATGAGATTCTGGAACCGCGCATCCGCGAGGCCGCGGGAACGGATTTCGTCCTCGCGGTCACGCGCACCGGAGCCACGGCCCCCCTCTTTGTCGCGGGAACCTGGGGCGGCGAAGAGATCCGCCAGCAGAAACAACTCTGGCTCTTCCCCGACCTGTCGCTGGGAATCCGGCTTGCAGGTCAATCCCTTGACGAAGTGGTCCGAAGCCGGTTCCGGCGTAATCTCCTCCTGATCCTTCTGGTCGATCTGGTTCTTGTTGCGGCCGCACTCTTCGTCTACCGGGCATTCCGCCGGGAGTCGGAACTGACACGGATGAAATCCGATTTTGTCGCCACGGTCTCGCATGAACTTCGCACCCCGCTCTCCCTTATCCGCATGTACGCGGAAACACTCGAGATGGGACGACTGAAGGATCCCGGCAAACAGAAGGAGTATCTCGCAACGATTGTGCGGGAGACGGAGCGACTGAGCCATCTCATCAACAACATTCTCAACTTCGCCCGAATCGACGCCGGAAGGAAGGTGTACCACTTCGGGCAGGTTCAGGTGAACGAGGTCGTGACGTCGGTCGTCGGCACGTACGAGGCCCACCTTCGGGAACAGGGATTCCAGCCCGTCGTCGAGCTTCGCACGGAGCTCTCGCCGATCCACGCCGATGCGGAGGCGGTCAAGGAAGGAATCGTGAACCTCCTCGACAACGCCGTCAAATACAGCGGCGAGAGGAAATACCTCCGGATTGCCACCGGTTCCGAGGGAGGAAGGGTTTTTGTGGATGTGGAAGACCATGGTGTCGGTATCGCGCCGCACCACCGGGAGAAGATCTTCGAGATGTTTTACCGGGTCAGCGAGGGGGACGTTCACTCGACGAAAGGGAGCGGACTGGGTCTCGCGCTCGTCCGCCACATCATGGATGCGCATCACGGCACCGTGACAGTGACGAGCACCCCCCGAACGGGAAGTACATTCCGGCTCTCCTTCCCCCTGCCGGGCAATGCGTAGTGCCCGGCCATCAAACGACATTGCACACCAGGCGACATATCTACGCACGCATGAGCTTGCGGATGACCCCCCAGGGGCCCGATGTGCATAACCCCGGCACACGAGGACCACACCATGAGTAGGATCCTGATCGTGGAAGACGAAGCCGCCATGGCGGCCGGTCTCAAAGATAATCTGGAGCTCGAGGGCTATACTGTGGACCACGTACCGGACGGACAGAAGGGGCTCCAGCTCCTGAGAGAGAACAGCTACGATCTTGCCATCCTCGATGTCATGCTGCCGTCGCTCTCGGGGTTCGACATCCTGAAGCTGGCCCGTCAGAGCGGGGTCATGACGCCGGCGATCATGCTGACCGCGCGGGGGGAGGAAATCGACAAGGTGCTCGGCCTCGAGCTGGGGGCAGATGACTATCTAACCAAACCCTTCAGCCTGCGCGAGCTTCTCGCGCGGGTCAAGGCGATTTTGCGGAGGACCGCAGGGAGCGGACCGGCGTCGGGCAAGGCCATGCTGGGGCAGCTTGACGTGAATTTCGCGGGCTACACGGCGACCAGAAACGGATCTCCGGTCGAAATGACCCCGAAGGAATTCGATGTCCTGAAATTTCTCTGGGATCATCGTAACCGGACGGTCTCACGCGACGCCCTTCTCACCAACGTCTGGGGGTACGACGAGCCACTCAGCACCCGGACCATCGACAATTTCATCCTGAGGCTCCGCCAGAAGCTGGAAGACGACCCGGCACATCCCAGGGTCATCCTCACGGTGCATGGCATTGGGTACAAACTCGTTCTTCACCAGTCAACCGATGGACTCTAGGCAATTGACAATCGACTATTGTCCATACGTCGGCCCCGCAGGGGCCAAACAAGCCGGGCCGTGGTCATCTTGCCCCACGCAACTGCAAGCATGGGTCATCAGGGTCGCGCGGGTCGGTGCGGCGCGTCCCTGCACGACGGTGCGGGGTGTTTTGTTATATGTTCCAGGGGCCCTTGCGTGAGACAAACTGTGGGCGATGACAATTTGTGACAATCCCTTGCGTACGCGAGACATCTTTGAACTCCCCCGGGCGTATCATCAGATGTCGCACGCACAACAAAGGAGGATGTGATGAAACACGCAGTGTTGGTTCTCGCAGGAACGCTCGTGATGGCGGCAGCGGTGCCCGCCGCCGCACAAGAGGCCTATACTATGCGGGCATTCTACAACCCCGGACCGTACACGCAAATCAACGTCGAGCGTACCGTCCGCAACTACGAATTCTGCCTGGAATCGTCCAACGGCGGAGTTCTGGAATCTGCGCTTGGCCACGTCATATGGCTGAGACTGGTCCGCCCCGATGCAAACCTCAATGCACTCCAGGAAGGCATTGCGCGTCTGGCCGCCGAGGGACCGACGCCTTCGATCCGCTACCGGGCATCCCTGGCCGCAATGGTCTTCGATTCCCCGAAAATCTTCGCCGGTCTGACAAACGTCTGCTGTGCGTCGGGCAATGAGCTCTTCGCAAAAGTGTCTGCGAAGGCGCAGGAAACACTCATCGGCGACAACCGTTAGGAGCTCTCCACTACACCCATGGGAACCATGACAACGACCCATCGCTTCAGTACCCTCGGCCTCCTGACTGCCCTCGTTCTCTCTCTGGTCAGTCCGTCGGAGGCCCAGGTGCTGAAGCAACTTCTGAGCCTCCGCGGTCACTGGAAGTTCGCCCTCGGCGACGATCCCCGTCGTGCCTCCCCATCGTTCAACGACGGTGCGTGGACGTCGATCCATGTCCCCGCATACTGGGAAGATGAGGGTTTTCCGGGCTATGACGGTTATGCATGGTACCGGACGAAGTTCAACGCCCCGGCAGAATGGGAAGGGAAGTCTCTTTATATACAGCTCGGCCGCATTGACGACGTCGACAAGGTGTACGTGAACGGTAAGCCGGTCGGGGGGAGAGGCTCTTTCCCGCCTGAATATCGGAGTGCGTATGGCGACAACCGGCGGTATCCCCTTTCCCCTTCAGTCCTCGATTTCGGCGCTGAGAACACCATCGCGGTGCGCGTGTATGATTCGGAACTGGGGGGAGGAATTGTGGGAAAGGAGATCGGCATATCGGAGGATACCGGTGCGCTCATTCCTGACGAGCCCCTGGCCGGGACATGGCGCTTTGCCACCGGTGACGAGCCCTCGTGGAAAGACCCATCGTACAACGACGCGCGATGGAAAGAGATCCTCGTGCCGTCCAACTGGGAAAGCCAGGGGTACGATAATTACGATGGGTACGCCTGGTACCGGATCCGGTTCCGGGTGAAGAAGGCAACGGCCGACAGGGACATCATCCTGCTCCTCGGGAAAATCGATGACGTTGACGAAGTATATCTCAACGGAGAGTATCTGGGACGCACCGGCCGGATGCTGCGCCCGGGCGAAGAGGGGTCGTATGGCAATGAGTACCAGAAACTCCGGGCATACACCGTTCCCCGTGGGAAGCTCGACGAGGGCGAGAACCTGCTCGCCGTCAAGGTCCACGATAACTACAGGGACGGCGGGATTTACGAGGGCCCGATCGGCTTTGTGAGCCGTGAGCGGTACCAGGCCTGGACGAAACGAACGGACAAACGCCGCTCTTTCTGGGATGTGTTCGACGGATGGTTCAAATAGGGGCTTGACTTTCTCCCCCGGCCACCATTAATTGCCGGGGTGTTCTTTTCCAATCTTTCAGGGCCCCGAATGACTGCCGTTGCCAGGCATATCGTGCATCCAACACTTCGTCCAGGGGTCCCGTCCTTCCCCATCCCCCTCTCTTTCATCATCTCTCGAAACCCCCTATCACCATGACCGGCAAGCACGTCCGCCGGTAGTAGCCTACACCAGAAGGGAGGATGTATGGCAAGTGCAGCTGAGGTGTTGCGAAGAAAAGGACAACAGGTGTTTTCGACATCCCCTGAAAACACCGTCCTGGAGGCTCTCCGCCTGATGGCGGAGAAAAATGTCGGAGCGCTGCTCGTGCTTTCGGAGGGAACGCTCGTCGGCGTGTTCTCGGAGCGCGACTACGCCCGCAAGGTTGTGCTTCGCGGCAAGTTCTCGCACGACATGCTCGTCCAGGAGATCATGACGCCCAACCCTATCGCCATTCACGCCGATACCGAACTTGAGGAGTGCATGCGATTGATGACCGAATATCAGGTGCGGCATCTTCCGGTTCTGGAGGGAAAGGCAGTCGTCGGCATCGTCTCGATCGGAGATGTCGTGAAGCTGATCATGGAAACCCAGAAGGACCTCGTCGCCCACCTGGAGAGGTATATTGTGGGGCGATGAACCGGGCAGGGCCGCCGAAAGAAAATTCACACAGAAACCCAAATCAGGACCGCTCCGTCCGGAGCAGAATTGTTGCAGGCCTATGGTGATGAACGAAAGCATGCGGCCGGTTTCGCTGTCACCCGCCTGTGTGCGGGCAATCTTCGCGGGCCGAAAGACGCAGATGCGGCTCATTCAGAAGGAATCGAAATGGGCCCCCGGAGACCTCCTGTGGGTACGAGAACCCTGGTGCACGAATCCGCCCCTTTCCACGACTCCTCCCGACGAATCGTTCCTCCCGTCTCATGAGATCCAGATACTCTACAAGGCTGAGGCGATCGGGAACGAGATGCCATCTCGGGGAGACGTCCCCTGGTATCCGGCAAAAAGCATGGCGCGCTGGGCGTCGAGGCTGACGCTTCGCGTGGAGGGGATTCGCGCGGAACAACTTCAGCGGATCAGCGATGAGGATTTGCTCCGGGAGGGAAGGATGTGGGTGGTGAGCGATCTGGCAAAGCCCGGCGAGTCGGAACGTGACGGCTTCGCCCGCTGGTGGGACAGCGTTCACAGCCTCCCCCAGGAGCGATGGGAGAGCAATCCGGCGGTCTGGGTAATCAGCTTCAAGCCTGTTCGTATCTAGCGCCGTTGCAGCTGAGTCTCTGAACAGCCCGTGTCTGTCATGAAAAATTGGAACGAGTACTGTGCCCCGTGTTGTGGATGATCTATGGAGTCGGCGGGGCACCTGTAAACACAACGGAGGGAGCGCCATGTACGTCATACGCGATGTTTTTCGCTGTAAACCAGGGAAATCCCGGCAGGTTGCAGACATGTTCAAGAAGACGTTGAGTTCCATGAAGGGGGTGGACGGCTTCGAGAACCAGAAGGTGATGCTCGATTTCGCGGCGGACTACTGGACGGTGGTTCTCGAATCCGAGGTTGAGTCCCTGGCGAAGTTCGAAGGACACATGGCAACCTTCAGCAGCCGTCCGGAAATACGGGAAGCAATGGCGGGATACATGGATCTGGTTCTCGAGGGCCACCGCGAAGTCTACAAGCTGGTCTGATCCCGGACGCGTTTTGCAGTGCACTCACGGGGAGATTATTTGACCGTCGTTGGTTCAGGCGGCATCGCCTGAAGCATGTCCTGCTCTCTTACCTTCGTCCTTCCCTCTGGGGCGCGCGTCCTCCGGTCGAATCGGGCCTCTGCGGCCTCACGTTGCCGCTTTCCCTTGTCGCCGGCTGTTGAACTTTTTGTGGTTCGGCTTTTGGCGCTGGAGGACTTTTCGGCTGTGCCGGTGTCTCTCTCGTTGCTCCGGGCGCCCTGGAGGTTGCGCCGGGTGTTCTGGTCGTTGCGCCGGGTGTTCTGGTCGTTGCGCCGGGCGTTCTTGTGGTTGCACCCGGTGTTCTTGTGGTTGCCCCCGGTGTTCTGCTCGTTGTGTCGGGCGTTCTCGTGTTGCCCGACCGACGTACTTCCCCTTGTTGAGTCCCCGGCGATGGCCGGGCAGCGGGCGGAGGCGGAGTGACCTGTGCTGGCGCTGCCACGGGGTTATGCGGGGATTCCTCCCTCACCCTTACTTTCGTCAATGTTCTCTCTCCGCGGCGAATGTCTTCACTCTCCGTTCTCCATCGCTTGATCTCCCGGTTCGAGGCACGCCCGATGAATCCGATATCGGGAGCGCGTTGCTCGTCCTGCCTGGGGACCAGGATCGGACGTCGGGGGGGAGTGCGATACTGCCCGACGTGCTCACGGGTGAACTGATTTGGTGGAACCACTACCCAGATGTTCTCCTGTTCATATGCCTGCGGGGGACTAAACCCCGGCGGTGACAGCGGCGCCCAGCCGACGAAATCTTCGCCGGCGTACCAGCGGACACGCGCAGGAGACCACTCATACCCCGGAACCCAGAGCCACCCTGTCGCGCCCCAGCGAGACCAGTAGCCGTAGTGATAGACGACCCAGGCGAACGGCTCATCGGAGATCCACATCCAGCCACGGTCCGTCCAAACCCACTGCCCGTCGGCAAAGGGCATCCAATCATACGACACCGCGGGTTGCCAGACGCGTCCGAGGCCGGCAACATCCATCCAGGTTCCGTAGCCGTCGAGTGTAGAAAACATTTCGTCCGGCGAGGCAACGGAGCGTGATGCTGTGCCACTCCCTTCGCCGCACCCTGCGAGAAGACCAAGCAGGAGAATACACATGAAGAGACTTCTCTTCATACCGACCTCCGCATCATAGTGAACCCGCTAACCGAGAATACCATGTGAAGGTACCGATAACGCGATCAAGTTGCATCACTTCCGAAGGCGATGCAGTTCTCCAGGAATGAGACGAGCCGATAGGGTGATTCCCGCGGAGATGAGACACTCAAAGCATCTTCCCCGACATGATCGCCATCGCCGTCGTGAAGTAGATGATCAGTCCGGTCACATCGACCAGGGTGGCGACAAACGGCGCGGATGACGCTGCCGGGTCGGCTCCGAGCTTCTTCAGGAGAAACGGAAGCATGGAACCCGCCAGGGTCCCCCACATCACCACGCCCACCAGGCTAAACGCAACGGTCATGCCGACCAGGATCCAGTGTTCGCCGTAGATCGGAGAAACCGCCGACCAGATCGCAATACGCAGGAACCCGATCGTTCCGAGGATCGCTCCGAGCGTCAGGCCCGACAACACTTCGCGCCGCATCACCCGCCACCAGTCCGCCAGCGTGATTTCCCCCAGCGCCAGCGCCCGGATCACCAGCGTGGAAGCCTGCGAGCCCGAGTTGCCACCACTCGAAATGATCAGCGGAACAAAAAGGGCCAGTACCACCGCCCGCGCAATTTCCTGTTCGAAAAACCCCATGGCGGTCGCTGTCAGCATTTCGCTCAGGAAAAGAATCACCAGCCAGCCGGCCCGCTTTTTCACCATCCGGAAGAACGCCGTATCCATGTATGGCGCATCCAGGTGTTCCATACCGCCGAACTTCTGCTGATCTTCCGTGCTCTCCGCCTGCGCAACGCCCAGGACGTCGTCCACCGTAACAATGCCGACGAGAATCCCCTCCGAGTCGGTAACCGGAAAGGCCACCCGGTCATAGCGATCGAAGACATGAACGGCGGTCTCCCGATCGTCGGTGGCCGAGAGCGCGATGAACTTGCCGTCCATCAGATCCCGCACCGCTGTCTGCGGCTGGGCGAGAAGAATCTCCCTGATCCGGATCTCGTCGATCAGTTTTCCCCCTTCATTGACGACGTAGATCATGTTCAACGTTTCGCTGTCCTTCCCGTGTTCGCGGATCGACGCGAGGACCTGCTCGACGGTCCAATCCTCCCGGACCGCCACATAATCGAGCGTCATCAAACGGCCGATGCTCTCTTCCGGATACCCGAGAAGAGCCTGTGCGATTCTGCGTTCCTCCAGCGAAAGCCGCGCAATCAGATCGCGGGCCACCGGGGCAGGAAGTTCCTCCAGGAGGGCCGTGCGATCATCAGGGCGCATGTCATTCAATATCGCGCTGACGTCCTCCTTGGCCATTGCCTCGAGGAGTTCTCTTTGCGACTCGTGGCTGAGGTACTCGAAGACTTCGGTGGCACGCTGCTTCGGCAGAAGCCGGAATACTACGGCGCGGTCCTGCGGCTCGATGTCCGAAATCAATTCGGCGAAGTCCGGAACCAGCAGATCATCCACCACCTCGCGCAGTGTGGCAAAATCGCGGGCGCGGATGAGACCTTCTATCTCCGGCTGTATGGATTTCCCGATCATGCTTTCTCCTCAGGAGTCTGCCAGCAAACGAGCGATTGCGTCCAGGTTCTTCCCGGTGCCGGCGTTCTTCCCTTCCGGGCCGTGAAGCTCCGCAATCCGCTCGTGATACTGTTCCTCAATTCGCCCGCGCACCATTTTCAGTGTGCTGTTCAGCAGGCGGTTCTGTTCCGTAAACGGTTCGTCCAGGACGGCGACCGCCGATGGGAGCCAGCGCGGGGGGAATGTTCCCGCTTCTTTCCCCCCGGGCTGGTACTGCTCGATTTCCTGCTCCAGCAGGCTCAGGACGCCCTTCCGGGTCTCCGCGCTCTCGCACGATAGCCCCTGTGCCTCAACCCACCGCACGATCGCCTCGCGGTTCGGGACGACCAATCCCACCGTACAGGGAGACTGACTGTTGTGGAGCATCAACTGGTCGATGTACCGCGAGCGATCGACGATGGTCTCTTCGATTCCTTCGGGGCTGTATTTCTCGCCGTCGTGGCTGATGAGAAGACTCTTCTCCCGCCCGAGGACGTAGAGGTAGCCCTCCCCATCGAGGTACCCGAGATCGCCGGTGAAAAGCCAGCCCTTGCGCAGTACGTCCGCGGTGGCTTTTGGATTCTTCCAGTACCCCACCATGACGTTCTCTCCGCGGACGACGATTTCGCCGTGCGCACCGACGGGAAGATCCCGCCCCTGTTCATCGCAGATGCGGAGATCGAGAGCCGGAACAAGCGTTCCCGATGAACCCAGTTTGTGCTTTTCGGGCGTGTTGGAAGAGATCACCGGAGCGGCTTCGGTGAGCCCGTATCCCTGGTACATCGGGATCCCGATCGCATAGAAGAACTTCTGGAGCTCCTTGTCGAGGAGCGCGCCCCCTCCGATAAAATACTCGAGTCTGCCGCCAAAATTCCGCCGGATCTTCTTGAACAGGATGAGATCGAAGAGCATCATGAGGGGGCGCAGGAGGATCCTCGCGCCTTTCCCCCGTTCTGCGATTCCAGCGCCGTTGTATGCGTAGGCCACCTTCAGTCCGGCGGCGAAGAGCCCCTCCGCAGTCTTCCCCTTCTCCCTCACCCCTTTTTCAATCCCCTTCCGGAAGTTCTTTGCCAGCGCCGGGACGCTCATGAGAAATGTCGGCCTGATCTCTTTGATATTGTTCGGAATGTTCCGGAGGGTTTCCATCGGCGTCTTGCCCACCTGAACGCAGGCCGCGCATCCGCCCGTGGACGCCAGCGCGTAGATTCCACACGTGTGGGCAAAGGCGTGGTCCCAGGGGAGAATCAGTAGCGTGCAGGATGTCGGCGGGAGCGGATACAGTGCTGTCCCCTGCTCGATGTTCGCCGTATAGTTCCGGTGGGTGAGGATGATCCCTTTCGGGTCGGCGGTAGTGCCCGACGTGTAGCAGATATTTGCCGGGTCGTCGCCCTGCAGCGCCCGCCACGCGTTCTCGACGCAGGCGGGATCTTTGCGAATCCGGTTCTCGCCCAGAGCGAGGACCTCGCTGTACTGTACCCCCCCTGCGATATCGTCCCGGATCGCATCCATGAACACCAGGCGCCCCATTTCCGGGAGCTCCGGCTGAATGGCGACAATCTTGTGCGCATGGTTCCCGGAAACAATCGCCATTGTGCATCCGGCGTGGGAAAGTCGGAAGCGGAGCTCGGCGCGCTCTTCGATCTTTACGGAGATCGGCACATTGACGCCGCCTGCATACAGAATCCCCAGCTCCGCCACGATCCATTCCGGTCGGCCTTCCGCAATCAGGGCGACACGGTCCCCCTTGTTCAGTCCGAGCTCCATCAGACCGGCGGCAAAGCGATGAACAAGGAGACGCATTGCGCGGTACGTCCGCCCCTCATAGCCTGCATCGCGCTTCGCGAGCACCATCGTGTTTTCGGCAAAGCGCTCCACGCTTCGTTCGAACAGCGCGGGGAGAGTGCGGGGGGTATTCTGGCTCTTTGGATTCTGCATGACGTTTCGACCTGATAGGAACGACGGTCAGAGATGAAATGCCTGCTTCACGAGCTCTCGTTCCTGCGCGTAGTCGAGCTTCTGCAGCGCATCGCGAGGCGACAGCCATCCGACTGCATCGATTTCGTCGTTGGGCTGAAAGGTATGCTCTTCGACGAGTTCCATCAGCCAGAAGGAGACCGACTTCATTCTGCCCCGGAAAGGATACTCTGATTTCCCCACGAACCTGACAATGCTGGCCTGGCAGGCTGTTTCCTCAAGAACTTCGCGCAACGCTGCAGTTTCCAGGGCTTCTCCCGGATTCACTTTCCCTTTCGGAAGGCCCCAGTCGTTGTGGCTCGGCCGGTGGATCACGGCGATTTCGACGTCGGTTCCCACCCTACGCTGAAGGATGCCGCCGGCGGCAAGTATGCGGGACGCTTGCATCATACTGTTCTCGCGCAGAGGGGCATCTCTAGACCTCTGCACCGCCCTGGAAATGGACCTCGAACATCCGCTCCAGGTGAAACGGATCGTATCCCTTCTCCCGGGCGCGGCGGATCTGCTCTTTGCGTGCGACGATGTGGAAAAAACGGTACTTCACCGAGCGGTTGTCTTCATCGAACCGGTCGCGCCACAATTCGAGCTCCACCAGTTCATAGTGAGGCACATAGGGAGCAAACCACTCTGCGTGCACCAGAAAGATCAGGAATTCGGCGACCTCGTGACTGAACCCCGCAAACCCGCTCCGCCCCGCCACGGATTCTTCGGTCCATTGGTCATGTTCCACGCGCACTTTCAGCTTTCGGTGATTCGGCTCAAGGGTGATGCGCTGGACCAGGTTGACGTACGGCGGATCTCCCTCCCGCCACCCGCGGAGGAGCCACGTGCCGGTCAGGTCGGTCGTGGCACCATGCCGGAGTTCGTCAATCTCCCGCCGTACCGATCCGGGCCGTTCGGGTGAAACACGAACGGAACGGAAAGCGATGGTCGCATAGGCGAGAAGGAACAGACCGACGAACGCGTAGAGAAGTCCGAGCACGGCAATGACCGCCCCTGATTCCAGGAGAAAAACGACCAGAAGGAAATCGACGATTGCACAAAAGCCCGCGAGCAGGCCGGGCCCGAGGTCCCACTTATGTTCCCGCTGCCAGGCCTGCAGATGCGCAGGCTCAGGAGCCCCCTTCGGGAATGTCGTGCGCTCCCGGTAACGCAGGAACGCCAGACCCAGGACATGAAACAGTAGTGCTGCGTGAACCCCCGCAAGACCGAACCCGAGCAAACTGATCACGATTGCAGCCCTTCCTTGTGCCCCTCCAACTGTCTTTTTCTACAAACTCAAAGGGGCCAGTGCGCGCACCAATATTGTTTCTTGCTGAATACTTCTAGCATTTGAAAGTTGGTGCGGCACGAATCCATTCTGTCAGGCAACGCACCAGCCACAACCATCTGGCCCTCAGGAGGCACCCGATCGACCATAGTCAATTGAGCATGGACTCATGTCCATCGGATTCTCTCATTTCACCCACACCTCGTACACCCCCGCCGACCAACCCTCCTGCAGCTGAATCTCCAGCCTGATTCCCGCTGCCTTAACCGGCGGGAATTTCACCTCATTTGATCTGTCCTTCAGAACGCCATACCCGGACGGAGAAGGAATGGGCTTCCATTCCTCTCCTTTCCGGCAAAGAACCCTCCAGCCCGCCGGCACCCGGCATTCCCCCGTTTCTGTGTCGTCATACCAGTATACAGCAACGCGACGAACGGTCTCAGGCTTTGTGAAGTCCAGCTGGACCCACTCGGTCGTCCCCTTCTTTGGCCACCAGTGGAAGTACGGTGTCCCGTGATCGTTCGAACTCTTCGGCAACATCTGGTCCACTATTGCCTCGCTCCCCTCACCTCCCGATGTGGTGAGTGTCGCCGTCGAAGCGATTGTCGGCGCCGGGAGAGGTTTTGCGGCTTTCACCTCACGCGCGGGCCAGACGGTCATCTCCGATCGGCCCCGGTGCGCCCATGCGTAGTACGGGATGGCCCTTACGACACGTCCACGCTCCACGGTAATCAGCCCCTTTGCCCCCCGGCGCGTCGCCAGTGCGGAACCGTGAAGAATCTCGACCCCGCCAAGGAGATTGGACTCGAAACGCGATTGGAGCGGCGCGTTATCAGGGAGAACGAGGTTGAGAACATGACCATCGGGGGCGTCCGGTCCTTCCAGGCAGTACACAAGCGGTCCCCGTTCGAGCGCGACTTTCCCTCGATCTGCCAGAACCTTTTCGTGAGCGAGCACGCGTCGCGCGGGCATCCCCAGCGTCAGCACGATTTCATCTCCCGGCTTCCAGAACCGGCGGATGCGCAGAAATCCCCGGTCTATTTCAAGCGGGTACGGTTTTCCGTCGACGGTAAAGGCCACGTGCGAATCGCTTTCAAGATAACGGTAGAGATTCCCCGGAACCGGGTGCCCCTGCGCCCACCCCGGGATGCGCACCGCCACGGTAAACTCCCGCGCCACTCCCGGGTCAACAGCAATGGCGACGTTCCCCTGCCAGGGATACTCTCCCGACTGCCGGATGGAAACCGCACCCCCATCAAAGGGGACCGTGGCCGACCCACCGATGAAGAGATTCACAAACAGCGTGTCCCTGCGATGAGCATAGACATATCCCGGAATGGACGGGATAAACCGGACGATATTCGACGGACAGCAGGCACAGGCAAACCACGGGGAGCGCTCGCGGCTCTTGATTGCCTCGAGCGGATTGGGATAGAAGAACCGATCCCCGCTCATCCCCACGCCGGAGAGAAAAGAATTATAGAGCACACGCTCGACGATATCGAGATAGCGGGCATCTCCGTGACGCAGGAACATCCGGAAATTCCAGTAGACATTGGCAATCGAGGCACAGGTCTCGCAATACGCGCTCAGGTTGGGGAGGTCGTAGGGGGGACCGAACCCTTCGATGTTTCCCACGGCCCCGGTGCCTCCCGTCACGTACAGCTTTGTGCCGACCACGTCCTCCCAGATGGCATCGATGGCCCGAATGTACGACTCATCGCCCGTCAACGCAGCAACGTCTGCCATCCCGGCGTACAGATAGCCCGCACGCACAGCGTGCCCGATCGCTTCGCGTTGGTCCACTACCGGCAAGTGGTCCTGGTTGTACAGCTCCCCCTTCGGGTGGCCCCGTTCATCCAGGAAGAATTTTGCGAGATCGAGGTACTTCCGCTGACCGGTCACCAGGAAGAGCTTGGCGAGCCCGATCTCGGTCACCTGATGCCCCGGCACCGTATGCATCCCGGAAGGACCGAACGTCGCACAGAGGAGATCGGCATTCCTCAATGCGATGTTCAGAAGCGACCGCTTCTTCGTCGCGGCATAGTGCGCCACCGCCGCCTCGTACAGATGTCCGGCATTGTACAGCTCGTGGCTGGATTTGGCGCGATCGTTCACCCATCGTTCTTTCGCCCAGGATTTCTCCGGGTCGATCGTCCGCATGGTGTACAGATACCCATCGTTCTCCTGTGCCCGCCCGATGATGACAATGAGCGAGTCGACGTACGCGTCGAGCCTCGGATCATAGGTCGTGTGGAGAGAATACGCGGCTCCCTCGATGATCTTGAAGACATCGGAGTCATCAAACCCGTACCTGCTGCAAAAGGCTCCCTTGGGGATGATCCCCCGCAGCACGGAATCTGCGATTTCAAAGTTGCGCACACGCCCCGTCGTCACGCACTGCTGAAAGGCATACGGAATCGTGACCGTCCGGTTCGTTTCGATTCGCGGGCCCCAGAACCGGTCGTCCACCTTCACCTCGGTGAAGGCGACCGGCGTAATGGGATATCCCTGGGCCCACGACCGGGAAACGCCGGAGGTAACTGCGAGGAACAGTATGATGGAACGGCATAGGAGGTGAAGGAAACGCATAGAGTCCTCAGATCCGATCAATGCTTGACAGAGAAGCGATACAGGGTGACGGTGCTGTATTCCTCACCGGGTTTCAGGACGGTCGACGGGAAGTCGGGGTGATTCGGTGAATCGGGATAGTGCTGGGTCTCGAGACAGAACCCGTACCGATGCTGATACGGTTTTCCCCCCTTGCCGACGTGGCTCCCATCGAGGAAATTCCCGGAATAGAACTGGATTCCCGGCTCCGACGTCAGCACCTCCATGACCCGTCCTGTTGTCGGCTCATACACGCGTGCGGCCAGACCGAACGTCCCCTCGGCCTTGCTCAACACGAAGTTATGATCGTACCCCAGTCCGTACCGGAGCTGTTCGTCATCCTCCTTGATGCGTGACCCGATCTCTTTGAACGAAGTGAAGTCCAGTGGCGTGCCTTGTACGGGACGAAGCTCGCCGGTCGGTATGAACGTGGCATCGATCGGCGTGAAGCGGTCCGCGGCAATCATCAGCTCATGACCGAGAATCGTTCCATCGCCCGGACCGGCAAGATTGAAGTACGAATGCTGGGTCAGATTCACGATTGTCGGTTTGTCAGTCTTTGCCGTGTAGCTCACTTTGATCTCGTTGCTATCCGTCAGGGAATAGACCACCCTGACATCCAGTCTCCCGGGATAGCCTTCTTCGCCGTCCTTGCTGACGTAGGTCAGCACGAGCGTCTTCCCCGGAACACTCTCCGATTCATGAACGGACCAGACAACCTTGTCAAATCCTTTGATGCCGCCGTGGAGATGATTGGGACCGTCGTTTGTTGCGAGCGTGTACTCCCTCCCACCCAGCGAGAACTTCCCCCCCGCTATCCGATTACCGTATCGTCCGATCAAACACCCGAAATAGGGGGTGGCCCTGACATACGAGGCGACCGAGTCGTACCCGAGCACCACGTCGCCGAGAGCGCCTTTCCGGTCGGGGACTTTAAGCGAGACGATAATCCCTCCGTAATTGGTGATCCGTGCCTCGATACCCGATGCATTCCGCAGCGTATAGAGGTAAACCTTACCGCCATCGACAGCGCCGAATGGTTCTTTCATGGGAGGTTCCCTGTGACAGGAAGTGACGGAGAGAAGGAGAAGAATGGCTAGAGGTAGCGAGAGAGCCCTTGTCATAGACGTGCCTTTCAGAAGAGGAGAAATAGACCGATCGGAGATCAGGGAGTCGTGGAGCGCCCTGTCCCCAGCGTCACAACCGGTGCAATTACCCAGCCACGTTTGCGGTTTGCGGTTTCAACGTAGACCCAGTCTGGCCCGACCTCCGGTCGGAAGGTCTTCACAATGATCACTCTGTCCCCTCCTCTGACGATCGCATCCTGGACCGGGCCGGAGGTGATCGAGGGTTCAGCGCGCAGACCAACAATGGGAACATTGATCAAGCCGCGAGGACGTGTATCCGGTCTCGCACGCACCGTCTCAGGCGGGGGAGATGCCGCCCGACCGGCGTCATACGCCCCTCCGGCGGGAGGCGGAAGCGACACGGTCCGCAGCGGTTCGCGCTTAGTAGACTGGGTCAGCATGAATGTAACAAACACGACCCCGACCGCCACCGCGCCGATGATGATTGTCCGCCAGGGAATCTCACGCCTCCGCGCCCGGAATGGCCGCGCTGGCGGCAGGGCCGGGGCACGAGGAACGGGCCGCGGACTGACCTCGACTTCCTTTGCGACGGGCTTCGCCGGCTGGGGCAGACTCGCAGGGACTTCCGTGCGGACAGCTTGCCGGAACGGTCGGCTGGCGGGAGCGGATGAACGGGCCGGCGGGGTTTTAGTCCTACGCGCAGCCATGACCGCAGTGCCAAAGAAATACCGCGGATCAAGATGTGCGTTGCCGAGGAGGGAGTCCTGATACGTATTAGGATCTCCGGCGAAATCCTTTCCGAGATGTTGCCGTACCAGCCAGGGATCAGTTCTTCCGAGCGCAAAATACCGGACATCGGCTCCCGGAAGCGACGCGTGGATTGCTGCGGTTATTGCCCCGAACGTTGCGCCGGTAGTGACGAGGTCATCAAGCACAAGGATCCTCGCCGTATCCTCCAGGCCCGACCCATCAAACACGTATGCTCCACAAAGAATCCTGTCGCGCGCTTCACGGATTCCGGCATTCTTGACCGGAGCCGTGTGATGTGTTTTGGTTAACCGCCCGGGGGAATACACCGAGCCGATACGTTGCGCCAGCTCGTTTCCGAGCCGGTCCAGTGAGGTCGATCCATCCCCTGCCAGTTCTCTGCTCGTGAGTGCCCGGATGATCAGGTCCACCGGACCCAGACCATCGGCACCCACAAGTGCCAGTCGAATCCACTGCGTCGTCTGCGGCTCGCAATGGAACTGGAAATCGACCAGAGCTCGTGAAACCGGGTCCTGGGCTCCCCAGTTCACGGGGACGAAGTTGGCAATGTGAAACGCCCGGGCGACTTCTGGGTATTGCGGCGAGTTCTCTATGAGGCTGGACGTGCGGTCCATGCGGAAAGGTGGCAAAAACCATCGACTTTTACAACCGGCGCCCCGGCACGATTTTCAGCGTCCACGCGTGGTCACAGGGAGGCCTTCGCCGGGCTTTTTCGGGAATCGAAACCACGATCTCCGATCCCTCCGTCTGCCAGCGGAGTTTTTCGTGGTATCCCAGGAGTGTCACTCTGGCTTCGCTCCCAGACAGAGAAACCGGCACCCGGACCTCCGCCGGTGGAGCGCTTTCAGAACTCTCGGCAAGGCAGATCGCGTAGATGTCTTGCGACGCACG
>Ga0326726_10002315_pt1 | contig 17555 bp, 13 predicted proteins | sample MHFenrmetagenome_2_FD_207603 | JGI IMG/M metagenome (GOLD analysis project Ga0326726, IMG submission 207603) | Lab enriched peat soil microbial communities from Michigan Hollow, Ithaca, NY, United States - MHF15MN | ecosystem: Environmental > Terrestrial > Soil > Wetlands > Peat | place: USA... | reverse complement strand
ACCTTCCCCCGAATTTGTGGACACGCCTGAAGATTTGAATCAGGACCGTGGTCACGGTGATGAACACCGTGATCGTGATAACGATGACCGCGAACACCGTTGATAGGGAGGGGTTACAAATTAAAGGAATAACAAGGTGACTTTACTGGTCGATGGATCAGCCACCGATGACGCTATGTTCAAAGTCATCCGAGGTGCTAAAGATCATATTAATTTCGAAACGTATATCTTTGAGGATGATGAAGTCGGTCGTCGTTTTGCGGATTTGCTTTTAACTTAGAGCGCTTGGCTTGTCCCCACGGTTTTTTCTATTCTAAACTCCCAGTAGTCCTGTGATTACGAAGATCAGCACGAACCCCAGAAGCGTGAATGCTATGGAAACCAGCGGGTGGTTCTTCTCATGGGCTTGCGGAAGCAGATCCGAAGATCCCAAATAGAGGAATCCTCCGGCAAAAAACGGCAGGAACAATATGAGATAATACTCAGGGATCCTGATCACCAGGGTGGATAAGACACCCAGGATGGGAGTAATGGCATCCACCAGGAGCATCTTAATCGAAGATCTCAAGGAGTTTCCCGAATTCAGCATGACCGTTACGGTGTTCAGGCCATCCGAAAAATCATGGGCGATGACTGCGAATGCCACGACGATACCCACATGGAATTCGAGCTGGAATCCTATTCCGATTGCCAATCCGTCCATGAAGCTGTGAGCAGAAAGCTCAGAGGCTCCGAAAAGCCCTCCTCGATGGTGATGGACGTTGCTGCATGTCCCGTCGGGAAGGCATATCCTGTGAACGGAAAAATAGCGTTCGAGTATGAGGAGGAACATGAAACCTACGGCGGTGACGTACATGACGTGCTCGAGCGGCACCCCGGCTTTTGTCGCCAGCCGGAAGGTCTCCGGAAGCAGATCAAAAAGTGAGACTGCTATGAGAACCCCGGCCGCAAAAGCCGCCAGCATCCCGACACTCTTCCTGTACCGGACGGCAAACAACCCTCCAACCATTGTGGAAACAAATGTAATCGCACCGAAAATGATTGGAAACATATTCATGCATCCACTCGCTCTTGCCAGTGGCAATGGTTATCCCATGCCAGCCGCCATAAGGTAACATTATAGTATAGAAGCAGGTTCCGTTACAATCTTGTTGATGACAGAGGAGCCCCAAGCCGGACTTGGCCTTAGTAGCGTATGGCCTAATCTTTGGTCTCAATGAGGGCAGACATCTACAATTTAGGTCCCTTGTCCCAGGTCTCGCCATGTGATAAAGTGAACAGTAATTGTAAGCTTTCCGTAGGGTCTGAAGGATCTCGAGGGTTAATTCAGCGTTAAATTCCTGATTTCCGCATAGCAATCAACCCACCGCATAGCCTTCCGACAGGGCCGCTGGAAAGGGAAAACTTGCAGGCTGCAAACTGACGACTACCGGAGATGAAATAGAGTAGTGAATCTAACGCTTCTTTACACCGACTTCAGAACCATCATTCCCGCCCCGTATCAAGTACAGGGTAAACTTCAGCGGGAATCCAGTTCAAAAATACTGGATTCCGGGTCAAGCCCGGAATGACAAGCAAAGTAACTCATAGGGGAGAGGAATATGGCATCCAACGGAAAAAAAGAACCAGTAGAAGATTTAAAAGACAAGTTACGTTCCTTCTTCGGTGCCCGAGACCCCCAGAAAAAGAAGGATGCCTTGCCCCCTAAGGCTCATTTCAGCATCTGGTATTTCTTGATCGCCTTCCTTTTGTTTATGTACCTGCAACAATACTTTCTTTCTCGAAAAAAAGTGGAGACAATTCCTTACGGCCAATTTAAACAAGCCCTGGCCGAAGGCAACGTGAGTAAATTAACCATTGGCCCGGAAAACATCACCGGAACGCTGAAAGAAAAAGATAATAAGACAAGCCGGGAGTTCACTACCATTCGTGTGGATGATCCCGGCCTGGTGAAAGAGCTCGACGAGCACAAGGTCGATTATTCCGGACGCTATGAGAGCAAGTTCCTGAGCAGTATTCTCTCCTGGGTCCTCCCCATCGGCATTATGCTCCTGATCTGGCGGTTCGCCATGAAAAGGATGGGGCCGGGGATGGGGGTCATGTCTTTCAGCAAGAGCAAAGCCAAGCTTTTTGCAGAGAATGAGACCCGGGTCACTTTTGCCGATGTGGCTGGAATCGATGAAGCCAAAGAAGAGCTTCAGGAAGTAGTGGAATTTTTGAGCAATCCCGGAAAATTTCAGAAACTGGGGGGAAGGATTCCCAAAGGGGTACTTCTGGTTGGCCCGCCGGGGACCGGCAAAACCCTTCTGGCCAGGGCCGTGGCCGGGGAAGCAAAAGTACCCTTCTTCAGTATCAGCGGGTCTGAGTTTGTCGAGATGTTCGTCGGCGTGGGAGCAGCGCGTGTTCGCGATCTTTTCTCTCAGGCCACCGGCCAGGCCCCCTGCATCATCTTCATCGATGAACTGGACGCATTAGGGAAAGCCCGGGGAATGAACGTCATGGGTAGGAATGACGAACAAGAGCAGACTCTCAACCAGCTCCTGGTGGAGATGGATGGATTCGAAACGAATAAAGGGGTCATCATCATGGCCGCGACCAACCGGCCGGAAATCCTGGATCCTGCCTTGTTGCGCCCGGGGCGGTTTGATCGTCAGGTACTGGTAGACCGCCCGGACATAAACGGGCGAGAAGCCATCCTGAAGATTCATTCCAAGAATGTTCTTTTAGGTCCCGATGTGGATCTCCGAAAGATCGCCGGCCGCACCCCAGGCTTTGTGGGAGCGGACCTGGCCAACCTCGTCAATGAGGCCGCCTTGTTGGCTGCACGGAAAAATAAGGAAGTGGTAGAGGCGGCAGATTTCGACGAGGCCATCGACCGGGTGGTCGGGGGTCTGGAGAAAAAGAACCGGGTGATGAATGCGCAGGAGAAAAAAATTGTTGCCTTTCATGAATCCGGACATGCAATTGTGGCTGAATCCGTAGAGCATGCCGACCGCGTGGCCAAAATCTCCATTATTCCCCGGGGGATTGCGGCTCTCGGATACACCCAGCAGCAACCCACGGAGGACCGCTATTTAATGACCCGCTCGGAGCTACTGGACAGGCTCGCTGTTCTCTTAGGAGGGAGGGTAGCGGAGGAACAAGTTTTCGGAGAAATCTCCACAGGGGCTCAAAACGACTTGCAGCGGGCGACGGACATTGCCCGGTCCATGGTCACGGAATATAGCATGAGTGATTCCTTGGGACTGGCGACCTATGAGCGCCCCCGTCAGCCTATGTTCTTGCCAGAGGGTTTTGCTCCCAGTAAGACATACAGTGAAAAGAAAGCCGCCCAAATTGATGATGAGGTCACCCGGGTCATCGAGGAAGCCCATCAAAGGGTGCGGGGAATCCTGTCCGCTCGCCGGAAAGTTTTAGACGAATTAGCCCACCTCCTTTCCCAGGAAGAGGTCGTGCAAGGGGAGCAGCTCAGAAAGATGCTGTCCGAATCCAAACCCGGGATGCCAGCAACGTTGCCCGAGTAAGGTTGGATTGACTCTCTTCCCTAAGCATACCAAGTTCTCCTAAACTCGGGCTCAGAGGGTGCCTTTTCATGATTACCGAGTCATTTTTTTTCGTTGACATTTTGTTTTGAACTTATGATATTACCCGAGCGGCCAAGTTGACCAAAGGGACTCTTTATTGGCATTTCAAAAGCAAAGAGGACCACTTAAAAAGTCCAACACGGAGTTGAGAGCAAATTCAAAAAAGTTTATAAAATATATCAAAACTTCCTTTTCGATCTAACTCTCCAAGGGAAAAAGGAAAAGGTTTTTAAAAAGGAGATTGCTGAGGATCTCAGCGCCCTCGTCATTAAAGCATTTCATGTGAGGATATTGTTCCAATGGTCTATGGATAAGGGTGAGATTAATTTCGATGACATGGACGAAGGGAGAAGATGATGGATTTTGAACTGACGAATCGGCAAAAGCAGATCCGTTTGGCTGCGCGGGAATTTGCGGAAGGAGAGTTTCCAGGGGTTGCCCGTGAATATGATCGCCGTGAGGAATTTCCAAAAGAACTTTGGAAGAAGGCTTGCGGACTGGGATTTATCGGTCTCTTTCTCAAAAAGGAGTATGGGGGCCTCGGATTAGGCTTTCTTGAGTTTAGCATGGTGATGGAAGAATTTTGGCGTGTGGATCCAGGGTGTGGAAATATTTTACTAACGGCCTTCGGGGCGGAACTGATCCAACTCTACGGCACTGAAGAACAAAAGAAGAGATACCTCCCCCCTCTCACAAAGGGAAAAGCGATTATGGGGACTGCCATCACGGAGCCTGATGCAGGAAGCGATATCCTTTCCATTTTGACCTTAGCCAGAAGGGATGGGGATTCCTACGTGGTCAATGGATCAAAACAATTCATCACCAATGGAAGCATTGCCAATTATCTCGCCGTGTTTTGTCAGGTGCATCCGGAGGCAGAATCGAAACTCAAGAGATTCGGTGTCCTGCTTGTGGAGACAGATCGTCCCGGATTTAGTGCTTTAAAAATCACCGGAAAAATGGGTATCAGGGCTTCTGATACCGCAGAGGTCCGGTTCAACGAGGTGCGAGTCCCAAAGGAGAACCTCATCGGAACGAAAGAAGGAGAAGGATTCTCTCAGATTATGCAACTTTTCAATATTAACCGAGTGATCGCTGCCTCTCAGGGTGTCGGCGTTGCACAGGGCGCTCTGGATAAAGCCGTCCAATATGTGAAGAAGCGGAAACAGTTCGGGCAGCCCCTCGGTGCTTTTCAGGCGGTCCAGTTTAAGATCGCAGAGATGGCCACCTGGGTCGAAGCGGCACGTACTCTTTGTTATCAAGCGGCATGGATGCTCGACCATGGCAAGGTAGAGCCCAAACTGATTTCCATTGCTAAGTATTTAGCCGGGGAAGTTGGAGTCAAAGTGGCCAATGAGGCCCTTCAACTTCACGGTGGGTACGGCTACATCGCGGACTACGATATTGAGCGTTTTTACAGGGACGCCAAGATCGTCGAGATCTACGAAGGGACGAAGGAGATCGAAAAAAATACAATTGCCAGGGAGTTACTGGGAAAGCTTTGAAAGCGGGACGAGATCAGTTTTCAAACTGCTCTGCTGGGCATGGAGGAGAAAAGATGAAAGATGTGGTGATCGTGAGTGCGACGAGGACACCTATTGGAGATTTTGGCGGTTCGTTGAAAGATGTCTCTGCCACTTCTTTGGCGATGACGGTGATTGACTCCTCTCTCCAGCGGGTGGGAATTGAAAAGAAGTCAGTGGGGCAGGTGATCATGGGGAATTGCTTTGAGCCGCTTGATCAGAATGTTGCAAGAATTGCTGCCGTCAAGTGCGGCCTGCCCCTCGAAACGCCTGGCTTCACTATTGTCGTCAACTGTGCGTCTGGAATGCAGGCGATGATCTGTGGAACCCAGGCGATTCGAGACGGAGATGTGGATGTTGTCATCGCCGGAGGGGTGGAGAGCATGAGCACCGCTCCCTATATATTAACGACGACCCGCTGGGGCCAGCGCCTTCAGCATGGGCAATTGATCGATATGTTATGGAGAGCCATGCAAGAGTATCCGATCGGAGTCGGAATGGGATTGACCGCAGAGAATCTTGCGGAAAAGTACGGAATTTCAAGAGAAGAGCAGGATCGGTTTTCATTGATCAGCCAACAGAGAGCCTGTCAGGCGATTCAGGAAGGAAAATTTAAGGACGAAATAACTCCTGTCTCTATTGCCCAGAAAAAAGGAGAGGCAAAAGTTGTGGATACCGATGAGCATCCAAGGCCTGATGTGACACTGGAGAAGCTGGCCAAGCTGCCTCCGGCCTTTAAGAAAGGTGGAACCGTGACCGCGGGAAATTCATCCGGGCTGAATGATGCTGCAGCGGTTACCGTTTTAATGTCGAGAGAAAAATCGAAAGAGATGGGACTGAAGCCATTGGCTAAAGTATTGGATTACGCGATCGTCGGGGTGGACCCGTCCTATATGGGCATCGGGCCCGTTGCTGCCACTCAGAAGGTATTAAGAAAGGCAGGTCTTTCCCTCAAGGATATCCAGCTCATCGAGATCAACGAAGCCTTTGCCGCTCAGTATCTGTCCTGCGAAAAGGAATTAGGTCTCAATCGGGATATCGTCAATGTCAACGGAAGTGGCATCGCTCTGGGCCACCCGGTAGGGGCAACCGGATGTCGTCTAGTCGTGACGCTTATTCATGAGATGGCAAAGAGAGGTCTCACCCTGGGGCTTGCAACGCTTTGCGTCGGAGGAGGATTGGGGTTCGCCATGGTGATTGAAAGGGAGTGAGCCTCGAATTTGAGTGAGAGATTATTTCTAACAATTTAAAGGTGGAGAATCGATGAAACGCTTGGGCAGCAAAATGGGCTGGGAGATCGTAAAGGAAGAGGAGCCGGACTTCAAAGGTGAGATCTTTAAAAATAGGCCTAAGGATGTTGTGGAGATGTTGGAAAATACCGTCAAGAAATATCCGGACAAAGTGGGTTTTATCGATGGCGACTGGCGTTTTACTTTCAAAGAATTTGACAGGATTGTGAACAGGATTGCAGCCGGACTGGAAAAACACGGAGTCAAACGGGGAGACCATGTGGCTGTGCTCTTGGGCATACAATTGGAATTCCCCTTAAGTTTTTTTGCGCTGATGAAGCTGGGAGCGATCATTGTGCCTCTTAATACCCGATTTAAAGGTGAGGAATTAGCCTATGAGATAAACGATTCCGAGAGCAAGCTATTGATTGTTGATGAGGAATACTGGCCCTTTATTGATTCTGTGAGGGGACAGTTGAAAACGATTCAGAAGATTTTTTTCAACGGGGCTCATGCCCCCGAGGGAACAATCTCTTTTTCATTATTAAAGGAAAATAAAGAAGAGGTCTTTACAAGGGCTGCCTTATCCGAATCGGATGACGCGGCGATCATGTATACTTCAGGCACGACAGGGAAACCGAAAGGGGCGATTCTCCATCAACGGGGCTTCGTATTGACGGCGATGCTGGTGAGCGACTTTATCCAATTTGAGCCGGAAGATAAGATGATTTGCTGCATTCCACTTTTTCATATCACCGGCCTCTCCTGTTTAATGCTTCCACCCATTTTCAGCGGGGTGGCATGTGTCTACATGAGAACATTTAAGACCAAGGATTTTTTGGAGATCATAGCCAATGAAAAGGTGACGCAATATATGGGTGTCATCAATGTGATCTGGCTCATGGTCAATCACCCCGATTTCGATAACTATGATTTTTCTTCCTTCAGGACTGCCCTCTTCGGCGGCTCCCCTGCCACGGAGGAGATGGTCAGGGGTATCTTTAGCAAACTACCTCATATTGGAATCAGCGTAGGATATGGGTTGACGGAATGTTTTGCGATTTGTACGTCGACACCCTATGAAGATGCGCTTCGGAAAATAAAGGCCGTCGGTCAATGTCTTCCAATGATGGATGCAAGAATCGTCGATGACCGAGGAAATGAAGTGCCGACCGGAGACATCGGTGAGATTGTGTTAAATGGCGCAAAAGTCTTTAAAGGATACTGGAAGAAACCGGAGGCGACGAGGGCAACCATTGTCAATGGCTGGGTTCACACGGGCGATATCGGCAAAATCGACGAAGAGGGTTTTGTTTACATATTGGATCGAAAGAAAGATATGATTAACCGGGGGGGAGAAAAGATATATTCCCTGGAAGTTGAAAATGTGATATGTGACAATCCCAAGGTGTTGGAGGTCGCCGTCGTAGGAGTGCCCGATACCGTGATGGGCGAAGTCGTAAAGGCCTGCATTACGTTGAAACCGGGTGACAAAGCGACTGAAGAGGAGATTAAGAAATTTTGTAGCGAACGTCTAGCTGACTTCAAGGTTCCGAAGTATGTGGAATTTATGGATATCCTCCCAAGAAACCCCGCAGGCAAAGTGAGTAAGCCAGAACTGCGGTATGTCCCGCATAAGGTAACTCGATGAGCAAGGCGATCATACAAAATTCCCGGTGACGGATGCGTGACCTGATACAAATGCATTGAATTCTTTGGAGAAGAGAGATGGGACTTAGAAATGCAAAGCAATATATTGACAGCCTTCGGGATGGGCGTGAAGTCTATATCCACGGCGAGCGAGTGAAGGATATCACAAAACACGCCTCGTTGCGGAAAGCGATCGATCACGGCGCGATCGATTACGAACTGGACCAAAGACCGGAGCTACGCCCCCTTCTTGTCGCGAAGTCACCCAAAACCGGAAATGAAATCAGGCGTTATTTTGAGCTTCCGCGGACGGCCGAGGACCTGCTGAGAAGACAAGAACTGATTGAAACGACGACAAGAAACGGGGGATCGGTCGTCATCTTCATGAAAGAGATCGGCACGGACGCCCTCAATGCCCTCAACATGGTCTGCTATGACATGGACAAGAAGTTCGGGACCAGGTATTCGGGTAGGGTTGCGGATTATAGGCAGTATCTCGAGGAAAACGATCTAAGCATGTCAGGCGCCGTGACGGATGTAAAGGGGGACCGAAAACTCAGACCATCGCAGCAGGAGATGCCGGACTATTATCTGAGGGTAGTCGACCGGCGCAAAGAGGGGGTGATCGTGCGGGGAGCAAAGGTACATACGACTTCTGCACCCATCACCAATGAGCTCATTGTCCTGCCAACGAGAGCGATGACAGAAAGCGATAAAGATTACTGCGTCGCCTTTGGAATTCCCGTGAATACAAAGGGTGTTAAGATCATTTCCCGGCCTGAAAGGGGCGACCTGGGTGGGTTCGACTATCCTTTGAGCTCACGCCACGTGACCCTGGAAGCCATGACGATCTTTGATGACGTGTTTGTGCCCAATGAAAGAATATTTATGGATGGTGAATGGGGATTTGCCGGTGCCCTGGCCAACTGTTTTGCGACCTGGCACCGATTTACCGGTATTTCGTATAAGTACCCTTTTGCCGAATTAATGATTGGGGCCGCCACGTTGATCAGCGATTACAATGGCGTCCCCCACGCGTCACATATCCAGGACAGAATTACGGAGCTGGTGATTTATGCCCAATCGATCAAGACGTTCGGCCGAGCTGCCGCGCTAGAATGTGTGATGACTGAGAATGGGGTCGCCTATCCTAACCCGCTGCTTTGCAACATCGGGAAGTACATCTTTGCCGCCGATTATCATACTTCGATGAAAGCGCTCCAGGAGGTAGCAGGAGGTCTGGTCGTCACGGGCCCGACCGAAGCCGATTGCAAAAATCCGGCGACACGGGGATTCATCGAGAAGTATCTTGGAGGAAGAAAAGGCGCAGACGCCATAAACAGACTGAAGGTGATGAAGCTGATCCGGGATATGGGTTCTACCGAAGGGGCCGGTGAATGGTGGGTTGGGACCCTGCACGGCGAGGGTTCCCTTCAGGCACAGAGGCTCTCCATCGGAAGAGAATTTGACGTGAAGAGATGCGTGGACTATGTGAGGACACTGTTGGAAATTAAGTAATGAGATTTCTGAACGAAGGCTCGCTGAGAAAGCTAATGTTCAATTCTATCGAGAAGGAGAAAGGAGGTGCGGAGAACGTTTACCACACGCCGGATTTAAATCTTGAAAGGAGGCATTTCATTATGAAGAGTACCATCGTGAAGTTTTTTCTCGCTGTCTGGATCCTGTCACTGGTTCTCTGTTTTCTTCCAAAGCCGGGCATTTCAGCAGACATCAGGCTGAAGTATGCCAGCTTTTTTCCACCCACTCATGCCTTTGCTCTTTTATCCGATCAATGGTGCAAAGAGTTGGAGAAGAGAACGAATGGACGCGTTAAGGTTGGTTTTTTTCCTGCTGGCACGCTCGTGACGGCCAACCAGACCTATGACGGTGTCGTGAAAGGCATTGTTGACATTGGTTTAAGCATCATGTCTTACACGCCGGGAAGGATGCCCCTCTCTGAGGTAATCGTTCTTCCTCTCGGATACAAGACGGGCGGCCAGGCGACACGCATGGCCAATGCGTTTTATCAGAAATTCAAACCGAAGGAATATGATGACGTGAAACTGTTCTATCTTCACGCCCATGGTCCGGGCTTTTTCCACACGAAATCTCCAGTCAACAAGATCGAGGATCTGAATGGCCTCCGGATCAAAAGCGATGCAAACACATCGAAGGTGGTCACGGCTGCCGGAGCCACGCCCACGACGATGCCCATGCTTGAAACATATGATGCTCTCAAAAGGGGTCTCGCGGACGGCGTGCTCCTTCCCATCGAAACATTGAAGGGCTGGAAGTTCGGAGAGGTCTGCAAATACACCTATGTCAACCACGGCAATGCATATGCGAACGGCTTCTTCATCGCCATGAACAAAGATAAATGGAACTCCCTTCCAAAAGACATTCAGCAGATCATCGACAAGCTGAATGAAGAGTGGTTTCAGAAGCAGGCGAAGCTTTGGACCGACGTAGATGTGGAGGGGCTTGAGTTTGCAAAGAATACGGGCCAGAAAATCGTCTATGCAACTCCGGAGGAAGAAACAAAGATGAGGGAGAGGATGAAGCCGATTCTCGATGCCTATGTGAAGAGCATGAAAGAGAAGAGCCTCCCGGGCGAAGAGGTACTGAAGTGGTGCCAGGATTATCTGAAGACGGCACCTGCTAATTAATAAGATGATTATTGGTTTGGGGACAAAGATGATTGCCCCCAAACCTGCCCTGTTCTTTCAGGAGGAGACAATGGATGCCTGGTCTGTCTTCGAGCGAAAAGTTTGCAGATCTCTTCTGTTGGTATCGGGATTGACCCTTGCCTTCATGCTGCTTTTCACACTGACGGACGTGGTGATGAGGGCCTTCGGCAAACCGATCGTTGGAGACTATGAAATCATCTCCTTTTTGGGCGCGGTGGTGGTCGGTTTTGCCATTCCCTACACGAGCCTGCTTAAGGGACACGTCATCGTCGATTTCTTGATAGAGAAACTGCCGAAGAATGTGAGCGATGGGATGCAGGTTGCCACACGGATCATGGGAATTGCGCTCTTTCTCTGGATAAGCTGGAACTTTGTGGACATGAGCCTTGATCTCATCAAGTCAAAAGAGGTCACCCCTGTATTCAGACTGCCGTACTACCCGATTTCCTTGGGCTTGGCGTTTGCTTGCATCATTCAATGTCTTGTTTTCGTTTCACAAATCAAGGAGATTGTTGGAGGCCGGCATGGATGAAATAATGGCAGGAATCCTTGGCATTTGTGTTCTGATGGTCATGTTCCTGACCGGCATTGAACTGGGATACGGGATGACCATTATAGGTTTCATCGGGCTAGGGTATCTCGGCACATGGAGCGCAGCCTCCAACCAGGTCGTCAAAGATTTCTTCGACACCTTCACTTCCTACGGGTTTACCGTCATTCCTCTTTTTGTTCTCATGGGCCAGGTTGCCTCGAACTCAGATATTGCCAAGAAACTTTATAATTCTGCCGAGAAATTCGTGGGGCATATCCCCGGAGGCCTGGCCATGACGACCGTAGTCGGGGCAACGCTCTTTAAGGCGATGTGCGGCTCGACGCTTGCCACCTGTGCTACGTTTGCAGGCATCGCCATTCCGGAAATGACACGATTGGGCTACAGCAAAAAACTGTCTACGGGTGTGGTTGCCTCCGTGGGTACCCTTGGAATGCTTATTCCTCCAAGCATTCCGCTGATGATCTTCGGCATCGTCACGGAACAATCCATAGGTAAACTCTTTCTCGCCGGCATCATCCCCGGTTTAATTATTTCGCTTTTCTTCATTTTCGTTATCTACGGCTGGGTCAGGATCAACCCGTCCATTGCCCCGTCGTCACCAAGATCGACGTGGGGAGAAAGAATTAAATCGTCTCCGGAATTCCTATGGGTTGGGGTCATCTTCGTTGTGGTCATCGGGGGACTCATGAAAGGGTGGTTCTCACCCACGGAGGCAGGAAGCATCGGGACCGCAGCGGTGTTGATATTAGCCTATGCCAAGAGGGCATTCCCCTTTGGAAGGTTGGTGAAAGCCTTCGAGGAATCTCTTCGAACGGCCTGTATGGTGCTCATTTTGATTGCGGGTTCCGTTGTGTTCGGTCATTTTCTGACCGTGACGGAGATCCCTAAGATCACCGCGGACTGGGTGAGTGGGTTACCCATCAACAGGAATCTCATCATGATACTCATCATCTTCGTTTACCTGATCGGCGGCTCGTTTATAGATGACCTTGCCTTCATGATCCTCGCAACCCCCATTTTTTATCCCGCCGTCCTGAAGCTGGGCTTTGACCCGATATGGTTCGGGATCATGATCGGCATTACCCTCATGATTGGCGTGATCATACCGCCTGTGGCCATTTCCGTCTTCATTGTCAAAAATATAACAGGGGAGCCATTCAACTTGATTTACGCGGGCGTCACTCCGTTTTTGCTGAGCCTTGTTGCTTGTGCAACACTTCTCTTTTTCTTCCCGGAGATTGCCACGTTCCTGCCCAATATCATGAAGTAAGGGTATTCACCTACCGCGGAGGCTTTGTCCGGTGTATTCTGTACCGAAGTCACCGCTCAATGAAGAGTGGAAGACAAGCGAGATTGGCGAGAATCCTGTCGCAGGATCTGTCGTAAACCTCAAAGGGGGTAGACCATGGGTTTCAAAGTCGTAAATATTTTCGCCTTGCCGGGAGCGGATTTTGGAGATGAACTGCTCAACTCCCTTGATGCCACGCTCGTCAAGGGAATGTGGAAAACGGAAGAGGAGATCATTGCTCACGCTCACGATGCCGACGCAATCATCGGTGTCGTTTCGATCCAGCCCTTCAACCGGCGTCTGCTGAACGCCCTCCAAAAGTGTCGGGTGATCGCGGGCCTCGGGATAGGTTACGACAAGACTGACCTGGAGGCAGCGACCGAACTTGGGATCGCTGTGACCAATGTACCCGATTACTGTCTGGATGAGGTCTCAGGTCTTGCAATCACGTATATGCTGGCCCTGGGCCATCGGCTCGTGCAGATAGACAGAGCGGTGCGGGAACGGCGAATCGCCTTTACCATGGATAAAAAGGCACTGGATGAAATTGCCTTTCCCATGTTCCGGATGCAGGATCAGACGCTCGGTATTGTTGGTCTTGGCAAAATCGGGACGGTGACCGCTTTGAAGGCCCGGGGACTGGGGATGCGCGTCATCGCTTACGATCCCTACGTCCTGCGTCCTGTCATGGAGAGCCGAGGAGTGAAACCGGTTGATTTTGACACCCTGCTGACAGAATCCGATTTTGTCACGATTCACACCCCGCTTACTTCTGAAACAGCGAACATGTTTGGCTACGAGCAATTCAAAAAAATGAAGCGCACGGCCTACTTTATTAATACGGCGAGAGGGGGGTGCGTTGACCAACCAGGATTGATAAAGGCTCTGAAGGAAGGGCTCATTGCCGGTGCCGGGATCGACGTTACGGTTGACGAGCCCATCGCTCCCGAGAACCCGCTTCTCAAGATGGCAAACGTCATCCTCACCGGTCATACAGCCTGGTATTCGATCACCTCGGAGGCGGACCTGAACCGCAGGCCGATGACCCAGGTGATCCAGGCGCTCCGGGGGGAATTGCCGGTCTACACGGTCAATACTGATGTAAAAGGTAGATGGATGGCAAAGTGGGGAAAGAAGGAGATCGGAGGCGCCCAATGAATTTTGAACTGACCAACGAGCAGATGGATATCAAAAAGGCAGCCCGCGAATTCGCAGAGGGAATGTTTCCAGAGGTGGCAGAGGAGTGCGACGTCAACGAGACATTTCCAAAAGCCCTCTGGAAAAAGGCTTGTGACCTTGGTTTTGTTGGCGTTTTTATCGACGAGGCCTATGGAGGTCCGGGTCTGGGCCTCATGGAGAATATCCTCATTATGGAGGAGTTCTGTAGGGTCGACGCAGGCTGCGCAAGTGTTGTGCTGACCACGCTTGGTGCGGAATTCATCCTTCTCTATGGGAGAGAAGAACAGAAAAAAAAGTATCTTCCCGGCCTGACAAGGGGAGAGGCCATCATGGGAATGGCCATTACCGAACCGGATGCCGGGAGCGATGTATCCTCTGTCTCAACCGTTGCCCGCAGGGTGAATGATCGTTACGTGATCAATGGGAATAAGATGTTTATTACGAATGGCAGCATCGCCGACTTTTTGATCATCCTCTGCGTTACGAACGAAAACGAGAAGGTCAGGTCCAGGCGTCACAGCGCGATTCTCGTCGAGACCAATCGAAAGGGATTTGAAGCCAATCAGCTGAAGCGAAAATTGGGGATGAGGGCTTCGGATACTGCAGAAATCCATTTTTCAGACGTTGAAGTTCCTCTTGAGAATTTGATCGGAGAGGCGGAGGGAGAAGGATTTTATCAGCTCATGGCCGTTTTCAATCGGAGCCGTGTGACGGTGGCCACGATCAGTGTGGGGGTTGCCCAGGGCGGATTGGAGAAGGCCATCAGCTATTCGAAGCAGAGGAAACAATTTGGGAGCCCCCTGGGGAGTTTCCAGGGGATTCAGTTCAAACTGGCGGATATGGCGAGCTGGATTGAGGCTTCACGGGCGCTTTGCTATAAGGCAGCCTGGATGGTTGACCACGGAAAGATTGATCCCAAACTGATTTCCATGGCGAAATGGTTTGCCGGAGAGGTCGGCGTGAAAGTGATCGATGAAGTGGTACAGATCCATGGAGGGTACGGATATCTGGGTGAATACGGGATTGAACGGCTCTATAGAAATGCAAAACTCGCCGAGATCGTTGAGGGGACAAAGGAAATTGAGAAGCTGATCATCGCCCGAGAACTTCTGGGGAGGACCTGAGGCCATGCCTCTCCACTCCAGTATTGACAATCATCTGATGTTCGAGCAAATAGTATAACCCCCCCCTGAAAGTATTTCACTTTTCAGCTCGAACGTAAGAGGAGATCAATGGAAAAGGTTGTGATTGCCAGCGGTGTGAGAACGCCGATCGGTGACTTTGGTGGTACTCTTCAACCTGTCAAGCCTCTCGATTTAATGATGACCGTGATGAAAGAAAGTCTACGTCGCGCCCAACTGGAAAAGGAAGATCTGGATCAGGTCATTGTGGGGAATTGCTTTTCTCCCCTCGACCAGAATGTCGCTCGGGTGACGTCACTCTTGATGGGCATTCCTGATCGGGTGCCGGGACATACGATCAACTGTGCCTGCGCTTCCGCCTCCCAAGCGATTATCTCGGGGGCCAATGTCATTGCCCTGGGTCAGGCCGATGTTATTTTGGCAGGGGGTGTCGAATCCATGAGCAACGCTCCTTATATCATGGAGACAGCCCGGTGGGGACAGCGCCTGCGCCACGCCCAGCTGGTTGACCTTTTCTGGAAGGGAATGCAGGAATATCCAGTGGGAGGAGGCATGGGGGTGGCCGCGGAGCGGCTTGCTGAAAAATATCATATCAGCCGCGAAGAACAGGATGCATTGGCTCTGAGCAGTCATCAACGTGCAGTCCGGGCAATGAAAGAAGGAAGATTCAAAGGGGAGATCATACCCGTAGAAGTCTCTTCATGGAAAGGGACGAAAGTTGAGGTGGCTACGGATGAGCATCCGCGGGAGGATACCAGCCTGGAGAGCTTGAGCCGTCTGAAGGCTGCTTTTAAAGAAGGGGGTTCCGTGACCGCGGGCAATTCGTCCGGGTTGAATGATGGAGCATCGGCCATCATTTTGATGAGTGAAGAAGAGGCGAAGAAGCGAAGGGTAGAACCACTGGCTACAATTCGATCTTATTGCACGGTTGCTTCGGATCCTTATCTTGTCGGCATTGCGCCGGTTCCAGCGATCAAGAAGGTACTCGGACAGACAGGGTTAGATTTGAAGGATATTCAACTTTTCGAGATCAACGAAGCCTTTGCCGCCTATTACCTTGCTTGCGAAAAGGAACTGGGTCTTCACAGGGAGATTACCAATGTCAACGGAAGCGGCATCTCGTTGGGACATCCCGTGGGTTCGACGGGCTGTCGAATCCTGGTGACGCTTCTTTACGAAATGGAAAGGCAGGGCTTGAATTTAGGGATCTCTTCTCTTTGTGCCGGTGGAGGCGTGGGTACTGCCATTCTGGTAGAACGATAAGAAGGGATACGGAAGCTCCATGTTAAGAGTCAACAACATAGAGGTTGTTTATAACGATGTCATTCTGGTCCTGAAAGGGATTTCTTTAGAAGTGCCCGAGTTTGGCGTCGTGGCTTTGCTGGGAGCAAATGGAGCGGGTAAATCCACCACCCTCAAAGCGATCACCGGGATCCTCGAGAGTCAGAACGGAGAACTCAAGGAAGGCACGATTGAGTTTATGGGGAAGCCCATCCACAAGTTAGACGCCGATCAGATCGTGAAGTTAGGGATTACCATGGTACCCGAAGGAAGAAAGGTATTCGATGATTTAACGGTGACTGAAAATCTCATCATCGGAGCTCATACGAGATCGGACCGTTCTTCATTAAAAAAAGATCTGGAAATGATCTATAGCTATTTTCCTATTCTGGCTAAGAGAAAAGATCAACTCTCTATCTATCTTTCCGGTGGAGAACAGCAGATGCTGGTCATCGGCCGTGCATTGATGTCGCAACCGAGATTGATGATGCTGGATGAACCCTCTCTCGGGCTGGCTCCCCTTTTGGTCAAAGAGATCTTCGATATTTTAAAGACGATTAACCAGGCCCAAAGAAAAGCCATTCTCCTGATCGAACAAAATGCCCGGATTGCACTGAACTTTTCCAAGTATGGATACATCATGGAAAATGGAAAGGTCGTCCTCGACGGTCCTTGTAAAGACCTCATGGAGAATGAGGATGTGAAGGAGTTTTATCTGGGGATCACGGATGAGGAGACGAAAAAAAGCTATGCCGAAGTGAAGCACTACAAACGACGGAAGCGCTGGCTCTCCTGATGAAAAACAATGACCAATTAGCAATAGTCAATTATCAATTTATTTTGCAATGAACATTTTGTAATAATAATTTTACATTGGATATTTTAATATGGATCAACTTGAAATTAAGAATCTAACCCTTGCTTTTGGCGGTATTGTCGCGCTGCAACAGGTCGATATGAAAGTTAGAAAGGGGGAGATTCATACCGTCATCGGACCAAATGGTGCAGGCAAGACTTCGCTCTTTAATTGTATTAGTGGCGTCTATAAGCCGATGGAGGGAGATATCCTTTTTGAAGGAGAGTCTATTCTCAGCAGGAAGCCTCATCAGATTGCCAGCCGGGGCGTTGCGAGGACGTTTCAGAATATCGAACTGTTTCGCCATATGAGTGTCATTGATAACCTTCTTCTGGGTCGGCATCACCGATTTCATTCAGGTCCCATCTCGGGCATCTTCTTTTGGGGGAAAGCCCTCCGGGAAGAGATCAGACATCGCCAGAAGGTGGAAGAGGTGATCGATTTTTTGGAGATCGAGAAGGTGAGGAAAAAAGTGGTGGGCTCCCTTCCTTACGGAATTCAGAAAAGGGTTGAACTCGGACGGGCCCTGGCCATGGATCCAAAGATCCTGTTGCTGGACGAACCCACCTCCGGGATGAATGTA
>Ga0326726_10002314_pt1 | contig 17556 bp, 14 predicted proteins | sample MHFenrmetagenome_2_FD_207603 | JGI IMG/M metagenome (GOLD analysis project Ga0326726, IMG submission 207603) | Lab enriched peat soil microbial communities from Michigan Hollow, Ithaca, NY, United States - MHF15MN | ecosystem: Environmental > Terrestrial > Soil > Wetlands > Peat | place: USA... | reverse complement strand
AAAACACCCAAACGCAACACCGCCACACCGAACAAGCGGTCGAACATCGCTGCCGCGACTCGCAAAGAAACATTCGGGAGCGATTGGTTGTTCATTTCTTTGGGTTTTTCAGCAACCTGCTAGGGAAGCTCTGATGAAGCCCCCTCTCCCTTAAGGGAGAGGGGGCAAATTCTTTATTGAACTTGTTCAGAGCTTCCCTAGCGTATAACCGCACATAGCGCGGTATAGCATCGCTTCAAAAAAAGCAGCTCTGCCGTTAGTGCGGCATCCTTTCGGCCCCTGCTATTACCGGATATGAAAATCACCCGCGCCGAACAGTCCGAGCAAGCCGATAATAATCAAATATATTGCGACGATGTAGTTCAGCAGGCGCGGCACAACCAGAATGAGAATGCCGGCGATCAGCGAAACCAGCGGGGCGAGGCTTAACGTCATACTCATGTTTATCTCCTTGGTCATTCGTGAACTGGGGGTAGTGCCATTATTTTCACTTCGACCGCGTGATCCTGGCGGTCGTCGATCAGCGGAATGATTTTGTCGGGGCGTTCGACGCCGTCCACCGTTACACTCGTCACGCCGATCTCCGCATTATCAGCGACGCGGGTTTGCGAGACGACGATATGGTAGACCGTTTCCCGATAGCGGTAGTGCATCGTGAAGGCCTTCCAATCCGCCGGGAGGCACGGCGCAAAATGCAGTTTGTCCACGTCCAGCCTCAGGCCGAGGAGCGATTCCACGATCAGCCGATACATCCAGCCGGCCGAGCCGGTGTACCAGGTCCATCCCCCGCGGCCGGTGTGCGGCGTGAGCGCGTAGACATCGGCGGCGGCGACGTAGGGTTCGACTTTATAGGTCGCCACCCCCTCCGGAGTTTTTCCATGGTTCACCGGGTTGATCATGGCCAACAGTTCCCAGGCGCGCCGACGGTCGCCTAATCGGGCAAACGCCATGGCCGCCCAGATCGCCGCATGCGTGTACTGCCCGCCATTCTCGCGCACGCCTGGGACGTAGCCTTTTATATAGCCGGGATTCAACGGCGACTTGTCGAACGGCGGATCCAGCAGTTGGATCAGTGCCTGGTCGCGGCGCACGAGGCGCTGATCCACCGCTTCCATGGCCAGACGTGTGCGCTGGACATCGCCCGCCCCGGATAGAACCGCCCAGCTCTGCGAAATCGAATCAATCTGGCACTCGGGGTTGGCCGCCGATCCCAGCGGAGTGCCGTCGTCGAAATAGGCGCGGCGATACCACTCACCATCCCAGCCATGCTGCTCGATACTCAGGTGCAGCTGAACCCCCGCCTGTTCGCAACGTCCGGCGAAGGAGGAGTCACCCTGCAGGCGCGCCACCGCCGTGAACTGCGTGAGCACGGTATGCAGGAAGAACCCCAACCAAACGCTTTCGCCTTTACCGTGATTGCCCACCAGATTCATGCCGTCGTTCCAGTCACCGGTGCCCATGAGCGGCAGGCCGTGTTCTCCAAATCGGAGTCCTCTCAGGATGGCTCGCACACAATGCTGGTACAGGCTGGCCGCCTCACCGGACCGGCCGGGAAGATCATAATAAGAGTCGTCCTCGGGGTTGACCGGGCGGCCTTCGAGGAAGTGAACGGATTCATCCAGCACCCCAGTGTCGCCGGTCGTCAGAACATAGCGGCACATCGCCAAGGGCAACCACAGGTAATCATCCGAACAATGCGTACGCACGCCACGGCCCGATGGCGGATGCCACCAATGCTGGACATCGCCTTCCAGGAACTGACGGCTTGCGCACAGCAGCAGTTGCGCGCGCAGCCGCTGCGGCTCCGTGTGCACGAGCGCCATCGCATCCTGCAATTGGTCGCGAAAGCCGAAGGCGCCACCCGATTGGTAGTATCCGCTGCGCGCCCAAAGACGGCATGCCAACGTCTGATACACAAGCCAGCCGTTGGTCAGCACGTTGAGCGACGGGTCGGGTGTTTCCACCTGCACGGCGCCGAGCGTGTGATTCCAGTACTGGTGCACCGCGTCGAGCGCGCCGCGCGCGGCGGCCGATCCCCGGAAACGCTGCACCAGCTTGCTGGCGTCATCCGTCTCGCGCCTTCCTGCCAGGCCGAGCCTGAAGATGATCTCGCGCTCTTGTCCGTCGGCCAGCTCGAAGCTGACCTGGATGGCGGCGCAGGGATCGAGGGCCACTCCCACCTTGCCGGAAAGCCGCGCGCGATTCATCGCCGCCGGATTCTTGAGCGTGCCGTTACGCCCGATGAATTCACTGCGGTCGCCGCTGGTGGTCCGGGTCGCATCGTCCACATCGAAGAACGCGATCAGACCGGTGAACTCCGTGTTGTACGGGTTACGTGCGAAGAGCGCACCGCTGTTGGGGTCGATTTCGGTGGTCACGTGCATGGCCGATTTCGGCCGCAAATCTCCCAGCACCCACTCCACGTAACCCGTCGCGGAGAGCTTGCGCGCTTGGCCCGACTCGTTGCGCACTTTCAGAACCGAGAACTTGATCGCGGCGTCCACGTCCACGTAAACCGTGAGTTCCGATCGAATGCCACCTTCCACGTGCTCGAAGACGCTGTAGCCAAACCCATGGCGGCTCACGTAATAACCGGCTCCGCGGTTGGGCAGTGGCGTGGGCGACCAGAAATGGCCGCTGTCTTCGTCGCGCAGATAAAAGGCTTCTCCACTGGCATCGCTCACCGGGTCGTTGTGCCAGGGGGTGAGGCGGAATTCGTGGGCGTTCTCGCTCCAGGTATAGGCTTGGCCGTTCTCCGATATGACGGTTCCAAAGTGCGGATTCGCCAGCACGTTCACCCACGGTGCCGGCGTCACTTGCCCCGGCGCGGTCATGATGACGTATTCGCGTCCATCACGGGTAAATCCTCCCAATCCATTGAAGAGAATAAGATCGCGGCGCGGCCACCCGGTGGCGGCCGGGGGTTCGGCGCGCTGGCTGCGGGTCGGTTTGAGGCGCGGAACGCGCACTTCCACCGGGCCACGACGATTGATCTGGTCTGCGAGCGTTCCCCGGCTGTCGATGATGATGGCGCGCGCGACCGATTGCAGCAGGATGCGGTCTTCGTCCGATATCTGCTCCGCCGGCCGCACGAAGATGCCGCCTTGCCGATCGATCACATGCGCTTCGACGCCCGCGGCAATCAGCCCCATGATTTGTTCCTGGAGCAGTTGCCGGTAACCGGCACGGTCTTCGTTCCAGATCACCAAGTCCACCGCCAGCCCTTTTAAACGCCAGTAGGCGTGAGCCTGCACCAGTTGACGCACCAATTCGATATTGGCCGCGTCGCCAATCTGCAACAGCACGATGGGCAAGTCGCCGGAAATGGCGTAGCCCCATAGACCGGATTGGCCGCGACGGTTTTTGATGAGGACGGCGGCGTCGGCGCGCAACGAGGAATTAGCGTAGACGACAGAGCTGGCAAGGCGTCCATAGAGTTGCGCGTCGGCCTCGGTGGCATTGATCTGCCGCAGCACCACTTGGGCGTGGGTCCATGCCAGTTCCAAGACGCGATCCGCGATCCGCCGATCCTGGTATTTCTCGACCAGGCTCAAGGCGGTGTCGCGGGTTTCGCCGATGCCGGAAACCATATCGATCGTTGCCGCTTCGTCCGGATCGAGTGTTATGCGATAGCGGATGGCGGCAATCGGATCGAGCACGGAACCCTGACTTCCCGAGAGCGCGGCGGAGCCGTTCAGGGCTTGGGGTGCGGCGACGGTGTTGCCGCGGCCGATGAACCGCATGCGGTCCGTCTCATAGGAGATCTCTCCGATGTCCGCCCCGTGCACGGCCATCAGGTGAAACATCCATGGCGCCGGCTCATCGAGGGAACGGGGCCGGCGCGTGCAGAGGATCGCGCGCCGCGGGTCGATGATCTCGGTCTGAACAAAGAGATTACTGAACGCCGGATGCAATGCTTCCGCGGCCGAGGGCGCGAGCACCACCTCTGTGTAACTCGTCACGTCAATCGTTCTGCGCGTTCGCGATCGGTTGGTGATATGGATGCGACGCAACTCAATATCATCTTCTGGCGAAACCACGATCTCGGTATGGGTATCGAAATCGCCATCGCCTATAACATCCCGGCGGCGAAACTCCGCTCGCCCTTCCGAGAAAATCGCCGCATAGCTGTCCGCTCGTTTGAGCGTCGGCTGGTGTGCGGTTGACCAGAACTCCCCGCTCGCCACGTCGCGCAGGTAACAGAAACTACCCCAGTTGTCGCGGGTAGCGTCTTCGCGCCAGCGGGTCACGGCGAGGTTTTTCCACTGACTGTAGCCGCCTCCCGCGTTCGTGACCATCACGTGGTATCTGCCGTTCGACAACAACTGCACCTGCGGTATCGGCGTGTCGGGGCTACTGAAAACGCGAATCGGTGTCTCCGCAGCACCGGTAGTGGGTCGAATGTCGGAGAGCTGGGCGGTGTGCGGAAACAGCGCCGTGGCCCTGGGAATTCGCTCCTGGAGCAACAACAGGGTCGCCTGGAACAACGGGTCCGACACGAAGCGCTTCTGCATCGGACGATCCAGCAGCAGATAGGCCAGGGAGAGCAGGCTCATCCCCTGGTGATGCGCCATGTAGGACCGCACCACCGTGCTCGATTCCCCGCGTCGTTGACGTGACGGGGTGTAATCGATGGCTTCATAAAAGCCGAATTTTCCTTCAAGCCCTGCTGCGGCGAGGCGCTGGAGATTTAGACACGCCGCTTCTGGCGCCACCATCAATGCCAGCGCCGAGGCATAGGGGGCAATGACCAAGTCCTCCGCCAGTCCGCGCTTGAGTCCCAGTCCGGGCACGCCGAACGCGCGGTACTGGTAGTTGAGATGAACGTCGACCGTGTTGTAACCGGATTCCGACATGCCCCACGGCAGGCCGCGCAGTCCCCCATACTCGATCTGTCGCTGCACCGCCGCCTGATAGGTCTGATCGAGCAGCGTGTTCTCGTAGTTGGGCATCACCAGGAGCGGCATGAGGTACTCGAACATCGAACCGCTCCACGACAGGAGAATCGGCTCGCCACCGGCGGACGTGAGCAGACGCCCAAGGGCAAACCAGCTCTCCTGCGGTACTTGCCCCTGCGCAATCGCGACGAAATTGATCAATCTCGCTTCCGAGGCCAGCAGGTCGTAGTAACTCGCGTCGCGCCGCCGCTCATCCACGTTGTACCCGATCGCCAGCAGACGCGACGCCTTGTCGTACAGGAAGTCGTACTCCATGTGCGCGAACTCACTCGCTTGCAGGGCCAGGCGCTCGACCGCCGCTATCCGCTGCTCGGCGCGACGGCTGGCTTCCGTGATCAGCCGTCGAAACTCATCCAGCCACTCGCGCTCTGCGAGCTTCGCAGCGACGCCGAGCCGCTGCTCGAATGCCGGTAGCAATGCCCCCTCGAGTCTTGCCAGTTCGCGCAGCGTTGGAATCTCGCTGATACCGGGGTAGTCGCTGAGCCCACTCGGCGCGGCGGGCAGCAATAGCCAAGGGGCGAGAAACGTCAATTCATCGAGAGCGACGCGGCATTGCCGGGCCAGCGTCCGTGCCCACCAATTCGCATCGGTCTCAGAAGCCGTCTCGGAAATTACTGCGCTGGCGTGATTCAGGGTCGGGTGGTGCACGGAATCCTCATGTGCTTCTATGTATATTTCGGATTCTGTTCGCCGTCTTCCCTCGGCTGCTACCCGCTCGCTACCTTTTTGAGACGACTTCTCAGAGACAGCATCGAGGCTGCCGGCAAACTCCTCCGCGCGTGTCGCCAGCCGGTCAAGGGTGAGCCGCGTCGCCGTGAGCGTGGTTGGCCGGGAATCGCAGGCGGAGTCCAGATCTTTCTGAAATGGAGCAAGCGCAGCCGGCGTGGCACCTCCCACGGCATCCGCCAGGATCCCCAGCGTGTCGCGCAGGCCTTCAAACCATCGTGCCTCCAGGATCGGGCGATCGGGCAGTGCGAGCAGACCCGGGCGCAAGGTCAGCAGATGACCCGCGAGGTTTCCGCTGTCCACCGTCGAAACGTAGGCAGGGTGCAGCGGTTTCAGCGATAGTGTGTCGTACCAGTTGTAGAAGTGGCCGCGATGCCGTTCCATGGATTGCATCGTGCGCAGTGCACTCGCCGTGCGCTTGATGAGTTGTCCGGCCGGAATGTAACCGAAGTCGTACGCGGACAGATTCGCGAGCAGCGCCAGCCCCATGTTGGTCGGCGACGTGCGGTGCGCCACCGCGGCACCGCGATACTCCTGATAGTTATCCGGCGGCAGCCAATGATCTTCCGGGCCGACGAAGGTCTCGAAGAACGCCCAGGTCTTGCGCGAAAGCTTGCGCAGGAAGAAGGTCTGGTCGGCCGTCAGCCTTGCTTTACGGCGGGCGAGCGGCCGGCTGATCCACCAGGCGATGGCGGGCGAGACCAGCCATAAGATCAGTATCGGTCCCGCCACGACCAGCACGGCCGGACGCGACAGCACCAGAACCAGTGTCACTCCAATGGCGATCACCGGGGCGGTCCACATCGACTGGAACGAGGCGGCGAGGTCCGTGCGGCCGTTGCGATCTGATTCGCTCGATGGATTCCATTCGAGAAGCCGCTTGCGCGTGATCAACATCCGTCCCGTCGTGCGCACAATCGCATCCAGACTGAAGACCGCTTCATAGGGAAGGCACGCGAGTGCAAAGGCCGCCTGGGCGAGGCGCCGGCCGATGTCGCGTACGACGGCAGCGAGATGCTGAGCCAGTAGCACGTCGATCGGCTTCTGGAACACCTCCAGCGTGGCGGCCATTAAGGACGGGATCAGGATGATTCCGATCACCGCCAAGGTCCAGAACCAGGCCGATGACCAGTCCGTCCAGCCCAGCAGCAACAGCAGCGTCAACGCCGCCGGCACGAGACTGCGCCGCAGGTTGTCGAAGAGTTTCCATTGCGACAGCCACGACAGCGGGTTCTTCTGCCGGTGCGCACCGGGACCGGGAACGCGCGGCAGCAGCCAGCCGGCAAGCTGCCAATCGCCGCGAATCCAGCGGTGCCGGCGGTTCACGTCCGCGCTGTAACGAGACGGGTATTCCTCGTACAACAACACGTCGCTCACCAGCCCGGCGCGCGCGTAACAACCTTCCAGGAGATCGTGGCTGAGGATGCGGTTCTCGGGAAAGCGATCCTTGAGCGACCGTTCGAAGGCATCGATGTCGTAGATCCCCTTGCCAATGAACGAGCCCTCACCGCACAGATCCTGGTAGACGTCGGAGACAGCGCGCGTATAGGGGTCGATACCCGGCTCATCCCCGTACAAGCGCGCATAGCGCGAACGGCTCGTGCCGGGCAGGCTCACGCCCATGCGTGGTTGCAGGATGCCGTAGCCCGCACCGACACGTTGCCGGTCTTCGTCGTAGCGCGCGCGATTCAGCGGGTGCGCCATGGCCGCCACGAACTGGCGTGCCGAATCGCGCGGGAGATGCGTGTCCGTGTCCAGGGTAATGACATACTTCACGTTCGCCAGAACGTCGGTGTTGCCAACGACCCGCGAGAAGCGATCGGTTGCGCCCCCGCGCAACAGCGCATTCAAATCTGCCAGCTTCCCGCGCTTGCGCTCGTAGCCCATCCAGATCCGGTCGCGCGGATTCCAGCGGCGCGGGCGATGAAAAAGAAAGAACGTGTCGTTGTTTGCACCCCGGTACTTATTATTCAGCTCCTCGATGCGTGCCGCCGCCAGCCGCAACAGCGCTTCGTCGTCTGGCAGCGTTTCCGACTGCGCGTCCTGAAAATCGGTCAACAGGCCGAAGCGCAGATTGTCATCCCGATTGGCCAGGAACCGCACTTCCAGCGCCTCGACCAGATCCTCGATGTTCTGCGGGTCGTTGAGCATTGCTGGAACCACCACCAGCGTGCGCGATTCCGGCGGAATCCCCTTGGAGAAGTCCATGCGTGGCAGCGGATGCGGCGATGCCAGCAACGTCGCCAGCCAGTTCACCAGCGCCACCGCGAGTTGACTGGTGGACAGCAGTGCGAGGACGCCCAGCAACACGAGCACCCAAGCCGGCCCGCCGCTGACCTGCGCCTGCATCAACAATCCCCCGGTGAGGATCAGTGTGATCAGCGTGATCGCGCCCAGATACAGGAGCAACGGGAACCGGCCCGCCGCTCTTGCCAATGCCTCGGAGGCAGAATGGCGCGTCGCCACCGTCCGCTCGAGTTCGCGTAATCCCTTGTCGACCAGGTAGAAACCCACATGCGCCGTTCGGTCATCATCGCCTTTGCGAGACGCGCTTTCGTGCGCAAGCCGGATCGCTCTCTCCGCCACTTCGACTTCAGACAGGCGGCTCTGCTTCGCGATCTTTTCCACGACATGGCGGTAGCGATCACGGGTGGCAAAATCCATCAGGCTGTAGACGGTGCTGGGATCCTCCTGAAGTTTTTGCTCGGCAACGCTCAGCGCCTCGACGAAGTCGCGCCAGTCCATTGCCCCCAGGAATCGGAGGCTGCCGATGCTGTTGCTGATGGAGACCTGGTCGGCGGCCTGTTGCTGGTTTCCCGACTGCACCAACTGCTCGATCGTCAGTCCAGACTCTGACAGCAGCTGCTCAATCCAATTCAGCGGCAATGCCAAGGCCGGGCTCTGCCCCTGCAGCCGGCGCGCAAATTCCGAAACGAACGGGGTGGTCATCGGCGGGTTCGACCGTGCCATGTCCGCGATCACCAGAATCAGGCTCTTCGGATCCTTCTCGGCGACCGCTATCATCTGGTCGACCCAGGAATCGGCCAGGTTGCGGTCGATTCTGCCGGCGGCGCTGCGCGCGGCCACGCGCCGGAGATTCTCGATCAAGGCCAGGCGCAGCATGATGGGGATCGCCCACAATTCGCCTAACTTGAGGGCGGTGACTGTCTGGTAGGACGCGACGAAACGACGGAGGCTTTCCGGATCCACCCGTCCATCACCGTGCGCGATCGTCTCCAGCGCAATGTCATACACCCGCGGAAGTCCGGCCGATGGGCCGTGCGCCAGGCGTGGCAGTTCCCGACTGTAACCCTTTGGCAGGTGCCGCTTGGCTGTGCGAATCTGTTCTTCGATCAGGTAGAAGTTATCGAGCAGCCATTCGCCCGCCGGCGTAATCTGGCGGTTTGCCGTCACCGCTGCCGTGAGCAGCTGACTGACTTCAGTCAGGACGCGTTCATTCTCCGCCAGCCGTGTTAGCAGCTGGCCCTTGGCGCGCCGCGGCGTCAGCGTGTGCGAGGAGGCGAGACTCTTACCATGCTGCTCCATCTGATCGGCGCTGAACAATTCCGATCGCAGCGGCGGTTCATCGCCGGCGTAATGAGACGCCACGCGATTTCCGCGGAAGTAAGCTCTTAAGTTGAGCAAGCTCCTGGAGACAGTCTTACTATTCGCTGTCAAGATAGAAGTCTCCAAAATTAACCTTCCTCTCCTGCAGAGCGGGAGAGGGCTTGAGAGAGGATGGGTGGCGAGTAATTATCACTTTTCTTATTGTCATAATGCTAGTCAACCTCCCCCTCACCCTAACCCTCTCCCGCAAGCGGGGAGAGGGGATACAGAACAAAAAAATGGAATCACTCGCGCAGACGCCCGGCATCCAGCCGTACGCGACGCTTACAATACTCGGCCAGCGATTCGTCGTGCGTGACGAGCACCAGGGTCGTGGCCTGTTCGCGGTTGAGCGCGAACAACAATTCGATCACGCGTGCACCGGTGGCCTGATCGAGACTGCCGGTCGGCTCGTCGGCGAACAGGATTTTCGGGCGCGCGCCAAAGGCGCGCGCAATAGCGACACGCTGCTGCTCGCCGCCCGACAGCTGGTTCGGGTAATGCCCGAGGCGATCGGCAAGGCCCACATGGCCGAGCGCTGCTTGCGCGATGGCGCGTGCATCACTTTTACCGGCCAGTTCGAGCGGCAACATCACGTTTTCGAGCGCGCTGAGTCCGGCGAGCAATTGGAACGACTGGAAGATGAAGCCGACGCGCCCGGCGCGCAGACGCGCACGTCCGTCTTCATCGAGCGCCCCCAGGTCCACCGCATCGAGCAGCACGCGGCCGCGCGTCGGCACATCCAGCCCGGCGAGCAACCCGAGCAGTGTGGACTTGCCGGAGCCGGAGGCACCGACGATCGCACAGGCCTCGCCGGCCTCGAGTGCGAAACTCACGTCGTCGAGGATGGTGAGTGTGCCTTCCGGACTGACGACCTGCTTAGTGAGATTTTGCGCCTCGATAATAGGCATGGTGTAATGGCTGTGAATGAAAAACCGCTGGTTGGTATTGACTCTGCTGTTGGCGCTCGATGTCGGTGCCGCGCCCGCGCCGGCCATCCTGGTGGTTGGCGATAGTCTGAGTGCCGGTTATGGCATCGAATTACGCGACGGCTGGGTAACGCTCCTGCAACAACGCCTGGCCCAGCAAGGCTACCCGCACACGGTGGTGAACGCCAGCATCAGCGGCGACACCACCGCCGGCGGACGCGCACGACTGGCGGATGCACTCAAACGCCACCGCCCGGAGATTGTGATACTCGAGCTTGGCGCCAATGACGGCCTGCGCGGCCTGTCGCTGGGCGCGACACGCGCCAACCTCGAAGCCATGATCAAGGCCGCACAGTCCGCCGGGGCGCGCGTGCTGCTGATCGGCATACAACTGCCTCCCAACTATGGCCCGGACTACACCGGCAAGTTCCGTGCGATCTATACCGACCTGGCGCGCGATTACAACCTGCCGCTGGTACCGTTTCTGCTCGAAGGCGTCGCGCTCACACCAAAGCTGATGCAGCCCGACGGTCTGCACCCGCGCGCCGCGGCCCAGCCACGCCTGCTCGATAACGTCTGGCCCTATCTCGAACCGTTGCTCAAGCCGGAGAGCGCGCAGCAGATCGACAAGCAAGTAGGAAGGGGACTGCCACAGCCCTTCGCGTTACGAATACACGATTTCATTAATGCGTAGGGTGCACTTGCGCAGCATGCCGCAGCTCACCGAAGTCCACGGTGCGCAAGCGCACCCTACGAAGCTCAAGCCGGAGAGCGCGCAGCAGATTGATAAGTAGGAAGGGGGCTGCCCCAGCAACTCATGCGCTTAGAGGGTGGGGCAGGCCCCAGCCTGCCGTCCTTGCCTTTAGCGCATCGGCGCCTTGAGCGCCTTGGTGGTAATAAGCTCAATCAACACGCCCCAGAGTGCACCGTACATAGTCAGCATAACGGCAGCACGCGCATCGGTGGCAAACACCGCCATTGGCAGCGAGCCGAGCACACCGATCAGTGCGCCGTGTGCAAAGTACGGCCAGCGCAACGCCGAGATGCCGATCACGAAGCCGATAAAGCTGCGATTCAGGATCGTCCCGGCAATCAGCGCCGGTGTGTAGACAATGCCGACACTCACCCCACCCTGCCAACACATGACTCCCGCTGCCACGCCGAGCAGCGTCGTGCCGGCGAGCCGCTTTGCATACACCATGAGACACCCCTTTTTTTTTCCTGATAGATAGAATCTAGCGGATGCGCGGCGCCGCGCAAGCCGGTATCATGCCCCGGATCATTCTCCCGCCTCTCTGCAGCATGTCCAAGAACACACCCGCCGAACCGCGCACCGTCCGGGATTTCATCCTCTGGGCCGAGCGGCGCTTCGGCAGGGCCAGGCTGTACTTCGGCCACGGCACCGACAACGCGCGTGACGAGGCAGTGTGGCTGGTCATTGCAACTCTGCATATTCCTTTCGATGGACTCGATGCACAGGCCGAGCGGCTTCTGGACGCAACCGAGCAGAAGACCGTTCGCGACCTGGTCGCGGCGCGCATCCAAACGCGCAAACCGCTCGCCTACCTGCTGCACGAAGCCTGGTTCGCCGGCCTCAAGTTCTACGTGGACGAACGTGTGATCGTGCCGCGCTCGCTGATCGGCGATTTCATCCATGAGCAGTTCCAGCCGTGGGTCGATCCCACGCGCGTGCAGCGCATACTCGACCTGTGCACCGGCAGCGGCTGCATCGCCATCGCGGCTGCCCACGCCTTCCCGCTGGCGCAGGTAGATGGCGCGGAACTCTCGACCGATGCGCTTGCGGTCGCGCGCATCAATGTCGAGCGGTATGGCCTCGGTGCGCGCGTTCAGCTCGTGCAGTCCGACCTGTTCCAGAATCTCACGGGCCGGCGCTACGACCTGATTCTCACCAATCCGCCCTACGTGGATACCGCCGACATGAGCGCACTCCCCGATGAGTATCGGCACGAGCCGGCCCTGGCGCTCGCCTCCGGCGAGCACGGCCTGGACGCCATTATCCACATCCTCGCGCACGCCGCCGCACACCTGAATCCGGGCGGCGCCCTGGTCGCCGAGGTCGGCAACAGTCAAGTGGCGCTTGCGGCGCGCTTTCCGGACGTGCCGTTCGTGTGGCTGACCAGTGCCAACGGCGATGAGAGCGTATTCCTGCTGTCCGCCGAGGAACTCAGCCGCCATAGCGTGCGCTTCCACGCTGCCGTCGCCTCGGTGTAACCATACCGCCCCGTGTCCCGGCGGACCACCATCATCCGGGATACTCATGGATAAACTGCCGGATTTCACCTTGTATTGGCATGCTAGATGAGCGGCCCATGCACCGAAAATTTTGATAAACATCAAAGCGACGATGCTAAATGTGTTTTACGATCACAATTGTCATCCCAGTCTCAACCAGGAGTATTATTATGGCCAAGGAAAAATCTCCCCGCCGCAGTACCAGTCAGGCCGGCGCTAACCCGAAAAATCCAGGTCAGAGTCTGGCGCCCGAGGAACGTCGCCAAATGATTGAACAGGCGGCGTACTTCCGCGCCCTACAACGCGGCTTCGACGGCGGCGATCCGGTCGAGGACTGGCTTATGGCCGAGCGCGAAATCAACCGCCTGCTGCCGAGTCCGCAGCAGCAGAAGCAGGAAATGGCCGCCTACACGAAGCTGCGCGAAGGGGTGATGCGTACCCTCGGCGAAGCGAAGGAAACATTAGGGGCCGAGACCATCCGCCAGGCGCTCGCGCAGGCAACCGTGCAACTCAAGCAGTTGGGTGAACACACCGCCGACACTATCGACAAGGTGGCGGCCAGCGTCGAAAAGGACATGGTCAATGCCGCGCAGAAGATCGGCACACGTTGGGATGCGACTTCCGAAAAAACCGCCGACCTGTTTCAGGTGTGGCGTGATCGCGGCAATCAGTTTCTGGCCAGTGCCACGACCGCGGTGGGCGACTGGCTGCAGCAAACCAGCGACAAGCTGAAGACGCAGACCTACCATAGCGGCGATATGGCGGCGAGTGGCACGCTCGAATGCACCGCTTGCGGCGAGCGTCTGGTGCTCCAGACCCCTTCGCACCTGCCGGCCTGTTCCAAGTGTCACAAGACGGAATACCGCCGCGTCTAAAATGGCCATTTTAGTGCAAGCGTGCCTTCCCTAGAATGGATTTTCTTGTGCAAGCGCGCATTCCCAGGTCGGGACAAAAGTTGGCGCGGGACGAACGGTAAGCGGGTAGATTGTTGTACGGACAGCGTGCGGCTAGCGCCGGCAACGCTAAAAGGGCGCAGCGCTCTCGCCGGCCATAGCCCGATTGATGGCCTTGAGCATTCTTTCCGCGCTGAATGGCTTGACCACAAAGCCATGCGCGCCCATGGCGCGCGCCCTCACCACCGTGCTCGAGGTTGCCTCACCGCTGATCATCACCACCGGCAGGCTCGGGTGCTTGGTCCGTAACTCGGACAGAATGTCCAAACCGCTGCTGCCGTTCAGATTGATGTCCAGCAGCACGATGTCCGGATGCAGGTCGGCGCAGAGCTTGAGCACCGTGCTGCCTCCCGTTGCCTCACCTACCACCTCATGCTGGCGGCTGCGCAGAATGGCCCGAACCAGTTCCCGCACCACGGCGTTGTCATCAACAACAATTGCTCGCATGCTCCTGCATCCAAGATATGAGCGTATTCACTGCTGGTAGTCTAGCCGGTCAAACAGGCCACGATGCCCGGCTAACCCCCCAGCGGCGGCAAACGCCCAGCGTCAATGATTACAGTGACTGGTGTTCTTGAGCCGGGCGATCTTGTCCGAATTGCCGCGCTGCAGCACCTCGCACTCGGCCGTCGGGCGCGAAGCGTAGCAATGGCGCACCTGCTCGAGCAATTGATCGATCTCGCGGTTACAGGCGGCATTCTTCGTGTGTTTGCGGCCGATACCGAAGTCTTCAGGGGAAAAATCTGTGCGCGGCAGCGTGTGCGATGGTTCATCCGGCGGTGGCTTCTGTTTGCAGCCGCCGACGAGCAGCACCACCCCAATCAACAGCAAGGGATACAGCCTCATGCCGGGTCACTCCGACTCGTCGTTTTTTGATCGCCGCGGCACAGCCCTGCCTGCCCTGGCTCCCTGCGCCACCGCGTTACCGGCAGCATACTCGTAACGATAGCAAAGCAGGCCGCCGGTCGCAGGCACGCCCACGGAAATTGCGCTAATCCTTGGGATTCTCGTCCAAAGACTGGTCCGGAGGCTGATCCGGATTCTCACTCGACTGGGTATTCTTTTTATCCAGTTTGCGCTGGCGTTTCTCTTCGTTCTTCTTTTTCTTGGCTAAGTCCTTCTGGCGCTTCTCAAACTGATAATTTGGTTTTGCCAAGTTGGCGCCCCTCTAGAAGGTATTCCTGATGATGAATGGACCCCATGCCCCTTCGCTGCGCCTATGCTACATGCAGCCCAGTAAATAACGAAATTCTTAGTCTGACCATAGTTATGAAACCGAAAATGTGCGCCGGCACACGCCCAATGGTGCAAATCGCCCGACAACTTGCTGCACGTACGGAAACCCGGGTTTCCGTAACTTCCTCGAAAAACACGGCAAGACCTGTGAACCTCTGGATTCCGGTGTTCGCCGGCATGGCAATTAGAAAGGAACGGTCTTGTTCAAAGCTTTCTTAGCGTTTCTCCGGCGGGATAGCCTGGATTGCGGCCGCAAACTGCGCATGCGCAACAGGATCAACTGGTCGATGCTTGATCTTGGTGCTGGCTGGGTCCTGGCCCAGATAGTTGTCATTTTTCCAGTTTTTCGACGGCCTGATCGGTCGCGGTACAAAACCACCGCCGCAATTCGGACAGACGTTGCCCAAAATGTTCTCGACACAGGCAGTGCAGAACGTGCACTCATAACTGCAGATGCGCGCCTCCAGTGAGTTAGCTGGCAGCGGTTTGTTGCAGTGCTCACAGGTTGGTCTGAGTTCGAGCATGATTTTTCCTTATTTCTGGCGACGGTCGTTCACGCCGTGCTATGCGCCCCGAAACTCATGGTTTGCTGCGCTCGATAGCACGGCAAAGTGCTAGCAAGTTTCGATAACGCATTAACGCATGCGGATGTTCAGCGCGCCCAACCAGAAAGCGGTCGATACCTGCGCTCTTCGCTCCACCACGGTATCTTCTCGGTCACGCGGAGCGTGGGCCGCTGGATGAATTGTTCGGCACCCGCATGCCGGCACAACCTAATCGCAGCGTTGAAAAAATGCTCTGGTCCGGCATTTCGATAATAGCGAATTGGGCCAGAAGCTGGGGATTGCGTTGCCATGTTGTATAGGTGAGTGCCGACGCAAACGTCACCCAGACCAGGTAAGGGAGCAGTAGCACCCCGGCAAGCGGCCGCACGCGCCAGAAGGCGACAAGCGTGCCGAGTATCAGTGCCCAGAGGATAATTATCTCAGCGAATGCCCACGCCCCCTGATGCCAGGCAAAGTACAGCCAGGTCCAAAGCGCGTTCGCACCCAGTTGGATGATGAACAGGGAAAGACCAGTGCGCGCGCCGCGCAAGCCACGCGCTCGCCAGACGTCCCAGGCAGCGATGCCCATCAGAAGGTAAAGCACGCTCCACGCCGGAGCGAACAGCCATGCCGGCGGCGCCCATCCGGGCAAGTTAAGTTGCTGGTAGAAGGCGCCGGCATTAGGAGACGCGGCGCCGCCAATGGCAGCCGCCGCAAAGGTCAGTACCAACCACCCGAGGAGGCCGAGAATTTGCTTGGATACTGGGATGCGCGCCATGAGTTTTTCGCAGGTAGGGATATTGGGTCCGGCCTTGCAAAGATTCTTACGGATTGGGTTCTGATTTCTTTGCGGCTGCGTCGGCACGATCCGCAGCCTGCTTCGCCTGTTGAGCCGAAACAGCCGCAGCAGACGCCGCCGTCTTTGCTTCCGTCGCAGCGGCATCGGCGTTTTTTGCCGCATCGTCGGCTCTCTTATCCTTCATGTCGGGAAGCTCTAATACAATAAGAGCTTGGGATTTCGTTAACAGATCTTTGTAAAGAGCAACATATTCGGCTTCATTGATCGCATGGTTTAGATATGCCTGACACAAATGGAATAACCCATCCCGAAGAAACTGCGCGCCTTGGGATCGGGTAAACAGCGATCGAATAGATGTCGCGAGTGTCTTTGTCGCTTCAAGCCGCGCGCTGGCTTCGCCGGCCGTCTTATCCTTTGCGCTGCCTTGCGCAAGCAGTGTTAGGCCGCTAACAAGTGATTCGGCGACATCGGGGGGCGGCTCTGCACAAAATTTATTATCCGGAAACTTGATGAGTACTTCTCGTCGCTCGGCGGTGGTGGATAACACGCCCATTTTGGCGTTGCCGAACCAGTTGTCAGCGTGATCTTCGATTACTGGTTGCTCTTTCGGAGAGGTGAACAACGCGCACCCGGACAACGCGGCTACTAGAATAAACAAGAACAATATTTTCATTTTTTTGCTCCTATTCGGGAAAAGACTGAACCAAAGTAAATAGTTACAGAGTTAGAGGGTCAGTGACGCGTCGCTTTCTGGGTATCCCCTGGAGCGCCTTGTTGAGGCTCGCCGGAAACACTGCGGTGCTCTTTTGACGAAACCTCAGAGACATCTCCGACAATCCCCGCATTGCGGGCATCGTTGATTGCCTGGATTCTTGTCACGATCGATTCGCGATTTGCGACAGCAGATGGTCGCATCAACTCATATGCCAAGTTCTCCATTGCGGCCGCAGCAACGCGATTTGCACCCCATTTCCGCTGGAAGTCTCCCGTGGTTGAGAGGGTGACGAGCAAAGCTGCAATGGTGGCCAAAGAAGCGGCGATATCGTTTCGCAATTTAGGCCGCTCGCCGAGCATGTCGAGTTTTAGGAATAGGGCAGCCATAGCGCTGAAAAGGGCTGAACCAAACAGGCATCCATAGTAGGCAGCACTCCATCTCACAGTATTGGCTCGATACTCGTGATAGTTGTTGATGATGACAGTGCCCAGGTCTTTGGTTTCCGGCGGTATTAGCTTAGAAACATCTGCCAAAGCGACGCCTCGGTATGGTTGCTGCTCAGCGAATTTATTAATTGCAAGCGTGACGAGTATGGTTCCAGCGACGGCCAGGACCGACACAACTAATAAAAGTCGCCAGGGTATCTTCATAGAATTTCTCCGATGCTTTACTGCCAAAAAGGTGACAGATTTAATTTCATCAAAACACCCTCTAGCAGGTTGCTGAAAAACCCACTTCATGATGCCTCTCCATCGCGATAAAATGCGGTGGCCCAAATCAACGGAGCAGACGCATGCGCGGTGAACTGAATCCCCAGGGACACATGTTCAGCTACT
>Ga0326726_10002313_pt1 | contig 17557 bp, 13 predicted proteins | sample MHFenrmetagenome_2_FD_207603 | JGI IMG/M metagenome (GOLD analysis project Ga0326726, IMG submission 207603) | Lab enriched peat soil microbial communities from Michigan Hollow, Ithaca, NY, United States - MHF15MN | ecosystem: Environmental > Terrestrial > Soil > Wetlands > Peat | place: USA... | reverse complement strand
ATCTTCGGTTTTGTAAAGTTGTAATACGATACTTTTTCCTCGTGCATCTGCTTATACACGACGATTCTGCCCTGGAATTGCGCCTTGTAGGATATGCCTGATTTTCCTTTGCCGAGGGTGGAAATTATATGAATATCGTCACGGGTCATGATGAATCCTGATTGCAAAGTCGGAAGTCTCAGTGCTTCCTGAACTCGCATCCTTCAAGGGCAAAGCCTCTCTTCTCCGCTCTAACGGTCATCTGCGTCGTCACCCCGCTCTTGTCCAGAAAAATCAGCCGTTCCGGCGCGATCGCGCGGAGTTTTGCCAGGAACTCTTCGCGCCGCTGCTGGTTCGCCTGCGTGTCGCACCCTTGGGCTCATGGGTCGCAGGCCGGGCAGGCTATTCAACGCGAAAGCCTTTTCCAGACCTCCCGCCAAAATAGAACTCCAACTCCTCCGGGGTAATGAGGTTGGATGATGTCGCCTTCAATGTGCATGCATGACGAGCCACCAACTGGCCACGCTCTACAGCGTCTCCGACAGAATAGTTGTCAAGCACAAAACTTGAAAGAAATCCCACCGTCAGACCGTCACCGGCTCCAGTGGTATCGATTACCGACTTCTCCATATCCGGCGGCGGGAAGAACCGAATGCCCCCGCGACTTGTTCCCAGTGCGCAGCCCTTTTCACCCATTCCGGTGATTACGATCTGCCTCGGGTGGGCTCGCAAAAGACCCTCCATCAATGCCTTTGGATCTGCCTGGTTGGTGGCAGACAGGAATAAGATATCCGCAAAATCAACGAAGTCCTTGCGATATTCGTCAATGCCAGCGACTACATCCTGAATATCACAAGCAATCGTCAGGTTCAGTTCTTTCGCGATCGGCAACAGTGGACGAGCCCAGTTTGGAATGTGGAAGTGGACCAGCTTCGTACTTGACAGTATGTCGCGGCAAATCCCAATATCGGGCTGCAGCTGCATGTGGCCCTTTCCGTCATAAAAGTTCCTGCGACGCCCATCAGGGTAAATGAAATTGACACTGCGAGATGTTCCCAATGGGTCTACGAACATGGCCGTTGTATCGATGCCATCTTGCGCGAATTCTTCGCGGATCAAGCGGCCACCATTATCGGCTCCCACATACCCGATGAAGGCTGCGCGTTTTCTTAGCTGTGCAAATCCACGGCTCGTATACCCGCCAGCCTGGCCGACATAATCGATGTTCTCAGTGAAATTAGATTCCAGAGCGAAATTGATTTCCTCCCCCTGGACGTACACATTCGTATCAATACCGACATTACCGACTACCACCACATCAAATCGCTCATTATTCATGATTGCTGCGCTCACCCTCGGCCTGCCGCCGATAAACAGTCCTGGGCCTTGCGTTAGCCGGCACGTCACCCGGTGGAAGTCGTCTGCCCGCAGCGGGGAAACGATGTCTGGCGGGTCGCCTGTGCACTATGCCGCGGACCCGCTTGTTCCCAGCGTCCGTCTGCGAGCTCAGGCGAGATATGGCAATCCATCCGGCTTCTTTCCTGCTCTCTTAGATGTCTGAGCTTATCAAGGAATGTGGCATTCCGAAAAAGGGACCAGAACTCCGCAATTGTAGCCTCGTCAGCAAAGCCCTTCAAATATGCATTGAACGGCCACCACACACCATCGAAGTCGTCGAGTGTGCACATGCCCCTTCTCAAATCACCGAAGTAGCCCAGACTGCCGCCGACGTTAACCAGTTCCCGGTCATTGCTAGCGGCCTCCTTTTTCTCAATGTACTCAGCGATTTGGTCAACTCGGTAGTATTTCTTACCTTTGCCCATGTTCGATGGCCTGCTGCCGAGCACTGGCAGTCTCGGCCCCATATCAGTTAGGGCGTAGCCGATATTTCCCAGCACTTTAACACCGCATAAATAACCTTCGAAGAGCGCTTCTGTGGGTGGCCGGAGAACTTCTTCATCTTGGAAGTTGAACGAAATCATGTAGCGAAAGATATCGCACGGGTGCCGTGACGGATGTAGACAAATCTGATCTATGCTCTCGCCAAACTCGAAAAACCTCCGCTTATGATAATAGTGGCCGACGAGCTGCCGCAGAAGCCAGCCTCTTGTCCTCTCGACGGTGAGTAGAGACGAGGCCTCAATCGCTTCTTCAAAGGCTGCAAGCTGTTCTTGCGACGGGTTGAGCTGCCCGAGGCGCGGATTGCCGAAGGACACGAGCGACACAGGAATTGGCACCAACGTGCCTTCTTCGACCTGCCTCGGGTAATGCTCCTCGAGCCATGCGATAAAGCTCAAATACCCAGCAATATTCCACGTTGAAATAATGGTCGATAGTACGGTCGGGATATTATTTCGTGTAAAAAGATCCAACGTCTCCAGAATCGACTGGTGGATCTGCGCCGTCCTGTCCGGCTGCATCGCATGTGCCGTCCCGAGCCGCAGCCGGTTGAGCTCGAGTGTGTGATGGTCAAGCGACAAAACCACGAAAGCGTTTTCACCACGTCGTCGAACGTACTCAAGAATTGATCGTGATGGAATTCCGTTCGTTATGATCTTGTGTACGCAGTCATTGAACACCTCTCCAACAGCCTCGACGACCTGGGGATGATGGGTGGGTTCACCACCTGATTGTTCCACCATTCCGTACCGATATCCCATGTCGTCGAGTGCGGCTCTAACGATGCGGAGGTTACTGCGCACGTTGTTCAACGCGTCACGCTCCACACGTACGATATCGTGTCCCGGTGGGGGAGCAACGCGGATTCCGCAACCAGCACAATGCATCGAACACCAGTTACTCAATAATTGAAAGCTCGGACCGATAATTGTTCTAGTTCGTGGAACGCTGTCAGCGTTCATGCAGGGCCTCTTATCAGGAACGCGCGGTGTTTGTGCGCTTACAGAGCGTTAAGCATAGGCTTCAGGTATGGAAAAAGATCCAGAGCATTTTCGTTCCGCAAGCGATCGAGGATAGCTGTGTTGGTTGCGAATTCGCGTCCATGCTCCTCATAAAGGTTTCTCTCGTTCATGAACTGCACCAGTGCACCCAGCTGACCCAAGACTGCTTCGCCCAGCATCCCTCCATCACGCATGAGTTCTCGTACACCAGCCTCAGCTCGTGCTTTTAACGCTGGAGCAAGTGTCTGTACATTCATATATGGCGGCCAGCGCAAGAAGGTCAGCCGCAACTTATCCGGCGAGACGAAGTCTCTATCAATAATAGTGCGTAAATGTACCCCTAAATCGATCACATTAAACACAGACACGACGAAATGCATCTTGCGTCTCGCGTGGGGCACTTCTCTTCTTATCGTTTCAAGGTTATTGCACCACTGGCCGTAATCGAGGCCGTACCTAATGTATTCGCCCTTTGGCCCAACCCCGTCCAAGCTCAGGCTTAGGGTTAGGCGTGGAAACAGTTTCCACAAGTCTGTCACAACCCACTTCTTGAATCTCAGCTGGCTGAGGTTGGTGTCGTAGTACAGTTCCACATCGGTTCGACCGGAATCGATTAAACTCTGCAAAAGGATGTAATGCGCTTCGCTGACGAGGGGCTCGCCTCCGGCTATATGCAGATACTTAAGATCTTGTTTGATTCCGATGTAAAACTCGTTCCAGAAGCGCTGCGCGTCTTCCAGGCCCACGGTGCTCTTGAGCATCCCAATGTGGGGGTATATGAGGTTGTGTTCAGTAAACCAACGGCTCGATGCGTATCCACAGCAGGATCTGCAGGCGAAGTTACAAACATTGTCGAGACGCAGGTCCATACTGCGGATGGTCGGAATGAAAGACTGCGGATCCGTGACAAGGCGGTGGTAATCGGAGCTGTGAATCTCATTGTGGACCTGGCGGGAGCTTGTGATTCCGCGCGCCTCCTTCTCCTGGCAATATGCGCATTCGAACGGCCAGTTGCCTCTGAGCATTAGCCTGCGAACGTTTTGAATGCGGTCAGACTGGAATAGGTCCACTAGGGAGTTCTCCCTAACCGTGCCGAGTACGGGTGGTGCTGCCTGACCGGTCCCCGATACGCAGCAGAGCTGCACAAACCCAGTCGTTCCGACGTAAACGTGAATCCAGGGGAGTACACACAGTGAGATGGCCGGTATGTCGCCGCTGTCCAACATCGCCCACGCCGAAATGTTCAGATCGTCCCGGCTCCTGGCTGCGAGACGTTTTGGGTAATTGTCACGGAGGCAGGTACGATTGCAATAAGTTCCTTCTTCTTGTTCTGAATTTCGGAATCCAAATCGGGAAATGGGCGCCTCGTGGGTTGAGAAGTTGACGTGAGGCAGGCATCCATTGTGCGGCGAAGCCCAAAATGGGAACGTATCGTCCTTCCACTCCAGGACCTCGGTAAGACCAGTTCATCGAACCTCTTGTTTCTGGTACAGACCGGGCAGATAGGTAACAGAACGGACCGGGGACATCGTTAACACTTTAGACCAGCCTTCAAGCGTCCCTGCGGGACGCGCACAAATGTGGAGCACCGCCGCACATGATTCGCGAGAGGCCGGTGTCCTCTGCGCATGGGCGGTGGGAACGGCGGGCAAGAAAAATCAAAAAAAGGCTTGCATGTGATATGGTGTTATAGGTAAGTATAACACTGTTGGGGTCGATCCATGGTCGCCGCTCGCACCGGAGTACGCGAGGGAGAACCTGACCCGAAAGAAAACAAGCTTAAGGAGAATGAACCATGAAATTCCTTCGTTACATGCTGGCCGTTGTTGTGATGTCGCTCTCCGCCATGGCTGTGGCGCAGTCGGACACACACGCACACAAGGCCGCCGACAATCCCGCGCCGAAATCCGACGCGCAGAGGTCTGTCGCGCCGCAGTCCGACGCGCAGAGGTCTTTCGAAACCCTGAAAAACCTGGCTGGTACCTGGACGGCTAAGTTGACCCTGGACCCGCCGCTGCCCGATATGGACGACAAACTGCCCTCGCAGATCTCGATGCGCGTGACTTCCCGAGGAAACGCGCTGGTGCACGAAATGTACGCAGTGGGAGTACCGGACGACCCGACTCGTTACGATCGTCCGGTCACCATGTTTTACCTGGACGCAGATCGCCTCACCCTGGTTCACTACTGCGACGCCGGGAATCGGCCGCGGATGGTGGCCAGGACCTCGGCCGACGGCAAGACGGTGGAATTCGATTTTGTCGATATTTCCGGTGGCACGCAACGCGGACACATGCACCACGCCGTGTTCACGGTGATTGACGCCAACCATCACACCGAGGACTGGACGTACATGATGCCCGGGGACAAGCCGATGCGCGCGCACTTCGACCTGCAGCGGACAAAAACCGGGAGCGGCGCCTCTGGTCAGTGAGATGATCTGGAAACCTGATGGACCGTGAGTGGAACGACAGTCAGCCGATTTACCGCCAGCTTCGCGACCGTGTGGTGGCGATGATACTGGATGGCGTCCTCAAGGAAGGCGATCCGCTGCCCTCAGTGCGCACGGTCGCGGCCGATTATCGGGTCAATCCGCTCACGGTTCTGAAGGGGTATCAGCAACTGGTGGAGGAGAGGCTGGTGGAACCGCGGCGGGGTCTGGGCATGTTCATTAAGGCGGGAGCGCGCAGTCTGCTGCTGCGGGGCGAACGTCAGAGATTTCTTGCCGAAGAATGGCCCAGAATCGACGCCACCATTCAGCGGCTCGGACTGACACGGGAAGAACTGTTAGAAGCCGGCGCGACCGGCCGGTGGAAGTCGCAAGCCAAAGAAGAGGAGGAGCCATGACATGCATAGAAGCCCGCGGTCTGCGCAAGGCGTTCGGCACAACGCTCGCGCTGGACGGCGTCGATTTGCGTGTAGAAGAGGGGCGCATCCTCGGACTGATCGGTCCCAACGGCGCCGGCAAGACCACCGCGCTCAACGCGATGCTCGGCCTCACTCCATACCAGGGAGAACTGAAGGTGCTCGGACGCGACCCCTGGACCGAGCGCGACCAGCTCATGCGCGATGTCTCGTTCATCGCCGATGTCGCCGTACTGCCGCGGTGGCTGCGGGTCGGGCAGGCGCTCGAGTACGTCGCCGGCGTTCATCCGCGATTCGATCGCCGAAAGGCGGAGCGTTTTCTGGCGAAGACGACGATCCGAGGCACCAGCAAAGTCAGAGAACTATCGAAGGGCATGGTGGCCCAACTGCATCTCGCCCTGGTAATGGCGATTGAAGCGAAACTGCTGGTGCTGGACGAGCCAACGCTCGGCCTCGACATCCTCTATCGCAAGCAGTTCTACGATTCCCTGTTGAACGACTACTTCGACGGCAATCGCACCATCGTGGTGACGACACACCAGGTGGAAGAAGTCGAGCACGTCCTCACCGATCTGATGTTTATCGACCGCGGCCGCATCGTGTTCGAGGGCAGCATGGAAGAATTGGAGTCGCGCTACCTGGAAGTGCTGGTGCGTCCCGAGCAGCTCGAGGGGGCACGGGCGCTCAAGCCGATGCACGAGCGCCAGGTGTTCGGTCGCAGCATTCTGTTGTTTGATCATGCCGATCGTGACCAACTCGCCGCGCTGGGCGACGTGCGCACGCCCAGCATCGCCGACTTGTTCGTTGCGGTGATGGGGAATCAGGCCGGTCAGGCACAAGGAGCGGCCAGATGAATACGGAATCGAGTGCCGTGCACGAATCGTTGGAATCGCAGGTGATCGCGCCCGCGGTCATCTCGTCGACTCGGCCCATGTACTGGTCGGTGCGACGCGAATTGTGGGAGAACCGATCGATCTATATCGCGCCGCTGGCAGTCGCCGCCCTATTTCTGTTCGGCTTTTTGATCAGCACGATTCGCCTGGCCGGCAAGATGCGCGCCGCATCAGCGCTCAGCCCCATGGAACAGCACAAGCTGATCGCGCAGCCGTACTTCATCGCCGCGGGTCTGATGATGCTGACCACTCTTGTGGTCGGGGTGTTCTACTGTCTCGACGCGCTGCATGGGGAACGCCGGGACCGCAGCATCCTGTTCTGGAAATCACTACCGGTTTCCGATCTCACGACCGTGCTCTCGAAGGCAATCACTCCGATCGTGATCCTCCCGCTGGTCAGCTTCGCGGTCACGGTTGCGACGCAGTGGATCATGCTGCTGGTGAGCAGCGCAGTCCTGCTGGGGAGCGGTCTGAGTGTCGCGACGCTGTGGGCGCATGCGTCGTTGTTCCAGACGTGGGTGATGCTGCTTTACCACCTCCTGACGGTTCATGGGCTCTGGTATGCGCCCATCTACGGCTGGCTGCTGCTGGCGTCAGCCTGGGCACGGCGCGCGCCAGTCTTATGGGCCGGGTTGCCACTGCTTGCCATCGGCGTGGTCGAGAAGATTGCCTTCAACACCTCGCATTTCGGCGCCATGCTGGCCTCCCGCATGCTCGGTGGCGGCGGAGGCGGCGACGACTTCATGACCAGCAGCCTCTCGATGGATCCGCTGATGCACTTTACTCCGGGTCAGTTCCTGAGCAGCCCGGGTCTGTGGATCGGGCTGGGAATCGCCGCGGCATTCCTGGCCGCGGCCGTCCGGCTGCGCCGCTATCAAGGACCGATCTGAGTCGCTCTGCCCGCGACCGACCCAGATTGCGCGGGTACTGTTCACATCAAAAGAGGTGCGGGCCATCTCGACCCGCGAAAACTGGGCGACCGGCGGCTGACCTACTCGGTCTTTTTCGTGCCCTTTTCGTCCGGGTGGCCGATCGCTTTGACCCCCTTCTTGACCGCGCTGCCAGTTTTCTTAGCTGCTTTTCCCGTGCCCTTTCCCACATCCTTACCGGCCTCGGCAGTTTTGCCCGCCGCTTTGCTGGTGGTGTTCGCCGTCTTGTGGGCGACCTTCTTGGTACCATGCGCGGTGTCCGTGGCGGCGCCCTTGGTGGTGTCGGCCGTTTTTACCGCCGCTTTGTCGGTGGCCTGCGCCGTCTTCTTGGCGGCCTTCGTGGTAGCTTCTTTCGTATCCTTGGCAGAGTCCTTGACAGGCTCCTGGGCATAAACGGTGGCCACCAACGACAACAATGCCAAACTGAGCAGTGCGGCTAATGTTCGCTTCATATCACGTCCTCTCTTCTATTCAGGGCTGAAACCAGGAACTCAGATTAGAACACTTTCAGGAAGGAGTGAATAGGGCCCAGCCTGGTGCTTCGTTTGAACAAGGAACCGCGGGTTAGGCTGCATGGGGTACATGGCATTGGAGGCCGGTGAACAGCCGCGCATGTCCGGCTCCAGGCGTGAGAGCGAATTACGCTGGGGTCTTTGCGATCACCAGTTGACCGCGCTCCAGGTCGAGCAACTTCTGCTTGAGATCGAGGCCGCCGCCGTAGCCAGTGAGCTTGCCGCCAGAGCCGATGACACGGTGGCAGGGGACAATGATGGCCACAGGATTGTCGTGGTTGGCCATGCCGACGGCGCGAAACGCCTTGGACTGGCCGACGGCACGGGCGATCTCCGCATAGGAGCGGGTCTCGCCGTAGGGGATCTTCAGCAGTTCGCGCCAGCAGGCAAGCTGGAAATCGGTTCCTCGGAGATCGAGCGGGATGGTGAACTCACGCAGTTCGCCGGCGAAGTATTGTTCCAGTTGGCGGCGGTAAGGGGCGAGTTTTTCGTCGGAGTAGAGCCATGTGGCTTTCGAGTTTCGCTTCAGCTCGGCGCGAAATTCCATTTTAACCAGGCCGCGTTCGGAGGTGGCGAGGGTCAGCGGCCCGATGGGCGAGAGCCAAGTGGAGTAGTACAGGGTCTCCATGCCCTGAGATCGTAACACCTCGCCGCCAATACACAGCCCTTGGCGGTTGTCACCACTTTGGAACGCAGTCCTTGCCGCGGACTACGAATTTGTTGTCGATTCCTCGACGCCAATGGCCTAGACTGGACGCGAAGTGAGGGGGAAGGGTACTTTCCATGGCCAGCCGGGCGTCAGGCCAGGACTTGCTCTTCGGCATGGAGCTGGGCCACTACCGCATCGTCGAAAAGATCGGCGCCGGCGGCATGGGGGAAGTCTATCGCGCCCGCGACGAGCACCTCGCCCGGGATGTGGCCATCAAGGTGCTTCCGCCCGGTACGCTCATCGACGAATCTGCCCGCAAACATTTCCGCAAAGAAGCCTTGATTCTCTCGCAGCTCAACCATCCCAATGTCGCCACCATCCACGACTTCGACACGCAGCAGGGGGTGGATTTCCTGGTGATGGAGTACATCCCCGGAATCACACTCGGCGCGAAGGTGGCTGCCCGACCGCTACCGGAGAAGGAAGTTCTCCATCTGGGCGTGCAACTGGCCGAAGGGCTCACGGCTGCGCATGAGCAGGGGGTAATCCATCGCGATCTGAAGCCGGACAACGTGCGGGTGACAGCTGAGGGACGGGTAAAGATCCTAGACTTCGGGCTTGCAAAACTGGTGGGCCCGTTCAGTGGGACGGAATTGACACAGTCCCTGAGTGAAAGTCGGGCGGTCGCGGGCACGCTGCCGTACATGGCACCCGAACAGTTGCGGGGACAGGTGTGCGATGCGCGGACTGACATCTACGGCGCCGGAGCGGTGCTGTACGAGATCGTAACCGGGCAGCGCTTGTTCCCAGGAGCTCAGGGCGGGGAGTTGATTGACGCCATCTTTCACCGCGAACCAACGCCCGCTGGAAAGGTGAACCCTGAGGTGTCGCTCGCGCTGGAGGCGGTGATCGGCAAGGCGCTAGACAAGAATCCGGCGCGCCGGCAGCAGAGTGCGCGTGAGCTGATGGCCGATCTGCAATCGCTCGTGGCTGCAAGCGACGCGGTGGCCCCGGCCGCGGGCATGCCATGGCTCGGATGGTTGAAGTGGCGCATGCGACGGCGGCACCGCGCGTTGCTGGTTGCGGCCGCGTTCCTATTGGCGGCGGTGCTGAGCGTGGTCTGGTTGTCGGGCCGCACTCCGGCCCTGGCTTTTGCGGCACGAGATTTCGTCCTGATCAGCGATTTTGAGAACCAGACCGGCGATCCGGTGTTCAACAAGTCGTTGACGACGGCGTTTACGACGAGCCTGGGCCAGTCGAGCCACGCCAATATCTACTCGCGGTTGCGCATCAACGCGGCGCTGAAGCGAATGAAGAAGCCCGGTGTGGACCGGATCGACGAACCGCTGGCACAAGAGATCGCGGTGCGGGAAGGACTGAAAGTGATCGTCCTGCCGAGCATCAGCGGCGTGGGAGAAAACTACCGGGTAGCGGCCAGTATCCGCGACGTGGCTTCCGGAAAAAACGTAAAGAACGAGTTTGTGAAGGCCAATGGCAAGAACAAAGTACTCGATGCGATAGACGCTCTGTCGGCAGAGGTTCGCAAGGACCTGGGCGAGAGCTTGCAATCGGTCTCGCAAAGCAAGCGACTCAGTTCGGTGACCACGCAGTCGCTGGAGGCCCTGCGGCAATACTCGATTGCAACCGATAAGACCGTGGCGCTGCAATGGGACGAGGCGAAGGTGTACCTCGAAAACGCACTGCGCATCGATCCCACTTTCACGGCGGCCCGCGCTTCCCTGGGCATGATGCACGTCGAGCAAGCCATGAACAGCATGCCTCATTTTGATGGCGAAGAGGGCAAACGCCTTTTGAGCGAGGCAGTAAAGCACGTGGACGAACTTACCGACCGAGAGAAATACGGCATCCTGGCGTTTCATGCCCGGGCGGTAGGAAAGAATCCGGAAAAGGCAATCGGATACCTGAAGGCCCTCATCGCGATGTACCCCGACGACTCCGTCTATCACGTGAGCCTGGGCCGGACATACATACAGATGGGGCGCGTGCCGGAGGCGCTTGCGGAGTACAAAGAAGCGATCCGGATCGATCCGAAATTCGTTCTCGCATACGGGAATATCGGGGCCGCCTACCTGTACCAGTTGGGCGAGGTCTCCTCAGCTCTGCCGGTGTGTCAGAAAATCCTGGAACTCGATCCCGGAAACGCCTGGGCGCAGGACTGTCTGGGCTGGTCGTATTTTGCGAAGAACGAGCTTCCCCAGGCGCAAGCCGCATTCGACAAAGCGGTAGCGGCCAATCCGCAGGGAACGTTATCCCGCTTCCGATTGGCGCATACGCACCGTTTGCAAGGTCACTATGAGGAGGCTATCAAAACGCTACGGCAGATACAGAAGGTGGATCCGAGCGACAGCTCGGTGTTTTACGACATCGGAGTTGTATATGAGCAGATGGGAGACCGCCAGAAAGCGCGCGAGTCTTTCACCCGCTTTCGTCGCGAGGTAGAAACGCAGTGGAAAAAGACGCTGCCTGAGCCGGGCACGCAACTGGCGCTGGCCGCAACCTACGCGCGCCTTGGGGAAACCGGTCGCGCCCGGGAAATGCTGCGCAAGGCCATGGCGAAGGCGCCCCAGTTTCACCTGGAGGCAGCATTTGTGCTCAGCCTGCTAGCCGAGAAGAAAGAAGCGGTTGACCAACTGGAGGCGGCGATCCAGAACGGCTACACCAATTACATCTGGCTTAAGATGCACCCAGACCTGCTGCCGCTGCGTGGGTATCCGGCGTTTGAGCAGTTGATGGGCAAGGTGATAAAGACATAGCCAGCGATGTTGGCGACGGCGCGCTCTTTCCGCGGCTTGAACTCGACCACGTAGGGAGCCTGACCTTCCGCCGACTTCTTACCGGCCGGCGAATTGGGCGGTGTACTGCTTCCAATAGCCTTCCACTTCGCGCATGAGGCGCTCGAATTCGGGGTCGCCGCGGAGCTTGTCGTAGTTCTTGTCGCGCTGGAACCAGGGATAGTTGTGATCGCCGAGGGCGACGGCGCGTTGGAAGAAGGCGAGGGCCTGGGATTTGTCACCGAGTAGGGCGTAAATGCCAGCCAGGTATTCGGCATAATCGCCATCCATAACGTCGGCTGGGCGGGTGCGAAGCAAGACCGGATCGATCTGGTCGCGCTCTCCGCGCGAGGCATGCAGGTAGGCGGAGAAAATCAACGGGACATCGTCACCGTGCCCGCCGCGCAACTGGACGGCGCGGTTGATGACCGGTTCCGCTTCCTCCAGCTTGCCTTCGTAATAGAGAAAGGCGCCGAGAAAGGCCATGAGTTTGAACTGGTCGGGAGTGCGCTTGAGGGCCTGGCGCGCGCCCTCCGCGGCCTCGTGCGCTTTGCCCTGGTAGAGCAACATTCGGCCGTGCATCCAGTAAATGCGCGGGGTTGAGGGATTCATATCGCGGCAGCGCCGATAGGCTTCCTCGGCCAAGTCAATCAACCCGGCGTAGTGATAGGCATAACCGAGGTGATCGAGGGCGTCGACGGAATTCGGGGCCATGGCCACAACTTGCCGCAGGGTAGTGAGGGCCTCGGTGTTTTTTCCGCGCTCATTGAGGATAGCTCCGAGCGCCAGGTTGGCTTCGAACGATGAGGGCTGAAGGCTGACCGCCTTGCGCGCGGCCTGTTCGGAGGCAATGAGGTTGCGTTCACCGTTTTCGGTGAAATTCGCCGCTTCCAGCAGGTAGAGCCGGGAGAGCAGCGCGTAAGCGTCGGCGAAGGAGGGATCCTTGGCGACAGCCTGCTGGATGAGGCGGCGGCCCTCCTGGAGCGACTCGGCCCGCGAGTTCAAATAGTACTGATTCAAGTAAGCACGCGCCTGCACCAGCAGGTTGTACGCCTCCGGGGAAGTGGTGGCCTCCGCCTTCATGCGCTCCTGCTCGGCGCCGGAGAGTTGCACGCTCAAAGCTTCGACCACCTTTTGGGCGACGTCGTCCTGAAACTTCAGCATGTCGGCGCTGCGCAGATCGTAGCGGCTGCCCCAGCGGGTAGCGCCGTGATCGATGAGCTGCACGGAAACGCGCACCACGCCACCGCTGATCTGGTAATTGCCAGCGAGCACGGAATCCACCTGCAATTCGCGCGCGGCCTGGGTGGGGTCGTCGGCGCCGGCGGCGTACTTTAAGACGGAATTGGTGGGACGCACGGCAAGATTGTGCAGCGAAGCCAGGCGGCTGATGATGGCGTCGGCCATGCCCACGCCCCAGGTGTCGCTACTTTTCTGGCCGGACAGATTGTGAAACGGAAGTACGGCCACGGTCCGAACCGCGGCCGCAGGCGCAACTGGAGTAGCAGTCGGCGTGGGGACGGACGTTGGCTTGGAGCGAACCAGGAAATATCCCACGGCGGCGGCGGCGAGCAGCAGCACGGCAACCGCCGCGGCCATGATCGGCATGCGGGCAGCTTTGCGTGGTGGTGGCGTGCCTTGGACAGCGGTGACACTGGCGCTCGAACCACTGTCGCGTTTCAGACGCTTCAAATCGGCGCGAATGTCGGCGGCATTGTGATAGCGGAGGTCGGGGTCTTTTTCCAAGGCCTTGTTGATGATGCGCTCCATGTCGGGCGGCAGATCGGGATTGAGGCGCACGGGCGAGGACGGGGTCTTGTGAAGGATGGCATCGAAGATGGCGGCCGAGGTGTCGCCAGAAAAGGGCGGCCGACCGGCGCACATTTCATAGAGAACCGCGCCGAAGGAGAACAGGTCGGTGCGGCCGTCGAGCGGCTTGCCAAGCGCCTGCTCGGGCGACATATACGCAATGGTGCCGACCGCGGCGCCCGGGCTGGTGAGGTGCTGTTCCGAGAGGGTCGCGGCGGAGGCGCCCACCACTTCGGCGGCGGAGCGGCGCGCGGTTACCTTGGCCAGGCCAAAATCGAGGATCTTGGCGTGCCCGCGGCCAGTGACAAAAATGTTGGCCGGCTTGATGTCGCGATGGACGATGCCTTGGCTGTGCGCGGCGTCGAGTGCGTCGGCAACCTCGATGCCGAGATCCACCACCCGCTCGATGGGCAGAGCCTTGCCGGAGATGCAGGGTTTGAGGGTATCGCCGTCCAGACGTTCCATGGCGATGAAGGGACGCCCGCCGGCTTCGTCAATTTCGTACACCGTGCAGATGTTGGGGTGGTTCAGGGCGGAGGCGGCACGGGCTTCGCGCTGAAAACGTTCGAGCGCGGCGGGGTCCTGGGCAAACTCGTCGGGGAGGAACTTGAGGGCGACGCGGCGGCCGAGCTTGAGGTCCTCGGCCTCGTAGACGATACCCATGCCACCGCCGCCGAGCCTCTGAAGAATTCGATAGTGGGAAACGGTCTCGCCCAACATTGGGAAGCATTATAGCGGGAGGTGTTTGGGTGAAGGTCGCGCCGTCCCTTGCGGGACTCGGAGAGATTTCTTTGATCCGTTTCCCAGGGCTAGCGCCCTGGGCTACCAGCGTTCGCCCGCTGCGCGGGCTGCAGGGCGGCGCGCCCGCATTGACTTCCACCAGAATTAAGAAACCTCTCGCGAACGAGAGGCATGTCAACTTTCTCACCTGGAAAGGGGGACGCCCGGCGCGCGCGGGGGAGCACGCACCGGGCTCGGGGGTTGCTACTGCTGAGGCGGTTTCTCCTGCTGCGGCGGAGTGCTGGGGGGAGCGCTCTGCTGCTGGGTATCAGGCGAAGCCGGCTGAGCCATAGCGGGGGCATTGCTAGATGCCGGGGCATTCATGTCGCTGGCTGGGGGAATGTTGCTCGAGGGCTGCGAGCTGCTGGACGGCTGCGACGAGGTCGCGGCGCCGCTCATTCCACCCTGAGTTGAGGTGGAAGGGGCTGAAGACCCGCTCGAGATCGACGGGGCCGCGCTGAGCTGCTCAAGATCGTTCTTCAACAGGCTGACCTCGACGAGGGCACCCCGCACGCGCTTGGGGGCCGAGCCGTCGGCGGTGGGCAGCGGCGTGCTGCCAAGGCCGAGCACATGGACGCGGTAAACCGGAATGTCGCTATTGATGACCAAGTAGCGGCGGACGGCGTCGGCCATGCGCTGCGAGCTCTCGATGGCGGACTGGCCGCGGCCGGCGGAGAAGCCTTGGATCTCGAGGATGTATCCCTTCTGGTCTTTCAGGCCGTTGGCCATCTCGTCGAGCGCGTCCTTGGCTTTCTTGCTGAGGGCGGTCTGGCCGGGACGGAAGCGGATCTCGGTCTGGGTGATCGTCTTGTACTGGTCAATATTGTTGACTACCTGCTCGACCGTGGTCAGGCGCGTGGTGGCCTGGGAGGCGGTCTGCTGCGCCGCCTGGGCACGGTTGCCGGCGTCGATGGCGTGCAGGTCGGCCTCGTTGGCCTTGTTATGCGCCATCTGGATGCCCTGCTGGGCGCGGGCGTCCACGTCCTTGATGTTCCTGGCGTTCTGCGCCGTCAAGGTGTCAAGCTCGTTGACGCGGTCGCGCACCGGGCCAAGCTGGCGCTGCACGTACTTCTTGCGGGCAAAGGGGTTGATCTTGCCCCAGAAACCTTCGTGCTGCTCGTAGGTGAGAGGCTGGCGCGCCGAGGTGTTCTGGCCGGCGGACTTCTCGTCTTGGGTGAGTTGTGATTGCGCGGCCTGGGCTTGGGTATCCTGACTGCTGGAACTGGGGGAGGTCTGCGCCACGGCCGAGACAACCAGAATGGCCGCCAGGGGCAAAGCGATCCAGAAACGGTTCTTCATTGCGAATTCCTCCAAGAAAACGTGAGCGGCAAATCCCGGCAGCATGCGCCCGGGCGAAATTTGCGGCCTCGCGGGCGGGCCTCGTCGCGCTCCGCAGGGTTGATAATCAAGTCTGTTGCCAAAGTCTTAGCCGGTTTTCTGGCGCGTAAGTTACTGAAGAGTAAAGGTGAGCGATTTGCGGTCATGTCCGGCGGTACGTAGGAAAAGGGGGTGGGTAGGTAAATTTGTCTGTTTCGAGTTGGGAGTCCCTGGCTGCGAGGAAATGAGCAAGGCATTGACGATTGCAGATTGAAGCTTGACGATTGCCGGAAGGCCTATGAACAGATCGACGAATCTGCTTCTGCTGCTAATTGTGCTGTGTGCACTGGTCCTCGGGTCGGAGACCCGGGCCACACAGGCGCAGGAGGTCCCAAACCAGCAAGCGGCACCGGCACAGACGAAGCTCGCGTCGGACGCCATTCCCGCGGCGCGTATGCAGGGGTATGCCGACCTGGCGGTCAACTGGATGCGCGAGTACCTGCAAATTGATACCAGCAACCCTCCAGGTAGCGAGATGCGTGCGGCGGCCTGGTTCAAGAAGATTCTTGACCGGGAAGGGATCGAGAACCGCGTGTTCGAGTATGCCCCCGGCCGCGGCAACGTGTGGGCGAGGATTCCCGCCAGCACGGCGAACAAGAAGCGCCCGCTGATCCTGCTCAGCCACGAGGACGTGGTCACCAGCGACGCGGCGCGCTGGAAGTTCCCGCCGTTCAGCGGCGCCATCTCCGAGGGCGTCATGTACGGACGCGGGGCGCAGGACATGAAGAGCGAAGGCCTGGCGCACCTGGTGGCGCTGGTCATGCTGAAGCGCGAGCAGGTGGCGCTGGGTCGCGATGTGATTTTTCTCGCCACCGCCGACGAGGAAGTGGACGATACCGGCACCGACTGGATGATCGCCAACCAGCGCGACCTGCTGGGCAATCCCGAATTCCTGATCACCGAAGGCGGCGAGAATCCGCTGGAAAACGGGCGCGTGAAATACGTGGGAGTGGATGTGGCGGAGAAGGCACCCTTCTGGCTGCACCTGGTGGCGCACGGGCAGCCGGGACACGGGTCGCGTCCGATTGCGGACTCTGCGCCGGATCGCCTGGTGCGCGCCTTGCAGCGCATTATCGAGTACCGCACGGAGCTCAAGGTCCTGCCGGTGACGGAGCAGTTCCTGAGCGCCATGGCGGCGTACGAATCGCCGGCCCGGGCACGCCAGTTCCGCAATGTGCGGCAGGCAATTCGCGATAAGCAATTTCAGCAGGAGGTGGAGCAGGATTCCTCGCTCAACTACATGCTGCGGAACACCATCTCGCTGACCATGCTGGGCGGTTCGCAGCAGACCAACGTGTTACCAGGCCAAGCGTGGGCCAACCTGGACGTCCGCCTGCTTCCCGGAGAGGACCCGCAGCAGTTTCTGGAGGCGATGCGCAAGGTGGTAGGCGATTCGAACGTGCGGGTGGAACCGCTGAAGCGGTTTAAGAAATCCAACGCCTCGCCGATGGATTCGGCGCTGATGGCGGCGATCCGGCGAGTTTCGGCGCACTACTTTCCGGGAACGCCGGTGCTGCCGCGCCTGAGCAGCGGTTACACCGAGAACGAGCGCTTCCGCCAGTTGGGCGTGATCAGCTACGGATACTCTCCCTACACCTCCACGCCCGACGAAGGCGCCAGCGAGCATGGCGACAATGAGCGCATCCGGGTGGAAGAACTGCGGCGCGGTTTTCGCGTGCTCTACGACGTGGTAAATGAGGTTGCGGGTGCTGCCCGGAACTGAGTCTCATCTGCACACTCGATCGCAACCGTTCCGTTTGCGGCAGCCGAGGGCGGCTGCCGCCACTTGATGGTGGGTGACTGATGAGGCGGTCCCGGCGAGGCGCCGGGACCTACGGAATAAGGATAGAAACCGCTGTACTTGGGCAACCCCGCGCCGGAAGCCGCTTTCGGCAACTTACGATTAGCAGCCCACCCGCGCCGCAGCACGCACACTTTTCACTCGGTACTCACAACTCGCAGCTCACTTCCCAAACAGTCTCATCCAAAAATAGGCCAGCGTGGCCGCGGCGGAGCCGCCGGTGGCCGCGCCGACCCAGAAATTCTGCAAGCGCGAGTTCACTGTCCGCATG
>Ga0326726_10002312_pt1 | contig 17557 bp, 11 predicted proteins | sample MHFenrmetagenome_2_FD_207603 | JGI IMG/M metagenome (GOLD analysis project Ga0326726, IMG submission 207603) | Lab enriched peat soil microbial communities from Michigan Hollow, Ithaca, NY, United States - MHF15MN | ecosystem: Environmental > Terrestrial > Soil > Wetlands > Peat | place: USA... | reverse complement strand
CCGTCCATGTCTGTGCGGTAGTGCTTCCATCCGCCATGCTCGCCGGTTTCGTAGTGTTCGATCTTGACTTGGTAGAAGCAGCAGGGGGTGTGGGTGATGGGACTGGGGATCAGTTGATCGGCCAGAGCTCGCCCACGCACTTGCACCAGGCCCATGGGGATGCTGCGGATGGGCATGCAGGGGGTGTCAGCGACGATTTTGAATTCGCGAAATACACGGAAGCCCTTGAAGAAAATCCAAACTCCCGCTCCGGTTCCCAGAAACAATGCGCCCGTCGGATCAGATCGGCTCATACCCTTGCAACAGAATGCTACTCAATCCGGCCGTCGAGCAGCAATTGCCAATGTAGGCGCCAGCGTCCCGCTCGTGCAAGCGGTGGCAGACCATTGGCGAAACCGAGGAGGCAATTACAGTGGCGCACGAGCGTGGACGCGCGCGTGCGTTGCATGGCTACTTCGTGTCAATTTTCAGATTGATATTTACCGACGGGCGGGTATCGAACTGGCTCACCGTCTTGGTGTCGCTCTTGTGGTCCTTGTACTGGGCGTAAACTTCGTAGTCCACGTTGGGCGATAGCGCCGGGAAGCGGTACATGCCGTCCTTGCCCACAATGAACGTTTTCACCGCGCGGGTGCGGGTATTGGCGAGATAAACCACGGCATCGGGGAGGGGCGCGTCCGACTTATCCACAACCCTCCCCGTCAACAGGCGTCCCGCGTCGCCGCTCTTGTCCTTAGCGGAAGCGGACAGGCTGGCTAGGGCAAAAGCCATCGCAACAATCATTAGAGCCGCTACGCCGTGCTTTTTCATGAGGTTCCCTTCCGCGAACACCGGCACTATACTTTACTGCTTTAGATGCAAACCGAGGTCCTGACGCTCATCATTGTCAACGTGGACCTTGACCTCGCCGTCCTGGTGTAACTCCTTGCCAGCAGGTGACTTAAAGCCCTTCAAGTCAGCCCAGACCAGGTAGTCAGCCGGCCCCGGGGGCACCCGCAGGGCAAACTCGCCGTTGCGATCCGAATAGAGCTCCCAGTGGGCTCTCTTCTGGTCAGCCCGGCGGACCTTCACCTTTACTCCATACAAGGGATGGGCGTCCGGTCCCCAGACGGTCCCGAAAATCAGGGCGTAAGGTTGGCCGGGCCGCTGGGCCACGGGCGAGGCCTGTCTGGCGAGTATCAGGAAGGCGAAGCAGAGCGCGACGATCAAGAACCTGGTGCTGATCCGTGCGGGGGATGTCGGTATGCAGGTAGGACTAAGAATCGTCTCCGTCCCCCATTTCCTCTAGTTCTTCCTCGTCGAGGATTGCCTCTTCCACCGGCTTCAACTCGATGGGATTCACCGTGACGATTTCGAAGTCGCTGCCGCACTCGGGGCAGGAAACGATTTCGCCTTCGTCAACCTCTTCTTCGTCAATATCGAGGTTGGTCTCGCATTCTGGACAATAAATCATGCTGGCCTCCGGGCTGGACGGGTGTCCTGGGTAAGAGCTCCTGTTAATATTTAGTTTCTCCGGGGCCAGAGGTCAAGTGCTGGTAACCGGAAAAGAGTACGCGGACAAGCTTACTCTGTGAACCATGTTTTACGCTCGAATTTCCCGGATCGTCGCGCTGCTGGCCGCACTGCTCGCGTCCGTACCCTACCGCACCTTCGCGCAGGCAGACAGGCTCCAACCTAAGCCGCCCGCTGATCCTCAAATTGCCGCGGCCCTGACCCAGATCTCGGCGCAGCGGATCCAGGCCAATATCGAGAAGCTGGTAAGCTTCCAGACCCGCCTGACGCTCTCGGCCCAGGACCCCAATTCTATCAAGGCGGGCCACGGCATTGGCGCGGCGCGAGAATGGATCAAGGCAGAATTCGAAAGCTACTCGCGCGCCTGCGGCGGATGCCTGGAAGTCAAGACTGACAGCTTCACCGAAAACCCTGCGGACCGCATTCCGAAGCCCACGGTCATCACCAATGTTTATGCGGTCTTGAAGGGTACCGATCCGGACAATGCCAAACGAATTGTGCTGGTCACCGGCCACTACGATTCACGCAATAGCGATACCCTGGACCTAAGCGGCAACGCCCCCGGCGCCAACGACGACGGCAGCGGTACTGCCGTCAGCCTGGAATGCGCCCGCGTCCTCAGCCAGATGAAATTTCCCGCAACCATTATTTTTTTGACCGTAGCCGGCGAAGAGCAGGGGCTGAACGGCAGCCAGCATTTCGCCAAGATGGCCAAAGACCAGGGTTGGGACATAGAGGCCGCTCTCAACAATGACATCGTCGGTGGCGATCGCAGCCCGCAACAAGACCCGGGCATCGTGCGCGTCTTTTCTGAAGGCGTGCCGCTGGCCGCCACAGAAGCAGAATTGCGCAGGGTGCGAAACCTGGGCGGTGAGAGCGATTCCGCGTCCCGCCAGCTCGCTCGTTACATCGCCGAAGTCGGACGTACTTACCAGACCGCGGCCAAGCCTCTGCTGGTCTTCCGCCTGGACCGCTATTTGCGCGGCGGAGACCATATTTCTTTCAACCAACAGGGCTACGCCGCGGTCCGCTTCACCGAGTACCGCGAGGATTACAACCATCAGCACCAGAACCTTCGCACGGAAAATGGCATCGAATACGGCGATGTGCCCAAGTTCGTCAATTTCGAGTATGTCGCGAACGTGGCGCGCGTGAACGCCGCGACCTTGGCCTCCCTGGCATCGGCGCCCGCTCTCCCCGCCAAGGTTCACCTGCAAACCAAAGGGCTGGAGAATGATTCGACCCTTACCTGGGAGGCTTCCCCCGGCGCTGCTTCATACGACGTCCTGTGGCGCGGCACCGCCAGCCCGGAATGGGAACACGCTCAGACAGTTGGAAATGTAACCCGCGCCACGTTGCCCCTGTCGAAGGATAATGTGATCTTCGCCGTGCGCGCAGTCGATGCTGCAGGCCACCGTAGCTTGCCGGTGGTGCCGCAGCCCGAAAGATGAGACAGTAATAAGCTACACTCTGAGTAACAGAGAACGACCGGAGCCAATTGTGGCACGAAGCCGAGAAATGACGCTGAGCCTGCCGCCGTTTACCCGCGCGGTAACCTGGCTGCTCGCGATTAACACCGCGGTCTTCCTGCTGCTAGAACTCTTCGGCATGACCCTGATCGATGTCGCCCGCTGGGTGCGAGACTACCTGGCGCTAGAGCCTCTGGCCGTGGTCCACGGCGCTATCTGGCAGTTGGTGACCTACAGCTTCCTGCATTTCGAATTCTGGCATTGGTTTGGCAACATGCTGGGCATCTGGATGTTTGGCTCGGCCTTCGAGGGCGCCTGGGGGACGCGCCGCTTCCTGGAGCTTTATGCCTTCGGCGTCATCGGCGCCGCACTGACCACCACTGCGCTCTCCTTCAGCCACGTGCTGGGAAATCCCACGATCCCGACCGTGGGCGCGTCGGGCGGAGTGTTTGCCATCCTGATTGCTTTCGGGATGGTCTTCGGAGAGAACGAAATCCTGCTGATCCCGTTTCCCTTCTCGCTCAAGGCCAAATACTTCGTCGCCATCCTGATCGTCGTGACTCTGGCCTTCGCCATCCAGGGCGGCGGCAACGTGGCTTATGTCGCCCACCTGGGTGGCCTGTTCTTTGGATACATCTACGTGAAGTTTGTGCCCCGCGGACGTGTCCCCAGGATGGGAATCTCAGAACGCTATTTCGGATTGCGCAACCAGTACTACCGCTGGAAGCGACGCCGCGCCGCCCGGAAGTTCGAGGTTTACATGCGCAAGCACAACCGCACCGTGGAGTTCGACGAACAAGGTAACTACATCCCGCCCGAGGAAGAAAAGAAAAATGGCGGCTCAAAATCCGGCTGGGTAAACTGAACCGAAGAACTCAGAAAATGCAGCCACGACTTCCGCCGCCATTTCCTCCCGTACCGCCTTCCCTTTGAATCCCAAATCGTGCCCCGCCCCATCCACCGTGAACAACTTTGTCTTTGCCGGAATCATCTTCACGGCCGCCTCCATTTCCTCCGCCGACCCAAAGGGATCGCGTGTCCCGTGCACGAACAGGGCCGGGATCTGCAACTCTGGCAAATGCTGCACCCGGAGCTGCGCCGGCTTCCGCGGCGGATGCAAGGGATAAGACAGCAGCAGGAGTCCCGCCACCAGGTCAGGCTCCCCAGCGCACAGCATCGTCGCCTGCCGCCCGCCGTAGGAGTGCCCGCCCAGGAACATACGTTCGCAGCCCAGTTTCCGCAATGCCGCGACCGCATTCCTGAGCCCATCACGATCGCGCTCAGCGTCTCCCGGCCGCGGCGGACCGTACGGTCGATTCTGCCGGAACGGAAGATCACAACGGAGTACAGCAAAGCCGGCACCGGCGAACGCTCCAGCCAGTGTAATCAAGAGGGAAGAACCTGAATTTGACCCAGCTCCATGTGCCAGCACCAAGCCGTTGCCGGCGCTATGTTCCGGACGATGAAGAAATCCGCGAACCGGTGGATTGAGTGCCGTATCGCCAAAGGCTTGGAAGGCAGCGGTCATGCAAGTGAAGCCAACTGAGAACTGCGAACTAAGCAACTCACAACTGGTTCTTTAGAAACTCGAGGCTTTTTCGAAATCGAACCGCATGGTAGCGAAAGCAACGGCTTCCGCGATCGACGGTCCGAGGAAAAATGTTCGGCGCTAGCCGCGCCTCTTCCCGCTCATCTTGCGTCGCGGTCTGGGCCGCGAAATTCTGCGCTCTTCTTCGGCTGTCACCAGGTGCAGGCGCATAAAATTGGTTGATCCGGACGCCATCTGCGTTCCGGCCACCACCCCCAGCACGTCGCCAGTCTTTACCCGGCCGCGGCGCAGCAATTCCTGCTCCGCTGCCAGCAGCATTTCTTCCGCGGTCAGCGCCTGGTCGCGCAGTACCGGCCGCACGCCCCACAAAAGGTTGAGGCGGTTGCACACCGCCAAGGTCCGGCAAAACGCGTAGATTTCAGCCAGTGGACGGTACTTGGAGATCAACAGTGCGGTGTTGCCACTCTCGGTAAATACCGCGATCGCGCCCATGTGCAGGTCTTCGGCGGCGTGCGCGATGGATTCGCAGATGGCTTCCGCAATCGAAAGTCGGCGCTGCTGGCGGCGACGCGGCTGGGTAAACTCCGCCATGTTGCTTTCCGCTTCCACCACGATCCTGGCCATCATAGCCACAGTCTCACGGGGATAGAGGCCGGTCGCGGTCTCCGCCGACAACATGACTGCGTCCGTGCCGTCGAACACTGCGTTGGCCACGTCACTGGCCTCGGCCCGCGTCGGCCGCGGATTTTCGATCATGGATTCCAGCATTTGCGTGGCAATGATTACCGGCTTGCGCCAGTCCGCCGCGCGCCGGATGACATACTTCTGAATCACCGGAACTTTCTCCGCCGGCATCTCCACGCCCAGGTCGCCGCGCGCCACCATCACCCCATCCGCCGCCTCGAAAATTTCTTCCAACCGCTTCAGCGCCTGGGGTTTTTCCAGCTTGGCGATGACCGGCACGTCGCGGCCCCGCTCCCCTATGATTTCCTTTACCGTGCGCACGTCGGCCGCTGAGCGCACGAACGACAACGCCACCATGTCCACGCCATGCTTCAACCCAAACTCAAGATCGGCGCGGTCTTTGCTGGTCAGCGCGGGGATTGAAAGCGCCGCCCCCGGCAGGTTGATGCCCTGATGCTCGGCCAGCAGGCCGCCATTGATTACCTCGCATTCCACATCGCTGCCTCGCACCTGCGTCACCCGCAGTTCGATCAGGCCGTCGGAAAGCAGAATACGCGAGCCCGGCCGTACTTCCTGCGCCAGCCCCTGAAACGTAGTTGAGATCAGCGAGGGAGCACCGGAGACGTCTCGAGGCGTGATAGTGACCAGCGACCCGGTCTTGAGCACCACGGGTTCATGGTTCTTTAGCCGCCCGGTGCGTATCTTGGGGCCTTGCAGGTCCTGCAGAATACAGATGGTGCGGTTTTCCTGTTGGGCGGCGCGCCGCAGGCGGGCAATATTTCGCGCGTGCTCGGGATGGGTGCCATGGGAAAAGTTCAGCCGGGCAACGTCCATGCCCAGCCGCATCATTTCACGCAGCCGCGACTCGGTATTGCACGACGGTCCGATAGTGCAGATGATCTTGGCGCGTCGTGTGGCCGTGAGGGCGGGTTCCGCTGACAAATCGCTCGAAACGAGATCCGGCTTCTCTGGTTTCAAATTCTCCCCGTCGTTTGTGTGTTGTGTGGTCGCGGGCGACTGGCCCGCGAAAGCTGCAGGTCAAAGTCAAAAGCCACGGGCGAGTCGCCCGCGACCCCATTAGAGACAGCTACGGTTTTCTCAAATGCGCATTGGACTCGATCAGTTCGATTCCCAGCCGGGCGCGCGGGAAGAGCATGGCATTGAACTCCGCTCCCACCAGCACCACCAGCGAGATCATGTACATCCATACCAGCAAGGCGATGCCCACTCCCAGCGAACCGTAGAGGATGCTGTAGTCGGCATAGCGTTGCAGATACCAGCCAAACAGGGTGGTAGCGAAGAACCACATCGCCGATGCCAGCGTGGCGCCGGGCAACACGCTGTGCCAGGGCTGGGTGCGCGGGACCGCGTTGTGATAGATCAGCGCCATCACCGCGATGCTGGTGAGTCCGGCGATCGTCCACCGGATGGCCGTCCACATGAGCAGGATGAAGGGTCCAAACTCGTGTCCGAGTTGAAACAAGATTTGAGTTTCAATGCGATTGCCGAAGGCGACCAGGATGGTGGAGAAGGTCAGGGGAATGCCGGCAAGAATGACCAGCGAGAAAGCGATCAGCCGCTCCTTCACCAGCCCCCAGCTCTTGGGCAGCTCATAACAGCGGCGAAAGCCTTCCATCCAGGAAATCATCACGCCGGACCCGGTCCACAGCGTGATGAGCGAAGCGGTGATCAGCACTCCCACCGAATGCTGGGTGGTGCCTCTCAGATACGCCAGCGCCGTGGCGTTCCCCGCGGGAAGGATCTTGCCCAGCGCGTCGGAAATTTCACGCAGGTAGGCTTCGGTCTGGGGCGATGTGGCCAGCACCGTTCCGATCAGCAGCAGGGTGGGGAAAAACGTGAGGATGGAAGAATAGGCCGCCGCTTTAGCGGTAGCGAACGCGTCATGCTGAAACGCGCGCCAAAAGGCGAGGCGAAGCAGGCGACTGAAACGCAACATGAATGGCCTCAGAGTATTGCGCCGGGGCATCGCATGCAACTGCGAAGTGCTGCTACGTTCCTGATCCTGCAATCGTTGTGGGTTGGCGTGCATGGGGTTGACTCAAGGACGCAGAGGTCCAGAACCCAAACCGGAAAGGCACAGGGGGCGGACAAACCAGTCCGCCCCAGCGCTCTTCCTGAAATTACTCGGCCGTCAGTTCCTCGGTCTCGCCTTCCGTACGCATGAGCTCGAGCGCCCGCTCGGCTTCCTCGTAGGCTTGCGAAACTTCCTCTTGCACCTTGGCCGCGGCTTCTTCCATCTCTGGCGAGAGCCGCACATTGCGGTAATACTCCATACCAGTACCGGCCGGGATCAACCGGCCCACGATGACGTTCTCTTTCAGTCCTCGCAGGTGGTCCACCGCGCCCTGAATGGATGCTTCCGTCAGGACACGCGTTGTCTCCTGGAACGACGCCGCCGAGATAAACGACTCGGTTGACAATGACGCCTTGGTGATACCCAGCAGCAACGGCCGGCCCGTGGCCGGTTTGCCGCCCTGGGCGATGACGCGTTCATTTTCCTCGCGGAAGCGGAATTTGTCCACTTGCTGCTCCAGCAGGAACTGGGTGTCGCCCACGTCCTCGACCTTCACCCAGCGCATCATCTGGCGGACAATCACCTCGATGTGCTTGTCCGAGATGTTCACACCCTGCAGCCGGTAGACTTCCTGGATTTCGTTCACCAAGTAGGACTGCAGCTGCTTCTCGCCCAGTACGGCCAGAATGTCGTGCGGGTTCAGCGGACCGTCCATCAGCGGTTCGCCCGCCTTGACCCGTTCGCCTTCCTGCACGTTGATGTGAACCCCGCGCGGTACCGAGTATTCCTTTTCGGTGCCGTTGTCGGCGACCACGTACATCTTGCGCTGGCCCTTCGAAACCTCACCGAACTTGACCGTGCCATCGATTTCGCTGATGACCGCAGTCTCGCGCGGCTTGCGGGCCTCGAACAGTTCGACCACACGCGGCAGACCACCGGTAATGTCTTTGGTCTTGGTAGTCTCGCGCGGGATCTTGGCCAGCACGTCGCCGGGATGGGCGGTATCGCCGTCCTGCACCATGAGGTGGGCGCGTGAGGGCATCAGGTAGCGCTTGCTGGCCTTGCCCTTGATCACAATGGCCGGCTGGCGCTTCTCGTCGGGCGAATCCGCCACCACGTGTCGCGACAGTCCAGTCACTTCGTCCACTTCTTCGTGCAGCGTGACCCCTTCCTGCAGGTCCTTGAACTGCACCGTGCCGCCGATTTCGGTCAGGATGGAGAAGGTGTAAGGATCCCACTCGACCATTACCTGTCCGAGCGTGACCTGGTCGCCTTCGTTGACCTTCAACTTGGCGCCGTACACCACCGCATAGCGCTCCCGCTCGCGGCCCTTGTCATCCACCACCGCAATCGAGCCCTGGCGGTTCATGACCACCAGGTCGCCCGACTTGGCCTTGACCGTCTGCAATCCGATGAAGCGGACGGTGCCGTTGCTCTTGGCGTCCAATCGCGATTGCTCAGAGACTCGCGACGCCGTACCACCGATGTGGAAGGTACGCATCGTGAGCTGGGTCCCAGGTTCGCCGATGGACTGCGCCGCGATCACTCCCGTGGCTTCGCCCAGTTCGACCAGCCGGCCCGAAGCCAGGTTGCGTCCGTAACACATCACGCAAACTCCGCGCTTGGACTCGCAAGTCAGCACCGAACGGATCTTTACCCGTTCGATTCCGGCCGCCTGAATGGCGCTGGCCAGCTCTTCGGTGATTTCGTTGTTGATGTCGACGATCACTGCGCCGTCGTAGTCCTTGATCTTCTCGAGCGACACGCGGCCCACGATCCGGTCGCGCAACGGTTCGATTATTTCGCCGGCCTCGACGATACCTTCGACGTAGATGCCGTCCACGGTGCCGCAATCGTATTCGCTGATGATCACGTCCTGGGCAACGTCCACCAGACGCCGCGTCAGGTAGCCTGAATCGGCCGTCTTCAGCGCCGTATCGGCCAGACCTTTGCGGGCGCCGTGAGTCGAGATGAAGTACTCGAGCACGGTTAGCCCTTCACGGAAGTTGGCCGTGATCGGAGTCTCGATGATTTCGCCCGAGGGCTTAGCCATCAGTCCGCGCATGCCAGAAAGCTGGCGAATCTGCTGTTTCGATCCGCGAGCGCCGGAATCCGCCATGACATAAATCGGATTCAGCGCACCTTCCTTATCGCGCTGCTGCATCTGCCCGAACATCTCATCCGCGACCTTTTCCGTGATCGCCGACCAGATTTCGATGACCTTGTTGTAACGTTCGCCGTTGGTGATGGCGCCGTCGAGATACTGCTGCTGCACGGCGACTCCGAGTTTCTCGGCGTCTTTCACCAGCGTCTTCTTGTTGTCCGGAATGACCATGTCGTCGATGCCGATGGACAGTCCCGCCTTGGTGGCATAGCGGAACCCGAGGTCTTTCACCTCGTCCAGCATCTTGACCGTGACTTCCAGACCAAAGCGCAGGTAGCAGTAAGTGACCAGCTGTCCGATACCTTTCTTCTTGAGCAGGCCGTTGATGAACGGCATGCCTTCGGGAAGGTGATCGTTCAGGATGGCCCGGCCGACGGTCGTCGTGAGAAATCCCCGCTCCGAGTTTACGGGCTCGGTGTGGATGATCTCCTGATCGTCGTAGGCGGTCATCAGGTCGATGACTTCGCCGGTGTAGCGCAGGCGGATCGGGCTCAGGGTCTCCACTTCGCCCGCTTCGAGCGCCAGCAGCACTTCTTCGATGTTGGCAAAAGCGCGGCCTTCGCCCTTGGCGCCCGGCTTGCCCTTGGTCAGGTAATAAATTCCCAAAACCATGTCCTGCGTCGGAACCGTGATCGGCTGGCCGGAGGCAGGAGACAGAATATTGTGCGATGACAGCATCAGCACGCTGGCTTCGACCTGGGCTTCCGGAGACAGCGGAATGTGTACCGCCATCTGGTCGCCGTCGAAGTCGGCGTTGAACGCCGTGCACACCAGCGGGTGGATTTTAATTGCCTTGCCTTCCACCAACACCGGCTCAAAGGCCTGAATACCCAGACGGTGAAGAGTGGGCGCGCGGTTCAACATCACGGGATGGTCTTTGATGACCTCTTCCAGGATGTCCCAAACGATGGGTTCCTGCTGCTCCACCATTTCCTTGGCTTGCTTGATGGTGGTGCAGTGCCCGGTCTGCTCCAGCCGGTGATAGATGAATGGCTTGAACAATTCGAGCGCCATCTTTTTCGGCAGACCGCACTGGTGCAGCTTGAGCTCGGGACCGACCACGATCACGGAGCGTCCGGAGTAGTCGACACGCTTGCCCAGCAGGTTCTGGCGGAAGCGTCCCTGCTTGCCTTTGAGCGTGTCAGAAAGCGACTTCAGCGGGCGGTTGTTGGCGCCACGCAGCACGCGGCCACGGCGTCCGTTATCGAAGAGGGCGTCCACCGCCTCCTGCAGCATGCGCTTTTCGTTGCGCACGATGACTTCGGGAGCGTGCAGGTCCATCAGCTTCTTCAACCGGTTGTTGCGGTTGATGACGCGGCGATAGAGATCGTTCAGGTCAGAGGTGGCAAAACGGCCGCCGTCCAGTGGAACCAGGGGACGCAGTTCCGGTGGAATGACCGGAATCACATCCAGAATCATCCAGTTCGGTTTGTTGCCGCTCTTGCGGAAGGCCTCGACCACTTTCAGCCGCTTGGCGTACTTGAGCCGCTTCTGCAGCGAGCTCTCATGCTTCATCTTCTCGCGCAGTTCGCCGGACAGAGCTTCTACTTCCACGCGCTTCAGCAGTTCCTTGATGGCCTCGGCGCCCATCATGGCCTTGAAGCCGGCGGGACGGTATTGCTGGTCCAGTTCGCGGTACTTGGCTTCGTCCTTGATGACTTCGTGGTCTTTGACCGGCGCATCCCCGGGCTCGACCACCACGTAAGCCTCGAAATACAAGACGGATTCCAGATCGCGCAGCGAGATGTCCAGCAGGTGCCCGATACGGCTGGGCAGTCCCTTGAAGAACCAAACGTGCGAGCAGGGAGAAGCCAGCTCGATGTGGCCCAGGCGCTCGCGCCGAACTTTCGAGAGCGTCACTTCCACGCCGCACTTGTCGCAGATCACTCCGCGATGCTTCATCCGCTTGTACTTGCCGCACAGACATTCCCAGTCGGTTACTGGACCGAAAATGCGCGCGCAGAACAATCCATCACGCTCCGGCTTGAAGGTCCGGTAGTTGATGGTCTCGGGCTTGGTCACTTCGCCATGCGACCAGCTCCGGATCTTCTCCGGAGAGGCCAGGCTGATGCGGATGGCGTCAAAGTCAGCGATGGGGTTTGCCATGTCAAACGGGCTTGAACGATACAAGGTGTTCCTCCGCTTTCCCGCGGTCGTACGCCGCCGCACGCGGCCCCCCAAAACCAGTTCCGAGTCTCCGGTTTCCAGTCTGGTCCGGCTTCCCGTCACATCTCTGGCCTGCGGGTTGGGGAGCACCCTTCCGCAGACTCACTTTTCACAAACTTGCTGCGCCGCCAGCACTCAGCGATTCAACTGAAAGCTGAGAGCTGACGGCTGATAGCTTTCTTAGTCCGCTGCCGCGCTCAAGACCGGCTTCTTCTCCCCGGCCTTGATCAGCTCCACATCCAGACAGAGCGACTGCAGCTCGCGGATCAGCACGTTGAACGATTCCGGCACACCCGGCTCCATGGCCGCTTCGCCCTTGACGATGGCCTCGTAAATCTTGGTTCGGCCATACACGTCGTCGGACTTCGCGGTCAGCAGCTCTTGCAGGATGAACGCCGCGCCGTACGCTTCGAGAGCCCAGACTTCCATTTCTCCGAAGCGCTGCCCGCCGAACTGCGCCTTGCCGCCCAGCGGCTGCTGGGTGATCAGCGAGTACGGTCCAATCGACCGGGCGTGGATCTTGTCATCCACCAGGTGCGAGAGTTTCAGCATGTAGATGTAGCCGACGGTGACGGGCTGCTCGAACTTGTCGCCGGTCATACCGTCGTACAAGTAGGTTTTGCCCGACTCCGGCAAGCCTGCCTGCTTGAGCAGTGCCTTGATCTCGCCTTCGCGGGATCCGTCAAACACCGGCGATCCCATGTACACGCCCTTGGTCAGCGTCGGAGCCACCGCCATCAACTCCTCATCGCTGAGGTCGGCGATGGTGTCTGCCAGGGTCGTGTCCTTGAACAGCGCCTTGAGTTCGCGCCGGATCGCTTCTTCTTTGGTGTTCTCGGCCAGCATCGCGGTGATCTTCTTGCCCAGTTCGTGTCCGGCCCATCCCAGGTGGGTCTCGAGAATCTGTCCCACGTTCATACGGGAAGGAACGCCCAGCGGATTGAGCACGATTTCCATCGGCGTACCGTCTTCGAGGTACGGCATGTCTTCGTCCGGCAGAATGCGGGCAATCACGCCTTTGTTACCGTGACGTCCGGCCATCTTGTCGCCCACGCTCAGCTTGCGCTTCATGGCGATGTAAACCTTCACCAGCTTGATCACGCCTGGTGGCAGCTCGTCGCCCTTGGTCAGCTTGTCTTTCTTCTCGTTGACGATCTTCTTCAGCACGTCGATCTGACGCGAGGTCATCTCCTCGATCTCGTCGATCTGCTCATTCACACGCGGGTCCTTGTCCGCGTATTTAATGCGTTTCAGGTTGCGGGTCGAAATGCGCTCAATCGTGTCGCGATCGAGAACCGTGTCCTTGGTCAGCAGGCGCTTGTTGGTGCGCTCGTCGTGCAGATCGGCCTGAACTTCCTTGCCGCCCAGGATGTTCTCCAGACGCTTCAGGCGCTCGTCGGTCAGAATCCGGATTTCATCCGAAAGGTTCTTCTCGAGTTTTGCGATCTGCGTGCCTTCGATGAATTTGGCGCGCTCGTCCTTCTCCTGGCCTTTGCGGGAGAAGATCTTCACGTCCACAATCACGCCTTCAATTCCCGGCGGACAGTAGAGCGAAGCGTCGCGCACATCGCCGGCCTTTTCGCCGAAGATCGCGCGCAGCAGTTTTTCTTCCGGAGTAAGCTGGGTCTCGCCCTTGGGCGTGACTTTGCCGACCAGAATGTCGCCTTGCTTGATCGAAGCTCCGATACGAATCACGCCCGCTTCATCCAGATTGCGCAGCATCGATTCGCTGACGTTTGGAATGTCGCGCGTAACTTCTTCCGGCCCCAGCTTGGTGTCGCGGGCCTCGATCTCGTACTCCTCGATGTGCACCGAGGTGTAGTAATCCTCTTTGACCAGCTTTTCGGAGACCAGAATCGCGTCTTCGAAGTTGTAGCCGCGCCACGGCATGAAGGCCACGAGGACGTTCCGTCCCAGAGCCAACTCGCCATGATCGGTGCAGGGACCGTCGGCGATCACCTGGCCTTTGGTGACACGCTGGTTCTTCAACACGATCGGCTTCTGGTTGATGCAAGTGTTCTGGTTAGACCGCTTGAATTTGGTGAGCTGATAAATGTCGCTGCCCACTTCGCGCGAAAGCTGTCCGGGATGATGCTCGCCCTCGACCCGCACGATGATGCGCTCGGAGTCAACCGAATCGATGATCCCGTTACGCTTGGCCAGAATCACCGCCCCTGAATCGCGGGCTGTGACCCCTTCCATTCCGGTGCCGACAATCGGGGCTTCGGCACGCAGCAGAGGCACCGATTGGCGCTGCATGTTGGCCCCCATGAGAGCTCGGTTGGCGTCGTCGTGCTCGAGGAACGGTACCAGCGATGCCGCCACCGAAACCAGTTGCTTCGGACTGACGTCGATGTAATCAACTTCGTCGCGGCTGACCAGCACAAAGTTGCCGGCCTTGCGGGCGTTGACCAAGTCGCCCACGATCCGTCCCTTGTCGTCCAGTTCCACGTTGGCCTGGGCGATGGTGTGCCGGTCTTCTTCCCATGCCGAAAGGTAGAACGAGAACGGCTCAATCTCGGCCGGCCGCTTCTTGCGCTCTTTCAATTCGGCGTTCAGCTTTTCGGCTTCGTGCTTTTCCAGGTGGTCGCCGACTTTGCGATCGCTGTCGCCGGCATTGACGATGCTGACGTAATCGAGCACGCGTCCGCTCTTGACCCGGCGGTAGGGCGACTCGATGAAGCCGTAGTCGTTGATCCGGGCATAGCAGCTTAGCGACGAAATCAAACCGATGTTCGGGCCTTCCGGCGTTTCAATCGGGCAAATGCGCCCGTAGTGCGTGGGGTGGACGTCGCGGACTTCGAAGCCTGCGCGCTCCCGTGACAGACCGCCCGGTCCAAGAGCGGAGAGACGCCGCTTGTGCGTGATCTCCGATAGCGGATTGGTCTGGTCCATGAACTGGGACAGCTGTGACGATCCGAAAAATTCGCGGATCGCAGCCATCACCGGCTTGGCGTTGACCAGGTCGTGCGGCATGGCGGTCGACATTTCCTGGTAGACGGACATTTTTTCTTTAATCGCCCGTTCCATGCGCACCAGCCCGATGCGGAACTGGTTTTCCAGCAGTTCGCCCACCGCGCGTACCCGGCGGTTGCCTAGGTGATCGATGTCATCCACCGTGCCGATGTTCTTGCGCAGCTTGAGCAGGTAGCGAATGGTGCCGTAGAAATCTTCCGGCTCGAGCGTCCGGTTATCCAGCTTGCTGGCGTCCTGGTTCTCGAACAGCTTGATGTTGAACTTCAGCCGGCCTACCCGCGAGAAGTCATACTTGCGGGGATCGAAGAACATACCGTGGAACAAGGCGGTCGCAGTGTCCAGAGTCGGCGGATCGCCGGGGCGCAGCTTCCTGTAGATTTCGATCAGCGCCTCTTGCGGCGTCTTCACCGCATCGCGCTTCAAGGTCTGGCAGATCACCGTGCCCACATCGTCGCGCTCGGGGAAGAACACGTTGATCTCGACCACGCCGGACTCGAGAATCTTCGACACCTTGTCAGGGGTCAGCTCGGAGTTGGCTTCGAGCAGAACTTCGCCGGTGGTGGTGTCAACCACATCGCTTGCCACCCATGCGCCTTCGAGATCCGAGACGTCGATCTCGATCTCGCTGATCTTTGCTTTCTGAATTTCCTTCAGCGTGACGGCGTTGATCTTGCGTCCCGAGTGCGCGATTTCCTCGCCCGACTTCGACTTGATGCTGTGGGCCAGCTTCATGCCCAGCAGGTTGGTCGGCTTCTCGCTGGCAGGATCCAGCGTCCAGAAAAGCTTGTTGTCCCGGATGACCAGCCGGTCAACGGTGTAGAAGGTCCGCAGAATGTCTTCGCCGGAACGCAGGCCCAAGGCGCGCAAAAAAATGGTGCCCAGGAACTTGCGCTTGCGGTCAATGCGCACATAGAGCACGTTCTTCTGGTCGTACTCGAATTCCACCCACGACCCGCGGTAGGGGATGATCTTGCCCAGGAAGTAGGTGCGGTTGTTGGCGGTCTCAAAGAACACGCCGGGGGAACGGTGCAACTGGCTGACGATCACGCGCTCAGTGCCGTTCACGATGAACGTTCCGTTATCGGTCATCAACGGAACGTCGCCGAAAAAGACTTCCTGCTCCTTGATGTCGCGGATGGAGCGGGTGCCGGTTTCGGCGTCCTTCTCGAAAATGGTGAGCCGCATAGTGACTTTGAGCGGGGCGGAATAAGTCATGCCGCGCTCCTCGCACTCGCTCACGTCATACTTCAGCTGCAGCCCCACCGGGTCGCCGCACTTGTTGCAGAAATCGGGAGTGTTCGCGTTATAGGTGCCGCATTTCGAGCACAGCACATCGCCAGGATGAAACGGATCAGTAATGACGGTCGAGCCGCAGTTCTTGCAAGTGGTCCGCAGGTGGTGCAGACCCTTAAGGTGGCCGCACTTGCATTCCCAGTTGCCGATGGCGAAGTCCACAAACTCCAGTTGGGAGACGTTGCGGAAGTCGCTGATCGGGAACACCGACTGAAACACGGCCTGCAGGCCGGCGTCGTCACGCTCGCTGGGCAGCCGGTCCATTTGCAGGAAGCGTTCATAGGAGCGCTTCTGAACCTCAATCAGGTTCGGAATCTGGATGGTGGCTGGAATTTTTGAAAAATCAAATCGGGTGCGGTAGGCATTATTCTTCGACATTCAGAGGCTCCCAAACTTTCAAGCGCAGCCTTGGGCTGCGAAAGGCACATGCGTGGTGACGGGACTTGGGTCCCGTCGGCGCAGGTCGCCGGATTAGGCGACCCGCTTATGTACGGTCACCGAGCCAGTGCGTTGCAGACACGAATACGCCCTCGGGGGCACAGCTCCCCGTGGGCGCCAGTTGCAGCGCTTAGCGTCAGTTGAATTTTTTCTTTCCGCGCCAGTTCTCAGGCCTGTTTCCGTTCCGCTGTTCACGAAACAGTTTGCCAACTCGTGTGCGACTCAGCTCCGCTTCCCCGGATCGTTGGAGTGGAGAGTCGCCTAACCGTGAAGTGGGAAGCAGACAGTATATAGATGCTACCACTGCCTCCCAGGGTTCACCAATGAAAATATGCCCAGCAAGGCTCATTTCGGGACGGATTTTCGCCGTTCCCGCGGTTATCCGACTCCGCTCTGTCATCCAGAGCGAAGGGGTTGCTTCGCCAAGCGAAGCAGCCTCGCAGTCGAAGGACCTCTATACCCTGCCGTGCCGCCGCCCGGCGACCCTACTTGACTTCGACAGTCGCCCCGGCTTCGGTGAACTTCTTCTTGATGGTCTCCGCTTCGTCCTTGTTGACACCCTCTTTAATGGTCTTGGGAGCGCCATCCACCAGGTCCTTGGCTTCTTTCAAGCCCAGGCTGGTAACTTCGCGGACCGCCTTGATTACATTGATCTTATTGGCCCCTACCGCGGTCAGAACGACGGCAAATTCGGTCTTTTCCTCAGCCGGTGCCGCGCCTGCCGCGGCTCCGCCACCACCCGCCACCATGACCGGGGCTGCGGCTGCCGCCGACACGCCCAGCTTCTCTTCCAGCCTCTTGACCAAAGCCGCCGCGTCCAGTAGCGACAAGCCTACGATTTGTTCTTCCAACTGCTGCAGATCCGCCATTTTCTAGTCTCCAGTTATCGAATTAGAAATCTCTAAATTTGATAATTGAGTAATTTGGCAACCGGGCAATTTGAAGAGTCCGCTGAAGCGGTTTCAATTACCCAATTACTCAATTACCCGGTTGCTCAATCTCTTTGAACTTGTTCTTCTCCACGCCCCGATTGATGACCACCGCCAGGTCTTTCCCAACGGCATTCATCACCGTAACCAGCCGCTGGGCCGGGGCGCTCATCAGGAACAGCAGCTTGGAGTAGATCTCTTCCTTGGACGGCATGGTGGCCAGCGCCTGGATCTCCTTGATCGAGATCACGCGGCCTTCGACCACGCCCGCCTTGAAGGTAAATTCCGGATTGTCCTTGGCGTACTTCGAGATCGCCTTGGCCAGCGCCACCGGATCACCCT
>Ga0326726_10002311_pt1 | contig 17563 bp, 14 predicted proteins | sample MHFenrmetagenome_2_FD_207603 | JGI IMG/M metagenome (GOLD analysis project Ga0326726, IMG submission 207603) | Lab enriched peat soil microbial communities from Michigan Hollow, Ithaca, NY, United States - MHF15MN | ecosystem: Environmental > Terrestrial > Soil > Wetlands > Peat | place: USA... | reverse complement strand
GCAACGCATCGTGCGGCTCGCGAATCTCGTCGGCCGCGAAAACGTGATCCCTGGCAGCGATTGTGGTTTCGGCACATTCGTCGGCGTAGCGCTCGTCGAGCCCGGCATCGCATGGGCGAAGCTCAAATCGCTCGCGGAGGGCGCGCGCCTCGCCTCTGCCGAACTTTGGTAAGTTCGACCTCTCGTTGCCGATTCCCTCGACCACGCTTACGGTGTGATCCGCGTTCTCAGCAGAATCACGCGATAGGGATCCCAGGTTGAAGCGTTCCAGATGACGTCGACGGCCGGCCCGACCGGTTTGATCCACTGCTCGATGATGTTGGCGCCGTAGAGAAAGCCATACTCGCCCGCCTGCAGCTGTGGCGACCTGGTAGGCGGTGCGCACCCTGCTTGCACGCACGCAGGGTGATGCAGCACGCCGCCGGCTGCATAGAGATCGCGCAGCGGCTGCGCGTCGGGATCGCCACCGACAATGACATCCTGCGGTGCAGACCACGGTCCCCAGGGATCATTGGCTGTGCGCATCCGTATCGCGCCATTGCCGGTGATGACCTCCTTGCACTCGGCTCCGGTGAAGAGCTCGAGCAAACCGCAATTTGGAAACACCGGCGGCGCGGGAAGCTTGCCCATGCCACCGCCATAGAACATCAGCCATTTCTTCAGAGGCTCGATCCAGACGACACTTTCCTGGTCGACGATGTCATGCAACTCCGCCGGTTGCACTCCGGCGCGAGTGGCATCGAGATCGACAGGGACCGCATCTTTTTCGCTAGCGCTGAACTGCGGCGCTCCTTTTGCGTTCATGCCCGTAAAGAATCGCGGGCGCCAGGAAAACTCCGCGCCCGCGGGCATGTCGACATAGGCGAAGTACAGACCGAGTGACCTTTGATGGGCGGCGACGCCAATGAATCCGGGGCGGCCCCAGAGAAAGACGCGCCGGTTCCCGTTCGCGGCTTGCGCGGACCGATAGTCCTGGTGCGCCCGGCCGCGTCCGCGTTCGGGAACAAAGTCATTTACCGTTCGCACCGTCACGTTGGTGAACTTGTTGGTCAGCCAGGTCTGGATGCTCGTGTACGAACGCGAATCGGCTGTGCTGCGAATACCGATGAGCTGCTTGACTGCAACTGCGCTGACACGGCCGACATTCGTGTTCGCCCAGACGCTGCTGGTCTTGTCGCTGCAAAATCCGCTGCCTGCGATCGGTGCGCCATTGGAGTCGAGCATCGTGTTGGCCGTGCAACCCGGAGCGGACGAGGTGCAGGCAAACGTAATACCCTCCGGCCGGTCATATCTCGTGCCCAGAAAACCAAGGCCCGTATCGCAGGTGAGTCCGCTCGCGCAGTCCGCATCGACTCTGCAGCCTTGCGGCTTGGAACTGTAAAAGAGGCCAAACTCACGTGACCCGTTGCTGAAACCGCCGAGAGGCGTCTTGAATGACTCCATCGGTTGCCCGGGATTGATCGCCGACATTTCCGTCGTGCCCGCGTTCTGCCCGAGCTTGATCAGGGGAATATGGGTGGGTGAGATGCGCGCGGGGTCGGGCCACTCCGCGAGATCAATCGTACCGAAACCATCGTCGTACGCCGACCCGGTGGACGCCTGTATGGCGACGCCCGCTTCGTCAGCCGACGTATCTCCAAACAAGAACTGCAATTTTCCCTGGTGTTCGTAAGTGAAGCCGAGATCCGTCCCGTAGTAGGCGATGAGCTTTGGTTTGATGTTGTCCGGATGGAGCGTGGCGTAATGTCCCGTGAATGGCCCAAGCACGATGGTTTCACCCGCAGACGGGGTTCCTGCTCGGGATGGTACCGCGCTCGCGGCACATGCGAAGCTTGCCGCAAGACAAAAGCCAAACGCCCGCATCGATATCTTCGCCATGAACGTCGCCCTCGCTACGGATCGATGTGTGTCCTCAACAGAATCACTCGGTAAGGATCCCAGGTCGATGCGTTCCAGAGCACATCAACTCCAGCGCCCGATGGCCGGATCCATTGCTCGATGATGTTGGTGCCGTAGAGAAATCCATACTCCTCGGCGTGATAGGCCAGGCTGCGAGTCGGCGTGGCGCAGCCGGGCGCCGTGCAATTTGGATTGCGCAGCACTCCGCCCACACCATAAAGACCCGACCCAGCTCCGGTGCGTTCGCCCACATCGAGGACATCCTGCGGTGGTGTCCAGGGGCCCCATGGATTATCGGCAGTTCGCATGCGGACAGCGCCGTTGCCGATCACCGCATCCTTGCACTCGCGTCCGGTGAAGAGCTGAAGCACACCGCACTGAGGCAACGGCGGCGAGGGCAGGTCCGAGAGTCCACCACCGTAGAACATGATCCATTTCTTCAATCGACCGACCCAGGCGATGCTCACCTGATTCACCGTGTCGTGCACTTCCCCGGCTTGCACGTTCGGCGCGTTCGAATCGAGATCGAGGGCGACGGCATCACTTTCGTTGCTGCTGAACTGTGGAACACCGGCCGCCGTGCTGCCCGTGTAGTAGTGGAGGCTCCACGAAAACCCGGCGCCCGCGGGCATGTCGGCATACGCAAAGTAGACGCCCAGCGTGCGCTTGTTGGCGGCAACGCCGACGAACCCGGGGCGGCCCCAGACAAACACGCGCTGATTCTTGCCTGCGCCCGACGCAACGCTGTAGTCCTGGTGGGCCGAGCCCGAGCCGCGCTCGGGTCTGAAGTCATTGACGGTGCGCGCCGTCGCGTTCACGAACTTGTTGGTGAGCCAGCGCTGAATGTCGGTGTAGTGCCGCGGATCCGAGAGACTGCGAAGCGCCACTCGTTGTTGCAACGCTGTTGCGCTGATCCGGCCGGCGGGAGTATTGGCCCAGATCGTGCTCGTGCGATCCGTACAGAAGCCGCTGTCTTCGACGGCTTTTCCCGCAGCGTCGATCATCGTGTCCGCCGTGCATCCGCGGTCGCCGTCGAAACACGGCAGCGTCAAGCCTTGCTCTTCAGAATACCTGGCGCCGACGAAGCCGAGTTCGGCGTCACAGGCCAGACCGCCGCTGCAGTCCGTAGCGACGCGGCATCCTTGCGGCTTGGTCACATTGAAGATTCCAAACTCCCGGGTGCCGTTGCTGAAGCCCGCCATTGGCGTCTTGCCCAGATCCATCGCGACCCCGGGATCGATGGCCGACATCTCGGTCGTGCCGGAATTCTGCCCGAGCTTGATCAACGGGATCCGATCGCTCGTTATCCGTGCTGCATTCGCATAGGTCTTCAGGTCAACGCTGCCGAAACTGTCGTCATAGCGGCCGCCGGTCGATTTTTGGATCGGCGCATAGGCTTCCGTTGCCCAGGTGTCGCCGAAGAGAAACTGGATCTGACCTTTGTGGCCGTAGCTGAAGCCGAGATCCGTGCCGTAGTATTCGATTCGATTGGGCGACAGATTCTCCGGATGCAGCTTGGCGTCGTGTCCGGTGAACGGACCCACGACCTCTGTCCGGGTCACCCTTGGAGCGGCGACGGAAGACAGCGCGCACAGGGCGAGCGCCAGGGCGACGAACAAGATCTCAACCGTGCGCATCCCGAGATCCTTTGGATTGCTCCATGAAATCGAAAGCGCGTCCCGGCAGATAACGCTCAGCTGGGCGTAGGCGCGTTCGGGTGAATCAGCTTCTTGGTCTTCAGTTCACTCCAGAACGCCGCCGGTATGGTCGCGTCGAGCGCGGCCACGTTCTGCAGGCACTCCTCCACCGACTGCGAACCTGGAATGACGCTCACCACCACCGGGTGGGCGAGGACAAACTGCAAAGCCGCCCGCTGCAGCGGCACGTTATGCGCGCGGCAAACGGCATCGAGGGCATGCACGCGCGCCGCGATTTCAGGCGGAACCGTCGAGTAGTTGTATGTGGCCTTGCCGGCGAGAATGCCGGAGTTGTACGGACCGCCGACAACTACGCCAACCCCGCGTCGCGCACATTCGGGAAAGAGCTTATCGATCGGTTCCTGCTCGAGAAGCGTGTAACGGCCGGCAAGCAGAAACAAATCGGGATCGACGAGTTCGAGCAGGCGCGCGCAAGGCTCCCACTCGTTGACTCCCGCACCAATAGCCGCGACGACGCCGCTGGCGCGCAGTTCCGTGAGTGCCTTCCAGCCACCCGTCGAAATCAGCTCCTGGATGCGTGCCTCGGAACCCTCGCGGCCGCCATGACAGAAGCCGTCGACGTCATGCACGAAGAGGATATCGACGCGATCGAGGCCGAGCCGCTTCAGGCTCGCCTCAAACGAGCGCATCACCGCGTCGTAAGAATAGTCGTAGACAAAACGAACTTGAGGTGTATGCACGAAGAAGAGTCCATTCACCTCGCTCGCTTCGCAGGGTTCGAGGAGTCGTCCGACCTTCGTCGAAATCGTGTATTCGGCGCTCTTGTGTTTTTGCAGAAGGCGCCCGACGCGCATCTCGGAAAGGCCGAGACCGTAGAGCGGGGCCGCGTCGTAGTAACGCAAGCCGCTCGCCCACGCCGTGGAGAGCGTGGCGTCACACTCCTCTTCGCTCAGCGCGCGCAGATAGTTGCCCAGCGGCGCGGAACCGAAGCCCAGGTTCGTGAAGTTGACGGTGCGGCCAGCACGCGTAACGAACTTGCGGCGATCTGATGCACGATGATTCTCTGGCATTGCTCGCGCTCACGTGAATCCAGTCGAGACTGATGGCGGTCATGCTAGATTAAAATGTCAGTCCATGTCTACGCGCGCACTGTCGCCCCCTTATTCGACGAGGCTTGTGCAACCGGTCGATGCCCGAAGTGAGCTCGCTAAACATGCGACCCAGGCGCCGCTTTGTTCGAAAACCGTACCGGTCGAACGATTGTAATCGTGCACCCGCAGAGTATTTTTCCCGAGCATTGGCGATTTCAGTGCGCGCGCATGAGCGCGCGGCAAGCGCCCACCCAGGGCCGCTGTGGAACCGCTTGGAAAAGCTCGCCAGAGCCGAATTTCTGCGCTGGCTTCCAATCCTGCAAACCTTGATCGCCTCTCACCTAACATGTTAGCCTGCGATTCATAGTGAGGTTAAAGATCGCGGGCGCGAGTACGCCGCCTCAATGAAAAAGAAATCTGCAACCGCCAGGACCTGGAAAAATCCGCTGTTCGTTACGGGCGCCCGAGCACAGAAGCTTGGCGAGTCCCTGCGACTCGGCGAGCAGCTGCGCCGCAGGACCACTGCCGGCCTGGCCCTCGGCACCTTTGTCATCGAGCTGCCGACTTCGGCGACCCTGACAGCCATGGCGCTCGCGGGCTTCGACTTCGTCGTGCTCGACATGGAGCACTCCCCCATCGACTTCTCGTCCCTCGAGCACCTCATTTTCGCGGCGCATGCCGCAGGCTTGCCGACACTCGTGCGCACCTGGGGTGAGGACTCGGGCCTGATCGGCAAAGTGCTCGACATGGGTGCGGACGGAATCATGGCTCCGCACGTCGATACGCCGGAGCGTGCGCGCGAGATCGTCGAGCAGGCGCGCTTCGCGCCGCTCGGCCACCGCGGCTTCTCGCCACTGACGAAATTCGATGCGCTGCAGGAACCCCTGCGAACGCTGAGCGAATCGACTTACGTCGTCATTCAGATCGAAGGACGCAAGGCCCTGAATCGCGTGAGTCAGATCGCTGCCGTGCCGGGCATCGACACTGTGTTCGTCGGCCCGTACGACCTCGCGCTCTCGCTCAATGTGCCGCCGGGCAGTCCGAAGGTCCTGGCGGCGGCGGAGCGCGTGGCCGATGCAGTTCCAAATGGCGTGGGGCTCGGACTCTACCTCGATGATCCAGCGAAATGCGGCGCGTGGGCCGCTCGGCGCTTTTCGCTCCAATGCGTCAGTTTCGACGGACGAATGCTTTCGAACGGTGCGCGCGCCATCGTCGGTCAGGCACGGCACAGCGTTGCGAAGCGGCGCAGAAAAAGGAAATAGCGGGTGCCAGGCGCATGAACGATCATCCCGGCGACACGGATACGGTCACCCTGTGCGCCGAAGCTTTGGCTCAGGCCGAACTCAGGCGACGCCCGATTCAGCCACTTACCGAGCGCTTTCCTGAACTCAGCCTGCTCGACGCCTATCGGATCCAGCAGGCGAATATTCTGCGTCGAACGAAACGGGGCGAGCGCATCGTTGGCCACAAGGTGGGCCTCACCGCCAAGGCGATGCAGGATTTGTTCGGCGTGCGCGAACCCGACTACGGACACCTGCTCAATACGATGGTGCATGACGCAGACCAGGCGCTCGACCTGAGTGAATTGATCGACCCGCAGATCGAGGTCGAGCCCGCATTCATCCTCGGCAAGCGGCTCATCGGACCCAACGTCGGCATCAACGAAGTCATCAACGCCACGGACTGCGTATGCGTGTGCTTCGAAGTCATCGATTCGCGCATTGAAGACTGGCGGATCAAGATTCAAGACACCGTTGCGGACAACGGTTCGTCGGCTCGCGTCATTCTCGGCAAGCAACGCATGAAGACGCCCGGACTCCATTTGGAAGACATGGAAACTGTGCTTGAACTCGATGGAACGGTCGTCGCGAGCGGTAATACCGGCGCGATATTGGGGCACCCTGCGAATGGCGTCGCGTGGCTCGCAAACGCCATCGCCAGATTCGGGATCGCACTCGAAGCCGGTGACATCGTCCTGCCCGGAACCTGCACGCGATCCTGCCGAATTGCCGGGCACAGCAATGTCAAAGGCCGCATTGCGGGTCTTGGCGAGGTGTCGATGACGCTCGCGAATTCGCCGTTCGTTACGAAGAACAAGGCAACGTAAGCTGAAGGAGACTCAAAGAAAATGCGCGACACGACGGCGGCTGGGCTGGAAGCGACGATCAGGACCTACTTCGACGCCTGCAATGAGGCGAACGCCGCCAAGATCGTCAGCTGCATGGAGCCTGATGCGGTTCACTACTTTCCGGCGGGTGCTCCACAGGGCACGTTCTTCGGCGCAAAAGCACTCGCCGAAGGCTGGTTGCGCGCGGTCGCAAACCTGGGCTCGATCTGGACCGTCGATCACATCATTGTCGATGCGCCGCGACTCGAGGCCGTCATCGAGTGGACGCACTTCAAGCCCAAGCAGGGAATCTACTTGCGCGGCGACGAATGGTATGTCTTTTCGAAAGCTGGCCTCATTCGCGAGATCCGCGCCTACTACGCATGCCCGGCGGCCACTGCGCCAGCCCGCAGCCACGAGTTCGGGGATTTCGACTACGCCGCACGCGGCTATCCGTTGTCGCCGCCCGCCATCAAGCGATAACGCTGCAGGAGCGAACGTAAGCAAGTGACTTCATGAAGATCACGGCTGCTGAAAGTTTCAATCTGCGCGTGCCGATCGGCGCGGAGATCGCCGACAGCATGCAGTCGGTCGCGGCACTTGAAATCGTCGGCCTGACCATAGCAACCGACGCAGGCATTTCCGGCACTGGCTATACGATCACCGTCGGCCACGGTGGCAGCGTCATCAAGGAAGTGCTGGACTCCCTCTTTATCGCCGACCTCATGGGTAAAGACCCGCATCACGTCCGGGAAATCTGGTACCAACTGTACTTCGGCAAATCGCATTGGATCGGACGCGCGGGCGCGACGACCATGGCGCAGGCGGCGGTCGACATTGCGCTATGGGACATCATGGCCAAGGCCGCCGAGACACCGCTGTGGCAGCTGCTGGGCGGCGGACGACAAGCGGACATCCCTGTCTACAACACGCATGCCGGCTGGCTCAATTACTCCATCGAGCAGCTGAAGGACGAAGCATTGCGGCTCCTCGACCGCGGCTATTCCGCGCTCAAAATGAAAGTCGGCCTGCCGGACGCGAGCGAGGACTACCGCCGCGTGCGTGCGGTCAGAGAGGCCATCGGCGACAACACCATGCTGATGGTCGACGCCAATCAGAAATGGAATCTGCTGCAGGCGACAGATGCCGCAAGACTCTTCGAAGATCTCCGTCTCTCCTGGCTGGAGGAGCCGCTCCATCCCGACGATATCAGCGCGCATCGCGCCTTGAAGGACAAGACTTCGATTCCGATCGCGCTCGGTGAGCACGTCTACACCACGCACGCCTTTCGCGACTACATGGCGATCGGCGCGGTTGACGTGATTCAAGTGGATGTCTGCCGGATCGGCGGCATTACACCCTGGCTCGAGGTGGCCGCGATGGCAAACACGCACGGCATCCGCGTCTGCCCGCATTGCGGCGACCTCATGCAGGTGCATCAGCATCTCGTCAAAGCGATTCCGAACCACTGGTATCTCGAGGTCATCCCGTTGTGGGACGTTGGCCCGTTCAAGCATCAGATCAGGATCAAGGACGGGAAATGTCTGACGCCGATGGAACCGGGAGCTTCGACGGATCTCACCGCGGCCGCTCTGCAAAAGTACCGCATCCGCTAACCACAGGCGCAGGCAACACCTATGACCGTATTCACGAAGGATCTTGGCTTTCCTGAAGCGCCGGTCCTGCTTCCCGACGGCAGTTTTCTGTTCGTTGAAATGAGTCCCGACAAGGGCTGCGTGACTCACATCAGCAAGGATGGCGCTACCCGACGCATCGTCGCGAAGACCGGCCGGCCGAACGGACTCGCCCGCGACAGCGCCGGCTATATCTGGGTCGCCGGGACAGCGATGCGGGCCGTTCTCAAGATGACGCTGGAAGGCTCCCACGAGACCATCGCTGAAGGCTGCCGCGGCGAGCGCTTTCTCTTCCTGAACGATTTGACGTTCGGACCGAATGGCGATCTGTTCGTCACCGACTCCGGCATATTGCTCAATGAGATTGCGCCGGGCGGCGAACTCGCACCGACCTATCGGGACATGAAATACGATGGCCGTGTCTACCGCATCGACGTCGAGACGCGTGCGGTCGAAATAGTCGATCGGGGCATGTTGTTCACCAACGGCATCGCGTTCGGTCCCGACGGCAATCTCTACGTTGCCGAGACCTTGACCGGCAATATCTACCGATATGACTGCACTAAAGGCAGAGTCACGGGCCGGCGTCAGCTCTATGGCAACGTCATCGAGCACTACAATCCGGCGGAATTGAAAGGCCCCGACGGGATGAAGTTTGGAGCGGACGGCAATCTATATGTCTGCGTTTTCGGGCAAGGCGATGTCACGGTCCTTGGCAAGCGGGGGGAAGTCGTGAGGAGAATAAAGACCGATGGCATGTGCCCGACCAATCTCACCTTCGGCAGACGCGGGCAGAAGCAGATCTACGTCACCGAAGTACTCACCGGCTCGGTGCAGATCTTCGACGTTGAGACGGATGGGCTCGCGCTGCACGGCTGAGCATCGGGCTCGAGCTATGGACCGCGCCGCCAGGGCACCTCACCAGGCGCCGGCGGCACGATGTAACGCGCGGCGCCGTCGCGGCGGGGAAATGGAAATCGTCCCTTGCCGACCGGCGGATTTTTCTGCAACGCCGCCAGTATCGCTTCATCCACTTCGATGCCGAAGCCCGGCGCATCGCCGAGCACGATGTAGCCATCCTCGATGCGGCTCGAGAACTTCAGACAATGTTCCCGGCCCGGATCGACAACTTCCATCATGTTGTGATTCGGCAGGGCGGCCGCGACCTGCGCCATGAAATTCGCCTGGCAATTCATCATCGACACGGGCAACCCGTAAGTGTTGGCCATGTGGGCGATCTGCCGGCACCCGGTGACGCCCGAATGGAGCGCCGACACATTGAGCACATCGACCGCCTGATTGGCAATCAACGGATAGACATCGGCCACGCTATTGATGTTCTCCGCCGTTGCGACCGCAGCCGCGACCTGCTGCGACACGAGCTTCAATCCGTCGTAGTCCCAGCGCCGCGCGGGTTCCTCCACCCAGACCAGATCAAACTTCTCCTCGATCTGGCGGATGTAACGCACCGCCTGCTTCGGCGACCAGTACTCATTGGAATCGATCATCAGCTGCGGACGCGCCGAGGCGACACTCAATGCTTCGCGCATGATTCCAAGTCGCCGCAGATCCGCCTGCAAATCGAGTCCGACCTTGAGCTTGCCGCTGTCGACGCCGAGCTCCGCCATGCGGCGATAAAATGCAAACAGCTCTTCGTCCGAAAGACAGTAATCGAGACCACTGGCGTAGGCCTTGACGCGTCCTTCCCGCGCTCCCAGTGTTTTCCACAAGGGCTCGCCGGCGATCTTCGCTTTCAGATCCCACAGCGCGATATCGATTGCGCTCAGGGCTGCATTAGCCTCGCCCTCGTTGCCGGCTTTGTGAACCCAGTCATTCATCTTGATCCAAAGGCCGACGACCTCGCGCGGGTCGGCGCCTTCGATCGCCGGAAAGAGGGTCTTGACGCTGCCGCCGCCGAACCCCAATGAAATGCCGGTGATGTTTGCGTCGGTCTCGATATAGAGGATCGAGCCGGGCAGGAGATCCACACCGTCCGGCAGATTGGCGTCGCCGACGGCCCGATTCGCCTTCATCAAATAGAGTTCGCTGCGGTAGCCCGTGATCTTCACGCGACTCTCCCCGCAGCGGCATCTGTGCCCGACGCCTTGGCGAGCGCTTGCTGATCAATCACCAGACCGTGTCCGGGGCGATCGCCGGCGACTGCCCATCCGCCCTCGATGCGCACATCGCCGGTGAATACTCCGCCGAGCAGCACCGGATCGACGACTTCCATACTCATGCAGTAAGGCATCACCGCACCGAGGTGCGCGTGCATATTGCCTGGCGACCGACTCAAGGTGACCGGCAATTCGAACCCAAAGGCGGTGTCCGCGATCTGCAACGCTCCCGTGATCCCGACGCTCGCCGCGTCGACTTGCACGACGTCGAGCGCGTGGCAATGAAAATGCGGCAGGAAATCGCTGGCTGCATCCATGGACTCGCCCGCACACACTGCCGATCGAATGCTGCTGGACACGCGCTTGAGGCCAAGAAAGTCCCAGCACCGTACCGGCGCCTCGACCCAAGTCAGGTCAACATGCTTCTCGATCTCGCGCACTTTGCGAATGGCTTGCTTGGGCGAATCGTATTGCCCGGCATCAATCATCAATTCCGGCTCAGCCGTGTTCGCGAGGAGTGCCTGCCTGATTATTCCGAGGCGTCGCAGATCGGCATCCGGGTCGAGCCCGACTGCCAGCTTGCCGCCCCGGAAGCCGAATTTTCTCGCCAGCGCGCTCACCGCAACCTGGAGCGCCGCATCCGTCGCTTGCGCATCCAGGCCGCTCACATAGGCATTGACCCTGGGGCGCGCTCCTCCCAGCGTCTTCCACAGGGGCTCTTGATTGGCCTTGGCTTTCAAATCCCAGAGGGCGACATCCAATGCGGCGATCGCGCCTTTGACGAATCCGCCCGGCCCGCCGCGGTAGCTCGCACTCACCATTCGTTGCCACAGGCCCGTGACGCAACGAGGATCCTCGCCCGTCAGCAACTCGTCGGTGATTTGCTTGAACTGCGCGGGCGCAGCGACGCTGCTGATCGCGACGCCGACGAACCCTGCATCGGTACCGAGCTCTATGACGCACCCGTGACTCGGAGATGTTCCGGCGGAACCCCGAGCGTTGCGATCACGCTGTTCCGAGGCCGTGCGAAACAACGTCGTCTTGACGCCCGTGATTTTCAATTTCCAGCTCTCGTGTTGAGCGGTGTTCGAGTCGACGCGCTCACGCGTCGCTTTTTGTTTTTGCGGCAACTTCTATTTGAGCGATGTCACGCTCGATTGCCTGCGCAACCATCGCGAGGTGCACACGCATAGCGGCCCCGGCCAATTCGGAGTCTCTGGTGCGAATTGCGTCGGCGATTCTTTGATGTTCGGCGAAGGTCGCTTTGGGCCGGCCCTCCTCCGGCAGCGCGTGGAATCGGGGCCGGTCAAGTATGGCGCGGGTCCGATCGAGCAGACGCTGTGCGCCGGGCGAGTTGACCGCGAGCAGAATGGTTGCGTGGAAGGCTTCGTCGAGATTGTCGAGCCGGACCATGTCGTTGGCGGCAACCGCTGCGGCCTGGGCCTCAAGATTCTTGTCGAGCTGCCCCAGCAATTCTCTGTCCGCCAGCTGCGCGGCCCGCCGCACAACCTCAACTTCGAGTCCCGTGCGGATCAACAGGCTCTCGCGAATGTCCTCGGGTCGAATGGGTGCGACGAAGCTGCCACTCTGGGGAAACACATCGACCAGCCCTTCGTCGGCCAGTCGTGCGATCGCCTCGTTCACCGGCGCGCGCGACACTCCGTATTCAATGGCGATTTCGTTTTTCCTGAGCTGCGACCCGGGCAGGAGCACGAGCTCTCTGATGCGGCGGCGAAGATCGCGATAGACGCGTTCAGACTTGGAATGGTCATCCAGTGATTCTACGAGCGGCATCCTTTTTATCATTGTTGATTACCCAGGAAATTCAGGCATCGGCGGAAATTCATCGCGTTGGCACATCTTGCACGCATTTTCTAGCTTTCAGCGCGCGCGGTCGAATCAAGTCGCACCCTGGTCGGAACCTAGTCGGCCAATAGTCGCGCAGCAGCCGACGATGATTACCGGATTTTAACATGTCAGTCAGCCTCAAATTCCCGGTTGTACCGGTCACACTGCCATCCTCGCCCTGAGCGGGAAAACGGCTTGGCAGCCATGAGAAGGCTACTGCGCCCGCCCGTGTTGTCGGCGCATCAAGTGAGCCTGGCGACATCCATGATCACTACTTTTGTCGGAATTCCTCGCGCTTTCTGCGCCAAAAACGGCGGCTCCCATATGACGTAACTCACCAACACCGGAGCCACTCCGCTCATCTCACGCGCCACGGCTGCCTAGGTGTTGCATGAAATCCCCCGGTTTCGGTGTTCTTGATACGGTACTATCTGACATGTTAGCATTTTAGGTAACTGGCAACATAAGCGGGGGATGTCTCCAATGAGAAAGCCCAGTCCTTTCCGGAATCGCGCGTCGCTGTTCGCATTCGCAAGCGTGGCCTCGGTCTTCAGCGTGGGCCTGCCAGCGCAGTCGCCTCCCGCAAGCTCGGGCGCCTCGGACAAGCTCGAGGAAATCATCGTCACGGCCCAGCGCCGGACGCAAAGTCTGCAGCACGTCGCCACGTCGGCCACCGTGCTGACGGGTGACGTGCTGGAAGAAAAGGGCGTCGGCGACCTGTACAAACTCCAGTACGCCGCGCCCGCGGTGACGATTTCGGGCTTTGGCTCTGCCAACGTATTCAACATTCGCGGCATCGGCCGAAGTCAGGTCGATATCGATGTGCCGTCGGGTGTCGTCATCTATCGCGACGGCGCGCCCACGCTCGCCGGCTATTTCCAGAACGAACCCTACTTCGACATGGACTCGGTGCAGGTCTTCCGCGGACCTCAGGGGACCTTCGTCGGCAAGAGCGCCGCTGGCGGCGCGGTCTTCATCAACACCAAAGACCCCGAGCTCGGCCAGTTCTCGGGCAGTGTCCAGGCGGATGGCGGCAATTTCAGCGCCAAGGATTTCACCGGCGTTCTCAACATGCCCGTCAGTGACACCTTCGCCGTCAGGCTTGCCTACAAGCACTACGATCGGGACAAGTTCTACCGTTCCATCACCGGCAATTACTCCGGTCACCCCGGCCAGGTCGACAACAACAGTGTTCGCCTGGGGCTGCTCTGGAAGCCAAGCGCCAATCTCTCGAGCGTCCTGAAGATCGACTACAGCCACCTCGATTTCGGTGGCAATCCAACGAGCGTATATGGCGAGGATCCGCTCGGCGATCTCGTGCAGAACGCCGCGTTCGCGTACACCGACAAGTCGGTGCGTGCCATTCTCGACGTCAAGTACAAGGCCGATGGCGGCCTCACCTTCACGTCACTCAGCGGCTATCAGGATGTCGACACGGTCAACAACCTGGACGTGAATGCGACCTTGCCTGCCTACTATTACTTCCAGAGCAAGGCCAACGTAAAGATCTACTCCCAGGAATTCAATCTGATCTCGCCTGACGATCAGCGATTGAAATGGGTCATCGGCGCTTTCTATCAGAAACAGAAGGCTGACATTCCGACTTGGGACAAGGGCGGGTTCAACTTCATTGGCAACGGCCTTCCCCCCACCTATCCGTGGGCCACAACTCCATGGCAAAAGACGGAAGACGAATGGGCCGCCTTCGCGCACGTCGGGTACAGCTTTACCGATGCCCTGCAACTCGAAGCGGGTGCGCGTTACAGCGACTACAAGATGGACCAGTTTACGTACTGGATTCTCAATTTCGGCGGCACACCGCCAGATCCCGGCGATCCGAACTCAATCCCATGGTCAGGCAACGTCGGTGGCGATAGACAGAAACTTTCGGAAGGCTCGGTGGACGGTCAGGTCGCGCTGAACTGGACGGTCAATGGCCAGCACTTCCTCTACGGCCTCATATCCCGAGGTCACATCACCGGCGGCGTCAACCTCTTTCCGGCGTTCCTTTCGTACCGGGAAATGCAGGTCATCAATTACGAGATCGGCTGGAAGGCCAATTTTCTGGATGACCGGTTCCGCACGCAGACCACGGTCTACTACGAGACCTTCGACAACTACCAGGCGAATTTCAGCGAGGTCACGCTCGCCGGCATCAACAATCCGACCAACAGAAACGCCGAGACGCAGAGCCACATCTCGGGCGCCGAGTTCAGTGCACAGGCGCACATCGGCGGCATGCATCTCGATATTGGCGCGGCTTACCTGGACAGCAAGCTCGGCACCTTCAGCGATGTCGTCGATCCTTTTCGCACGGCACCCAACAACATCGTGAATCTGTCGGGCGCGCGGACCCCCTTCTCGCCGAAATTCACCGGGAACCTGGGCCTCGCCTACGACATTCCGGTCGGCGACGGCGCAACGCTCACCCCCCGGGTCGACGTCTCGCACATCAGCGAAACCCAGGCCGCATTGTGGGACACGCCGCTCGAAACGCTGAAAGCACGCACGCTGACGAACGCGTTGCTGACGCTGGAACCGGCATCGAAGAAATGGTCGGCGGCCCTGTGGGTGACCAATGTGAGCGACAAACACTACGTTGCCGGCATCCAGAACAATGCCACGCTCTACTATGCCGGCGCGCCACGCCAGTACGGGTTGCGCGTGAAGTACAGCTTCTGAGCCTCGTTGGTCACGCAGGCGGGGATATCGCCGGACCCGGCGATATCCCCGATCAATGTGCGCAGCGTCGCCAGTGAGCTTTCCGTAACGGGCGAGAAGATCGCGGATACGCGCGGCCAGATTTCCTGGGCGCTGGTCGAGTTCGCCCGCTCACCCTACCTGAGCCTCGTCTACATCTTCGTATTCCCCGCGTATTTCGCGAACACCATCATTGGCGACCCCGTCAGGGGTCAGGAGGCCTGGGGCTTCGCCAACACGCTGGTCGGCATCTGCGTTGCGATCCTCGCGCCGTTCATAGGCGCCATTTCGGATCGCATGGGCGGAAGGAAGCCCTGGCAGATCGGCATCGTCGCGGTGATGGCACCGTGTTGTTGTGCCCTGTGGTACGCGATGCCGGGCGCGCAGGGAGGGCTCTCGGTCAACGCCATTCTCCTGCTGATCGTGATCCTGGCATCGTGCTTTCAGTTCTCCGACGTGTTCCAGAACTCCATCCTGCCATCGATCGCCGGTCCCGATCGCATTGGCCGCCTGTCGGGAATCGGCATCTCCGTCGGCAACGCCGGAACGCTCGTCGCATTGATCGTGATGCTGTTCGGCGTTGCGCTGCCCGCTTCCGGAGTGACCATGGGCGGGCTGCTGCCGGATCACCCGCTCTTTGGCCTGAATCCTGCGACCCATGAGCACGAGCGCATCGCCGGACCGGTCGCGGGCATTTGGCTCGTCATCTTCATCATTCCATTCCTGCTCTGGACTCCGGATCGGCCGTCGACCGGACTGTCAGCGGGCCAAGCGATTCGCGAGGGCCTGAACCAGGTGTGGATGACGGTCCGACGCGCACGCCAGATTTCGAACGTCGGCCTCTATCTGCTTGCGCGCATGCTGTACACGGACGGCAAGGTAGCGATCCTCGCTTACACCGGCATCTACGCGTCCGGCGTGTTCCACTGGGATCTCGCCACACTGCTCCTGTTCGCCATTCTGCTCTCGCCGTTCTCGATCGCGGGCGGCCTGATCGGCGGGTGGCTCGATGGCATGGTCGGTTCCAGGCGCGCAATTCAGATTGTTGTCTGCGCGACCTGCATCGAAATGATTGCAGCTGTCTCGATCACGCGCGATCAGATCTTCTTCATGCCCTACGACACTGCCGGCTCCGCGGTGCTGTGGTCGCTGCCCTATTTCCAGACCTTGCCCGAGCTCTCGTATCTGGCGATCACGACGCTCCTCGCGATAACCATCACCGCGGCCTTCTCGATCAGTCGCACGATGATGGCGCGCATCGCGCCGATCTCGATGATGAGCCAGTTCTTCGGGCTCTATGCGCTGTCAGGCACGGCGACCGCGTTTCTCGGTCACGCGTCCGTGACGTTCTTCACGGGCATCTTCCACAGCCAGCGCGCCGGCTTTGCCTCGACCATCATCCTGCTCATCGCGGGTCTGGTACTGATGCACTGGGTGCGCGAGGAGCGCGCGGCAGCGATCGCTTGAGCCATGTACGCACCGGAAACCTACCGCACCGCGCTCCTCCTGATGCTCACCTCGATGGTGTGCTGGGGATCCTGGCCGAATTTCCTGAAGAAACTCCCCGGCTGGCGCCTCGAGTACTTCTATCTCGATTTCACCCTGGGTTATCTCGCTACCGCATTCATCTATGGGGTGACTCTGGGCGCGGGACACGGCGGTGAGCCCGGCTTCCTTGATGTTCTGCCGATGGCCGGACTGCGCGTGATTCTGCTCGCGGCGGCTGGGGGCTGTATCTGGAATATCGGCAACATTCTGTTGTTGAACAGCATCATGAAGGTCGGCCTGGCGGTCGCCTTCCCAATAGCGGCAATCCCCGCGATCGTACTCGGCATCGGCACCAGCTACTGGCTACAGCCAGTGGGAAGTCCCGTGGCGCTGGCAGTGAGCGCACTGATTCTCCTGCTGGGTGCGCAGGTTACCGCGGCGGCGTATCGGCGCCTCGGTGCGGTTGCGAGTTCGGGCCGCTCAAGAGGCATTGGCCTGGCGCTGCTCTCCGGCGTCCTGATCGGATTGTTCCCGCCCCTCGTCACCGCAGCCATGAGCGGCAAAGTGCCACTGGATTCGTATTCGCTGTCCATGTCCTTCACGAGCGGAGGATTTATCTCCACCCTGGTGATGGTGCCAATCCTCCTCAGGAGACCCCTCATCGGAGAACCGGGAAGGCTTGCCGAGTACTTTCGCGGCGCGACGGCGTTCCACGTATATGGGCTCCTGGCGGGGGCCGTTTGGTGTAGCGGCACCGTCCTGAATTTTGTCTCTGCCGGCATGGTGGGGATTGCTATCAGCGTTGGAATCGGCAGCGGTGCACCGATGGTTGGAGCCTTGTGGGGCGTGCTACTTTGGGCCGAGTTTGCCAAGGGACCTGCCAGTTCCAAGGTGCTGATTGCTGCCGCACTCGCCTTGTATTCAGCAGGCGTCGCAACCATGGCGATTGCCTATACGATGCGTTAGGGCGTGCCGAGGCAGCGCGAGTCCTCCGCCTCATCGAGATCGCAATGCAGTACCC
>Ga0326726_10002310_pt1 | contig 17564 bp, 11 predicted proteins | sample MHFenrmetagenome_2_FD_207603 | JGI IMG/M metagenome (GOLD analysis project Ga0326726, IMG submission 207603) | Lab enriched peat soil microbial communities from Michigan Hollow, Ithaca, NY, United States - MHF15MN | ecosystem: Environmental > Terrestrial > Soil > Wetlands > Peat | place: USA... | reverse complement strand
CGCTCGCTCTGGGCAAGGCATACCTGCCCTCCGACATGTACCAGGGGACGCGGCTCGCGGCGGCCGAAGCCCTGAACGGCGGCATTACCTTCGTTCACGACTGGTGCCACAACATACGCTCGCCGCAGTACGCCGAGGAGAACCTGCGCGCCTTACGCGAGTCGGGAATTCGCGGGCGCTTCTCCTACGGCGCGGCCCAGGGCCATCCCGCCGACCAGACCATTGACCTTACCGACCTGGAGCGCCTGTGGCGCAGCTGGGCTCCCTATTCGAGCGGAGGTCTGCTCTCGCTCGGCCTCGCCTGGCGCGGCGTCTCGACCGGCGCCACCGGCGGCGTGTCGGCGGCGGCCTACAAGCGGGACTTCGACGCCGCCAGGTCGCTTCGCATCCCGATCTCGGTACACGCCAACAACCGCAAGGGGTCGGACGCGATCGCGCTCCTCGCGCGCGAGAAGTTCCTCGGCAGGGACGTGCAGGTGATCCATGCGACCTGGGTGTCGCCGGAGGAGATCCGCGCGCTCGCCGACAACGGCTGCCCGGTGAGCCTCTCGCCCTACACCGAGCTGCGCATCGGCTTCGGCTTCCCGCCGACGGGCGAGTTCCTCGCCGCGGGAATCCCGGTCGGGCTGTCGGTCGACACCACCGCGCTCTCGGGCAACGCCGACATGTTCGCGATCATGAAGGCGATCCAGAACATCGAGAACGGCCGCGCGCTGAACGAGTTCAAGCTGCCCGCGCGCCGGGTGCTCGAGCTCGCGACCATCGAGGGCGCGCGCTCTATGGGGATGGGAGAGCGCATCGGCTCGCTCGCACCCGGCAAGCGCGCCGACCTCATCATGGTGGACACGCGCGGCGTCAACCTCGCCGTGTTCAGCGAGCCGGCCCACCTGATCGTCGAGGCGGCGCAGCCCTCGAATGTCGACACGGTGATGGTCGACGGGCGCATCCTCAAGCGCGAAGGCAAGCTCACCGCGGTCGACACGGCGCAGGTCGCAAGCGAGGCGCGGGCCGCGCTCGCCGCCCTGCGCAAGCGTGCCGGCTGGTGGTGACGCCCTCCGGAGACCTGCAACCTAACGGCCAGATTACGGCGACTCAAGGGTCGCTGGTCGAAGCAGTATCCCCAGACGGCACTTTCGCTTCGGGCAACGCTTCATATAGGGAATTCACAACGCGCCCCACTTCCTCTTCGCTCGCGGGTACGGCGTAAAGCGTCTCCCCCGCTCGCTGCATCGCCTTGAGATCGAGCACCGCACCGGTGGGAATATTCTCGCCGTTGTCGACGTCGCCCTTCACCGCATAGAGCACCCAGCGCGGCCCTTCGAGCGACAGCACCATATACGACGCATCCGACACGGCAAGCACCGACTGGGCGCCGAGCTGCGTCAGGGTCCCGTAGCTGAGCACGATTCCCGCGCCGAGCTCATGACCCGTAGGAACGACGACCGCCTTCGCGAGCTCATACGTCCCGAGCGCGGCGCCCGCCGCGACCGATACGACGGACCCGCCGGCGCCGACCGTCGCGGCCGTCGTGGCACCGGCAATGCGCGTCGTCCCTTCGGCGGCGACCCCGGTTGCCGCGACGGTCGCGCCGGCAGCACCGGTGGCGGTTGCGGCGACGACTCCCACCACGGTGCCGCCCCCCGCTACGCCGACGGCCGACAGCGGAGCCGCAACGTATTGCACCGTCTTGCCGGCGGCGTAGCCACCGCCCGCGGTCGCGGCGGCCGCCGTCTGACCCGCGACGTACACGCCTCCGCTCGCAGCCGTGCCCGCGACCAGACCTCCTCCGGCGAGCGCCTGGCCGCCAACGAGCTCTCCGGCGCTGACCAGCCCCGCCACGGCCGCCGTTGCGGTCGGGGCGGTGATGTCATACGTCGCCGCCGCGGTGTTCCACGCCACCTGCACCGCGAGATTCGCGACGACCGCGCCTTCGTTCACCGTGATCAGAGCGGGATACGCAACCCCGTTGACGGTGACGTAGCCGAGCGTTCCCACGGTCACCTTGGTCACGGGCTTGATCGTCGCGTCCCAGAATATCCCCTGCAATACCCACCGCAGCGACTTCAGCACTGCAAGCGTCGGGCCTGATTCACGCGCGCCCCTGCCGATCTCGTCGGATGCGGCGCCGAACGAACGCCCGACGTCGCGGGTGTAGTTCCGGGCGGCATCGAGCATCACATCGGCGAACTCGCCCGACGCGTTTGACGGCCATTCGCCGGAACGCTCGAATGCGGTCGCAAATTTCGAGAGCGACGCGGCGTCGGCCACCGCGCTCGTGCGGGCACCCACCTTGCCGGGTGCCGTGGCGTAGCCTTTCACGAACTTCTCCGCCGCGAACGACGCATGACGGCCCGAGAGCGCGAGCGTGCCGCCCGAGACCGCGCCGGCGCCCGCAATCGTCCCCGACATCACCGCCGATGCGGCGCGATCGGTGGCGCCGCGTATCGCCCGCCCGGTCTCGAGGGAGAGCTCGCCCACTTTCTCGCCGACCTCGCGCGTCCCCGAGTAGGCCGGTCCCGCGTGGGACACCGATACCGCGATGATGCTGCTCCCCAAGCCGGGCGCCGCGCTCATCGCGTCGCTGCCCAGGCGCGTGATGCCGTGCGTCTCCCGCGCGACGGCATCGGCGCCGCGGTTGATCGCGACGGCCGCGTTCACGCTGCGTTCGACGCCGGCCTTCGCGAGGTCCGCCGATTCACGCGCGTGCTTGACCGACTCCAGGAACGACTGGCGCGCGCGCATGCCCGCGAGCTCCGCCGCGAGATCGAGCGCGCTGGGCCCGGGCGGGATCAGGTGGATCGTCGTCGCCGGCACCTGGAACGCGCCGTTGCGATAGAGCGTCGCGTGCCCTTCCGCGACGAGCTTCTTCGTGTTGTGCAGCGGATCCTGTTCCGTCTGCGGGCCGTGCGCGCAGGCCGCGAGGGTGCAGCAGGCTAGGACGATCAGCAGCGGCTTCATGGCTTCCCTCCCGCGCGCGCCGGTTCCTTCGCAGGCACGCGCAGATCCTGCGGCAGTTTCTCGAGCACCTTTTCCACGACCCGTGGATCGTCGCTGAGCGTCTCGACCGTGACGCCAGGCTCCTTTCCTAACGCATCGAGGTCCACGACCGCTCCGACCGGCAGGCTCTGCACCGGCACGCTGCCTCGCGCTCCGGCGTCGTCGCGCCATTGCACTTCGCCCTTCGCCGCCGCGACGATCAGCCGCGGGCCATCCCACGCTAGGAATACGACGCCGTTCGCGGCACTCAGCACCACCTGCGCGGGCAGCGCCGTGAGCGCGTTGTAGCCGAGCACGATGCCCGCCTGCGCCTGATTCATCGTCACCTTGGCGACACCGGTCGCTAGATCGTAGCTGACCTGCGCGGCGTAGACACCGGTCTCCCCGACCGCCGATCCCGCTGCGTGCCCTACACCCGCGACCGGTGCGGCGGTCGTGACGGCAACCTGGTTGACCGCGCCCACCGCACCGCCCGCAGCGTAGGTCACGGGCACCGCGCCGTAAGCGAGCATCGACATGCCCGCGAGCAGCCCGCCCTCCACCGTAGGTGATACGAGCTTCACGCCCATCGCCGTCGTGTAATACAGGCTCATTCCGGCCGACGTCACCGTGCGTCCGGTCACGATGAAGGCATACGTCACCGGCAGGAAGACGACGTCCGTGCCCACCTTCGCCGTCGCTTCGCCGCCCTGTACCGCGGCGCGCGTGGTCGGCTTCGCCACGCCGCTATAGACCGCGCTGACGTAGCCGACGAAGATGTCGCCCAGCCCCGCGAGTGAATTGCTTCGTCCACCCGAGCGCTCATAGGCGCGATTGAAGTCGGCCCGAGCCTCGGCAAACGCTTCGCTCCACCTGGCTTCGATGCCGGTGGACATCGTCTTCTTGGCGTTGTCTGTCAGTTCGTTGAGATTGCTCCAGTCGGACCCGAGCCGGTCGAAGTAACCGCCGGGGAGCGCCCGCAGCGCCGCGCGGTCGCTCTCGGTGCGCTCGGTCAGGGTCAGGTTGCCTCTTACGAAGCGGTCCCACGCACGCTGCATCCCCCGGTTCGCGTAGTCGAGTTCCCCCTGCGCCGCTGCGTGCGCAAAGGCGAGCTCCGACTTCGTCAGCGCCGTGCCGCGCTCGAGAACCTTCGCGCCCGTCTGGATGCCGGCAGAAGGCGCCGTTGCGACACCGCCGCTCAGCTCCGCGCTGTGGCGCGCGATATCGGCCCCCATCTGCTGCATTGCGCTGCCGGACAACTTGATCGAGTGCTCCTTGGCGTAGGCGAACGCCTTCTCGGTGGAGCTGACGATGAGGTAGCCTTCGCGATAGACCGATTCCTGTCCGCGCAGATTCGCGGCGGTGATGGGAATGATTTCCGACGGCGGCTTCGCGGCCGATGCCGGCGCCGGGGCCGACGCGCAGCCCGCGAGCGCCAACGCAGCTGACACGCAGCCGGCAACGGCAGCTCTGCCGCCATATTTCATCTTCTCTCCCTGCGGGTCCGTTTCCCGGTTACCCGCAGTCATTGTGCGCGCGGAATCGCCCGGCGTGCAACGGGGCAGCGGCGTCTGCCCCGAGCGAGGGCCCGCGCGCATTTTGCGCGGAGCGCGCCTTCTGAGACAATCTCGCCTTTTCGCTTCCCAGGCCGTAGAACCATGACGGAACGAACAATACGCCGCGAGGACCCGCGGCTCCTGACCGGGCGCGGCCGCTACACCGCTGACTGGAATCTCCCCGGCCAGCTCTACGCGTACTTCCTGCGCTCGGACCGACCGCACGCCGAGATCGCTTCGATCGATGCGACAGCGGCGAAGGCGCGTAAAGGCGTCCGCCTCGTCCTCACCGGCGCCGACTACGCCGCCTCGGGCTGGAAGTCGCTCCCGGGCGGGGTCCCCTACGAGGGCGTGGGCGGGCACAAGCAGAAGAAGCCCTTCTGGCCCGCGCTCGCGCACGCAAAGGCCCACTACGTCGGGCAACCGGTCGCGCTGGTCGTCGCGGAATCCGCGGCGCTCGCGCAGGACGCTTCCGAAGACATCGTGGTCGAGTACCGCGACCTGCCCGCCGCGGTCGGCTTCGACGCAGCGACGCGCGCGGGCGCAGCGCAGCTGCACGCAGACATTCCCGGCAACCTCGCTTTCGAGTACGAGACCGGCGATCGCGCCGCAGTCGAGGCCGCGTTCGGGAGTGCGGCCCTGAAGACCCGGCTTACGGTGCGCAGCCAGCGCCTCGTCGGCAGCCCTATCGAGCCGCGCGCGTTCCTCGCGGCATTCGAGCAGGCGAGCGGCGTGTTCACCGTCTACTCGCCCAGCCAGGGCATGAACAACATGCGCGGCTTTCTTTCGGCGGCGACCGGGCTGCCGACGGAGAAGATCCGCGTGATCACGGAGCTGGTCGGCGGGAGCTTCGGTATCCGCAGCTATTCCTACGCGGAGCACATCGCAGTGATGCTCGCCGCGCAGAAGCTGGGGCTGCCCGTGAAGTGGGTGGCGACGCGCTCGGAGGTCTTTCTCTCGGACAACCACGGGCGCGCCCTTACCCTGACGGCAGAGCTCGCTCTAGCCCGCGACGGAACATTTCTCGCCCTGAGGTTCGACGACACTGCCGACCTGGGCGCCTTCTCCACTCCTTTCGGCCCGCAGATCGGCTCGCGCAACATCACCGTCACCATGGGCGGGGTGTACCGGATCCCGGCCATGTACGCGCACACGCGCTGCGCCTACTCGAACGCCGTTCCGGTCTCGGCGTACCGGGGGGCGGGGCGTCCCGACATCGCCTGCGCGATCGAGCGCGTCGTCGCCCGGGCCGCCGCCGAGCACGGCTTCGACCCGGTCGCGCTGCGCCGGAAGAATTTCGTCCCGCCGGAGGCGATGCCCTACAAGACCGCGAACGGCACCACCTACGACTGCGGCGAGTTCGAGCGCGTGATGGACAAGGCTTTGCTGCTCGCCGACTGGAAGAGTTTCCCTGCAAGGCGCGAGCGATCGAAGAAGGAGGGAAAGCTGCGCGGCATCGGCATCGCGACATTCCTGGAGATCAGCGCGCCGGGCCTCGCGCCCAAGGACCAGGCGCACGCACGTTTCGACATAGCGGGTGTGCTGCATGTGTATACGGTGTCGCAATCGACGGGCCAGGGGCACGAGACCGCGTTCGCGCGCATTCTGCGCGAGCATCTGGGTACGGACGAACACGTCCACTTCCACGAGGGCGACCCGGACATCGCGGTCGTCGGCAACGGCACCGGCGGCTCGCGCTCGCTCTACGGCGCCGGCAGCGCGGTCAAGCTCCTCGGCCCCAAGCTCGTCGAGACGGCGCTGCCGCACGCGGCGGCCGAGCTTGGCGCCGATGCCCAATACAGCAACGGACAATTCAAAGCCGGTGGCAAATCGATCGGCTTCTTCGAGCTCGCGAAGAAACTCGCGGGGCAATCGCCGCATCCCATGAACTGCGTCGCCGAAGGGACTTTCGGCGCGACCTTCCCCAACGGCTGCCACATCGCCGAAGTCGAGATCGACCCCGAGACCGGCGTCGTCGAAGTGGTGAACTACGCGACCGTCGACGACATCGGGACGGTGGTCGACCACACCAGCGTCGAAGGCCAGGTGCACGGCGGCGTGCTGCAGGGCGTCGGACAGGTGCTCGGCGAGCACGCTGTATACGATAAGGACACCGGCCAGCTCCTGGCCGGCAGCTTCATGGACTACCCCATGCCGCGCGCCGACTGGATGCGCGCCATCGTCTGCGACGAGCATCCCGTGCCGACCAAGGCGAACGCGCTGGGCTCCAAGGGTGTGGGTGAGTCGGGAACGTCGGGCGCGCTCGGCGCGACCCTGAACGCGATATCCGACGCGCTGCGTCCCCTGGGCGTGAAGGACCTCGACATGCCGGTGACGCCGGACAAGTTATGGCGGGCCCTGCGGGAAGCGCGAAACAAAGCGGCGTAGTCGACGTCATTCGCGCCAAATCGCGCTTGGCCCGTTCAGCCCTTCCGGCATTCATACTGAGTGGCCGCTTGCGTACGTACGCGCCGGTACTTGCCATCTCCGTCAGCCACAATTTCGTTCACCTCTACACGACATTTGTGGTCGCGATACTCGAACGCAGCTTCATAGATTCCACCAGGAGATGGATCCAATCGAACATCTACGTTGCACGAAGTTGCAACAGTATTCCCGTAAGAAACACTCATCGAAAAATAGAACGACTGGTTCGTAGGAATACTTACTTCCGTAACGCGCAGATCCTCGAATTCCGCTCCGAGAGGCATGCCCATTTTCTTCCTTCCCGAAGAATTCAAGCGCGCGCCGAGAGCCGCGATCCTCGTGCGGCCGGCCCCGCAATTTGTCGGATCGAATGTTTGGACTAGGGCGGAGCCTGATGTGACAAAGCGGATCTGCCCAATAGAGCCGCCAGAAGGTTCCTTATATGTGGCGCACCCGTTTGCAAGGGCACAAGTGCAGAGCGCCAAGATCCAACCTGCATTTTTCCGCATGCTGCCTCCCGTCTATGTCCGCGAGAAGAGTGTCTCAGGTCTTACTCTTGTCCCCACCAACAGAGATTCATGAAAATATTAGCGCGATTTGCATTCGCAGGTGCTGACTGGTTGATTGCGGACTTTCGTGGCTATTTCAGATCGGGTATGCCCGCCGGCGGGTGGGCCGAGTTACACTATGCGGCGTTAGACTCGCACTTGAAGGGCACGTCATGAGCGTCACCCGCATCAAGAAGCAGAAATCCGTCAGAGAACAGGTCAGTGCGGCCGAATGGGCCAAGCGCGTCGACCTCGCGGCCGCCTACCGCCTCGTCCATCTCTACGGCATGGACGAGATGATCGCGAATCACATCTCGACCCGCGTCCCGGACGAGGACGGCGCGTTCCTGATCAACCCCTACGGAATGCTCTACGAGCAGATGCATGCGTCGTGCTTCATCAAGCTCGATATCGACGGCAAGATCCTCTTCAATCCCACCGGGTACGATTTCAACCAGGCGGGCTACGTGATCCACAGCGCGATCCACCGCGCGCGGCACGACGTGGACTGCATCATCCACACGCACACCATCGCCGGCATGGCCGTGTCGGCGATGAAGGCGGGGCTGATGCCTTTCGCGCAGACGGCGATGCGCTTCATCGACATCGGCTACCACGAATACGAGGGCGTGGCGATCGAACTGGACGAGCAGGCGCGGCTGGTACGGGATCTGGGGAACCGCGAGGCAATGATCCTCAGGAATCACGGCCTGCTGGTGGTAGGAGGCAGCATCCCGCAGGCCTGGGACAACATCTTCCGCCTCGAGCGCGCCTGCCAGCTGCAGGTCGCGACGCTCTCCTGCAACACCGAGATCTCGCTTCCGCCGCGCAAGATCGTCGAGGAGGCCTCGCACCTCTACCAGCCCGGGGTGCGCCGCAAGCTCGGCATCCTCGAGTGGCCGGCGCTCATCAGGAAGCTCGATTCGATCGATCCGTCGTACCGCGATTAGGAAAACCAAGGAGGCATCATGGCCGCGTTCAATGTCGTCAGGATCCGGGTCAAGCCCGGCTACGAACAGCAGATCATCGAGCTTCACAAGAAGGCCAGATCCGGCTTCAAGGGCTTCGACAACGGCTGGCTGGTGAAGACGGGAGATCAGACCTTCTGCATCGTCGGACAGTGGAAGTCTTTCCAGAGCATCGTCGACGCGCGCCCGCAGATGATCGGGATCCTGGACGAGATGCGCGGCATGCTCGAGGACCTCGGCGGCGGGCTCGGGGTCACCGATCCGGTTTCGGGCGAGGCGGTCGTGCGTTTCGGCCCGAAAAAGGCCGCGAAGAAAGCGGCGAAGAAGCGCCCGGCCAAGCGAAAAGCCAAGCGCGCGCGCCGGCGCTGAAGCGTCAGCGCTTCCAGAACTCCCCAGTGGCGATGCGTGCGCCCTCGGCCATCGCCGCCATCTTCGCCCAGACCACGTCCGGGTCGACCGCGGCCTGTCCGACCCAGGTGCCGTAGCCGCAATCGCTGCCGGCGATGACGTTCTCTCGGCCGACGAGCCTGGCGTACCGGCCGATGCGCTGCGCGATCAGCTCGGGGTGCTCGATGAAATTGGTTTTCGATTCGAGCACACCGGGGATGAGCACCTTGCCCTCGGGCAGCTTCACCGACTCGAACACCTTCCATTCGTGCGCGTGCCGCGGATTGGCCGCCTCGAAGGAAATGCCCAGAGGCTTGGCAAGAAAGACGACGTCGATGATGTCGGCGAGCGGCACGTCGCAGTGGTGGGGACCTTCGTAGTTGCCCCAGCACAGGTGCATGCGCAGCTGCTCCGGCGGGATGTTCGAGAGCGCGTGGTTGAGGACCTCGATGTGCAGCCGCGCCTTCTTCTTGAACTCCGCCAGGCTCAGGTCGGCGTACTGGATGTGCCGGCCCATGCCGAGGTCCGGGCAGTCGATCTGCAGGACGATGCCAGATTTCGCCACCGTCTCGTACTCCAGGCGCATCGCATCCGCAATCGCGTACAAGTACGCTTCCTGGCTTGGGTAGTGGTCGTTCCTGAAGAATAGGCCGATGACGCCGGGCGAGGCGGCGCTCATGAACATTTCCTGGGCCTTCACCTTCGTGGCCGCCGCCTTCAAGTTGTCCACGTCCTCGACCGCGGCCCTGGCATCGCGCACGCTGATCGGCGCGTTGCATCCCGGGGTCTTCCTGCGCGAGCGCCCCGGGTCGCCGAACACGCGCTTCGCGAGGTTCGGAAACTCGACCAGGTCCTGGTAGACGAGGGTGTTGCCGGTACCCCCGAAACCGTTCAGCCGGTCCTTGACGTAGGTGGCGTAGGAAGGCTTGGACATCTCGCCGTCGTTGACGACGTCGACTCCGGCCCCCGCCTGCTTGCGCACCACCTCCTCGACCGCCGAGCGGATGCGCGCGGAGAGCGCCGCGCCGTCGACCGGCACGCCCTCTTCCTTGGCGTACATCATGCGCACCAGGTCCTCCGGCCGCGGCAGGCTGCCGGTGTGCGTGGTGAGAAAGCGCTCGGTGCTGCGCTTCATGAGTCCTCCCTGCGGCCGATACTACGCAATGCCGCCGCGAGCGACAACCACGAGGATCCCATTCAGGCCGCGCGCCGCACCGCCCACAGATTGAACAGGCCGTAGCCCACATAGGCGGCGAGCCACAGGGCGCCCGCCGTCTCGAGCGACAGCGGCCGGGGATACGCGGCGAGCAGCGCCGCGAAGAGCGGCATCGAGAGGAATTCCCCGACGACCAGCGGCCCGGTACGCCGCATGGCGTAGAGGGCGTACAGCGGCAGCCAGGACGCGATGCGCGCGAGGGTGCCGGCGAAAAACAAGGCCACCGTAGCGTCCGTCATCCGGACGGTTTCGTCGTAGAGGAGCGAGAAGACGGGGCCGTGGAGAGCGCCGATCGCGGCGAGCGCGGCCGCGGAGGGCAGGATCGTGACGACGGCGGCGCGCCTGAGCTCGTGCGCGAACCGGGGTGTGCCGTGGGCGGACGCGAGCCGCGGCAGAAAATGCACCGCCATCACCCCGGCCGCGACGCTCGCCACCCAGTCGGAGACACGCCACAGCGCTTGCAGCAAACCCACTTCATGCCAGGACATCGCCGCCGACACGATGTCGCGCGCAGCTACCGCCGCGAGCGGCGTAAGGACCCCGATGGTCAGGCCCGGTAGGAGGTAGCGCCTCAGGCCGCGGTCGCGATCCATGTCAGGCGAGAGCGGCGGCCGTGCCCACGGGAATGCGAACATCAGCGCGAGCGCGGGCAGGGCCACCGCGAGCGCGAGGAACACCAGCAGGTCGCGCTGCGGAGCCGCGAGCGCCGCGGCGAGCTGCACGGCGGCCGTGCCGACCGCAAGGATCAACATCAGATCGCGCCGCTGCTGGCCCAGCCAGTAGCCGTTCACCATCCCGGAGACCACCGCGACGCAGCCGACCACGGCGGCGAGCGCGACGAGCGGACCCGGCAGGCCCCCCGCGACCTGCTCCGGAAAGACGAGCGCAACCGCGGCCACAGCGAACATGGCCGGCGCCGATGTCGCGACGCCCAGCCGCAGCGATTCCCGCAGAATCCCGCGCTGGCGCTCGAGCCGGTCGGCCTGCGCGACCAGCACCGAGATCCCGGTGCCTACCCCGGCGAGCGCCACCCCCGCGACCAGCTCGATGACAGACCCGAGCTGTGCCCAATAAGCGACCAACTCCGGTCCGCCGCGCAACGTGAGCACCTTGTCGACCGCGGACCGCCCAGCAAGACCGGCGAAAATGATGGCGAGCGTCGCGACGAGCTTGATGGGATCCTCCTCACTGCGTCGCGGAGGAGTCTAATACGCGGGTGCGGGTTTCGTCCTATTGCAGGATCGCGGCTGACTCTGCCGCTGCGGCGTTCTCATACAGCGGCATATATTTTCCTATGCATGTATATCGTTGCATATACCTGTATATGGTCTTAGGATCGGTCAGATGTCGTTCCATTACTAGTTAGGCATCACAAGGAGCCGCTCACGCAATCACGTCTCTGGTCTCCGCCCGCCCTAGTCGCGACTATCCTCTGCATCGTCGGGCTACCTCTTGCGTGCGCCACGGCACCGACACCGATAGAACTGTCCTGTGAGCGCCCTCTTGACCCGAAAGTAGGGAATTCATGCGTCGTGAGCGAACAAACGCTCTGGCGCGGCGCGCGTCCTACCGCGGAGGCGGCGGCAGCATTGGTCGACTTGGGTGTAAAGACTGTCGTCAGTCTGGAATTGCTTCAAGACGACAAAGATGCGTTTGAGGCTGCCATGCCCAGTATCCGCGATTCCCGAGAAATTCAATATTTTCAAATTCACGATTGGGAACCACTCGTAATCGTGGCACCGGGCAAAGTGGATGATCACGTCGCTCACTTTCTTGCAATTGCGCGAACCCAGCCTCAACCGATATTTGTTCACTGCCGATCTGGCCAAAATCGTACGGGTATCATGATTGCCGCATATAAAGTCTTCAGCGGAGAGGATATCGAGGAAACGATATTGGACATGCAGAAGTACGGCGGCTTCTGGTCGAAGTCTGACGCCGACTATATCCGTACGCTCACTCCGCAGCGTCGAGCTGTTATCGAAAGACGTGTCGTCGATCTAATGCCTGGGGTAAAACGCAAAGCCACGATAGTGTGTTCCAGCGGTAAGTGTGTGTTCAATGCGGGTGCAGAGTGATGGTAACGATCCAGCGTTGTGTCGCGGACGGGTTGATCGATGAGGTCATCATCACCCGGATCCCCGTGCTCATAGGCACCGGAAGGCCGCTGTTCGGGCCGCTGTCGCCGGATGTGCGTCTCGAGCACCTGTCGACGCACGCTTACGACTTCGGATTCGTGCAAAGCAGGTACCGCGTTGTCAAGCCACAGAGGCCCTAGCAGTCACGAACGGCTCGCCGCGAAGCGCTCGAACTCGGCGGCCGGCATCGGCCGGGCGAAGTGATAGCCCTGCACTTCGTCGCAGGAATGTTTCTTCAGGAACTCGAACTGGGCCCCGGTCTCCACGCCCTCGCCCACCACCTTGAGCTTGAGGTTGTGCGCGAGCGAGATGATCGCCTGGGCGACGATGCCTTCGTCGGGCTGCCCCGTGCCCCTGATGTCCTGCACGAACGACTGGTCGATCTTGAGCGCGCTGATCGGAAGTCGCGTGAGATACGCAAGGCTCGAATGCCCCGTGCCGAAATCGTCGACCGAGAGGTCCACGCCGATCTCGCGCAGGCGCTCGAGCACGCGGATCGCGACCTCGGTGTCCTGCATCACCAGGCTCTCGGTCAGCTCCATCTCGAGCTGCCGCGGATCCAATCCGCTTTGCCGTAGCGCATCGTCCACGGAGCCCGCCAGAGCCTCCTGCCTGAACTGGCGCATCGACAGGTTCACCGAGACCGTGATCGGCGCCATGCCCTTTTTTTGCCAGGCGCGAGCCTGCGCACAGGCGGCCTTCAGCACCCATTCCCCGATCGGAATGATCAGCCCGGTTTCCTCGGCAAGCCCGATGAAGCGCTCGGGGAGCGTCAGACCCAGCTCGGGATGCTGCCAGCGCAGCAGCGCCTCGCAGCCCACCAGAGCGCCGTTCCCCACGTGGATGCGCGGCTGGTAGTACAGCTCGAGCTCGTTGCGTTCGAGCGCGCGCCGCAGGCTGCCCTCCATCTTCAGGCGCTCGTTGACCTGCCGGTTCATCTCGGCGGTGTAGAACTGGAAATTGTTGCGCCCCTTCTCCTTGGCGCGGTACATCGCGGCGTCGGCGTTCTTGAGCAGCGTCTCCACGTCCGGACCGTCCTGCGGGTACAGGCTGATCCCCGCGCTCGCGGTCACCAGCAGCTCCTGGCCGTCGATCTCGATCGGCTCGGCCACCTTGGCGATGATGCGCTGCATCGCCCGGTAGATGACCTCCTGCCCGGTCTGGTCGTTGAGAATCAGGATGAACTCGTCCCCGCCCAGGCGCGCCACGGTATCGCCGTCGCGCACCGCGGTGGAGAGGCGCTCGGCGACCTTTTGCAGCAGCTTGTCACCGGTGTTGTGCCCGAGGCTGTCGTTGACGAACTTGAAGTGGTCGATGTCGAGAAACACCACTCCTATGGAGCGCACGAAACGCTGGGCGAAGACCGATTGCCTCAGCCGGTCGTGCAGCAGGTTGCGGTTCGGCAGCCCGGTGAGCGCATCGTAATTCGCCTGGTACTCGAGCTGCTCCTGGTAGCGCTTGCGCTCGATCGAATACTGCATCGAGCGCAGCAGCAGCTCCCGGTCGAGCTTGCCCTTGACGAGGTAGTCCTGGGCCCCGGTCTTGACCGCCGACAGCGCCACCGTCTGGTCGTCGTTCCCGGTGAGCACGATGATCGGCACCTTGGGCGAATGCGCGTACACCTTGAGAAAGGTGTCGAAGCCGTAGCTGTCGGGAAGCGAAAGATCGAGCAGCACGACGCCGGTGCTGCGCGTGGCGAGATACTCGAGACCCTGCGAGAGCCGGCCCACGCAATCGAGGTGGAACAGCGCATCCTCTCCCTCGGAGAGCATCTCCCGGATGAGACGCACGTCCCCCGGATTGTCCTCGATCAGCAGGACCCGCTGGCGCTCGGCCATCGCCTATTTCCCGTTCGGGAGCGTGACCACGGTCAGCCAGAAATTGTCGATCGACTGAACGACCTTGATGAACTGCTCCAGGTCCACGGGCTTGGTGACGTAGCAGTTCGCGTGGAGCGTGTAGGTCTTGAGGACGTCCTCCTCGGCCTTGGACGTCGTGAGGACCACGACCGGGATCCGCATCAGCCGCGAGTCGGACTTGATTTCCTGCAGCACCTCTCGGCCGTCCTTCTTCGGCAGATTGAGGTCGAGCAGAATGATATCGGGCTTGGGCGAGTCCTTGTACTTGCCGCGCTTGTGCAGAAAGTCGAGCGCCTCGACACCGTCCTTGACCCAGTGGAGATTGTTGTAGACCTTGCCTTCCTTGAGGGCCTCGCGCGTCAGGCGCGCGTCCCCGAGATTGTCCTCGACCAGGAGTATCTCCACCGGGGGAGCCGTCCTGTCCATATCTGCGCTCATGTTTCTCCTTTTTGAGTCTTGGGAAGCGTGAAGACGAAAGTGCTGCCTTTGCCCGGCACGGACTCGACCCAGATCCGTCCGTGATGGCGGTCCACCACCTTCTTGCATATCGCAAGGCCGATCCCGGTGCCCGCGTACTCGTCGCGCGTGTGCAGCCTCTGGAACACCATGAAGATCCGCTCGAAGTATTGCGGCTCGATGCCGATGCCGTTGTCGGAGACCGAGAAGCGCCACTCGTCGCCTGCATCCTGCGCACCGACGTGAATGCGCGGCGGCTCGTCCCGTTTCCTGAACTTGATCGCGTTGCCGATGAGGTTCTGCAGCAGCTGGGTGAGCTGCGTGTCGTCGGCGGTCACCTCGGGAAGCGCGTCGTGGGTGATTGTAGCGCCGCTCGCCTCGAGCGACGCGCGCAAATTGATCAGCGCCCGGTCGAGCGCGCCCTGCGCCTGGACCAGCCGCAATTCCTTGCCGCGTGTGCCGACCCGCGAGTAGGCGAGCAGGTCCTCGATCAGCTGTTTCATGCGCGTCGCGCCGTCAACGATGAAGCCCATGAACTCGCGCGCGTCGCTGTCGAGCTTGTCCCCGTAGCGGCGCTCGAGCAGCTGCGTGTAGCTGCCGATCATGCGCAGCGGCTCCTGCAGGTCGTGCGAGGCGACGTAGGCGAACTGCTGCAGCTCGGCGTTCGATCGCGCGAGTTCGTCGTAGGCCGCGCGCAGCACGGATTGCGCGCGCTTGCGTTCGGTGATATCGGTCCCCACGCCGCGGTAGCCGCGGAATTTCCGGTTCTCGAACACCGGCTCGCCGGTCACCGACAGCCACACCGAATTGCCGTCCGGGCCGACGCGCTCCATCTCGAAGTCGAAGAAGGGCTCGTGGCGCTCGAGCTGCGCTTTGTGGCGCGCCCAATCGGCTTCGGTCAGGTTCAGAGCGGCTTCGTCCCAGCGCGCACGGCCTATATAGGGCGCGGGGTCGATGCCGGTGCGCTCGACGAAGCGGCTCGACATGAACGTCAGGCGGAACTCCTCGTCCTGCTCCCAGTACCAGTCGGAAGACAGGCCGGTGAGGCTGCGGAAGCGCGCCTCGCTCTGGCGCAGCTCGGCCTCGGCCTGCGTGCGCGCCATGAAGTGACCGATCTGCAGGCCGATCGCGACCCCGGTCTTGAGCAGCCATTCGTCGGGCGGCTGCGTCTCTCGGTGAAAAAACTCCAGGGCGCCGAGAACCTGGTCGCCGAGGTGGATCGGAAGCGCGAACGCCGAGCGCAGGCCCGCCCTTGCCGCCTGCTTTCCGCGTAGAAAGCTTTCCTCGGAGGTGACGTCGACGATCCACACGGGTTCGCCCCGGCCCAGCACGCGCCGGATCAATCCGACCTCCCCGGGCTGATAGGTGCTCTCCCGGCTGGCGGCGAGAAAGGCGGCGATGGCAGGATCCTCCCTGCTCCAGGTCTCCTCGCATCGAAAACCGCCGGCTCTGGCATCGAGTCTCCAGCGCGCCCCGCAGGCCCAACCGAGCGTTTCGCAGAATGCCTGGAGCACCCCGGGCAGGGCGGCGGCCACCGTCTCGGACTCCGACAGGATCCGAGTGACCCTGTGCTCGATCGCCTGGCGCTGCTCGGCGCGCTTGCGCTCGGTGATGTCGATGATCGCGCCGATCAGCCCGGCCACCTCGCCGTCCGCGCCGGTGAAGGTCGCCTTGTAGTTGAGAGTGTGGCGAAAACTGCCGTCGTGGACCGGCACCTCGAGCTCGTAGCTGCGTGTGCCCGGGTTGCGCCACAGGTCCTCGTCCGCGGCCTGGTGTTTCGCCGCCACCTCGGGTGCGGACGAGAAGAGATCCGCGACCGTCCTGCCGATGAAAGCCTCGCGGTTGACTCCGAAGTAGGTTTCCCAGGCCCGGTTGGCGCCGAGATGCTTTCCGTCGCGCGCTTTGAAGAACACCGGGATCGGCAGCGCTTCGATCAACTCCTGCGCGACGCGCATGGCTTTGGCGCTCTCCTCCCAGACCTTCTTCGACATACCGGGGAGAAGGCGGCTGCCGCCCTCGTGAGACGGGCGCCTGGGTTCCAGGGGTCGCGCGATATTTGCCAGAAATTGCCTGCGCCAGCGCCGGTATTCGGCGGGCTTGATGCGGTGACGCTTACAGATGGCCGACTCGGACCTGCCTTTGAGGCCCTCGAGCACAACTTTGGCTTTCGACGCGGGATCCCATTGCCGGCCCGGCACGAGTTCCGCCCTCCTTCAAGCGAGACGCGTCTGGTGGCGTCTTTTTCGCCCGGCAAGTATCAACTAAGGGCAAATGGATGTAAATGGCTTTCTGGAATATTTCACGGGCTCAAGTGTGTCGCCACGACCTCCTCGTAGCCAGGCTCTCGGGAGAGCAGCCCCGTCGCACGCGCGAAAACATTGAGGGCACGCACGCTCGCTTCCGATATTGCAGCGTTGTAATAGGGCGCGTCGCGGCGCACGAGTTCCTCGATGAGCGCGTGTTCCGCCGCGGGGAACAGTCTCTGCGCCGCGCGGGCGGCGAGCGACGGGTCGTGCTTGAGCGCGGCTTGAGCGGCGACGATGGCGCGAACTGCCGCCGAGACCATTACCGCGCTCACGTCGATGCGCTCTTGAGTCGTGACAAAGGCGGGAAAAGTGTAATGCTGCGAGCCGTACGGCCCGTCGCCGCGGCGCGCGTCGACCACCACCGCGCCGACCCCGCGGCGCACGGCGACTTCAGCCGCCATGCCGTTCGCCCAGAAGGCATCCACGGCACCGCTCTCCAGCGCCTTCGCGGCCGCCATGCCGAAGGAGACTCCGCTGCCCGAGCTGCCCGGCACCGGGCCGATCTTCACTTCGCGCTCGGGATCGATGCCGGACTGCGCGAGCATTCGCAGCAGGCCGTCGACGGGACCGGGCGCCGCGCCCACCCGCAGTCCTTTCAGGATGCGCAGGTCGCCGCGCTTCGCATCCAGGTCCTTGCGCACGACGAGGAACCAGTACATGTTCTGCGAGAGCGCACACAGCAACTTGCAGCCGCGCCAGTCCTTGAACGCATAGAGCGCGGCGTGCG
>Ga0326726_10002309_pt1 | contig 17565 bp, 12 predicted proteins | sample MHFenrmetagenome_2_FD_207603 | JGI IMG/M metagenome (GOLD analysis project Ga0326726, IMG submission 207603) | Lab enriched peat soil microbial communities from Michigan Hollow, Ithaca, NY, United States - MHF15MN | ecosystem: Environmental > Terrestrial > Soil > Wetlands > Peat | place: USA... | reverse complement strand
GGGGTGACCTGGGTTGCAATACCTCCTGAAGAATTCACGGTATAAATAATTTCATATTCAGGATTCATAAGTTGAACTCCTATTTTATTATCCGAAGTCCATCCAGCTACTTCATGATAAGATGAAAGAGGTAAATCAATTTTTATTGGAGCAGCCGAAGGATTTCCCTTGTTTGTAACAGGTACTATCCAGATCTCTTTAGGATCACCAATTCCTGCTCTTCTGATAAACGCGATCATCTTACCATCATGAGACCACGAAGGTCCAAATACCTGCAACGACTGTAAACTGGTAACCTGTACAGGTGTACCGCCTTCCGAAGCGATTACCCAAAGATCAGAGTGATCGACTGCTTCATTAGTCTTTGTATATTTTATATAAGCAATCTTAGTTCCATCCGGAGAAAAGGCAGGCTCCTGTGTACCCGGTCCGGTTAATTCCTTTGGAGTGCCTCCGTTTACTGGTATGGTATATATTTGTGTGGATTTGGTTTGATAATCCCCGGTTTTAGATCCTGTTGTATAAGCCAGAATCTTACCATCAGGCGAAAGACTTAATCGGAATTCTGTCGGCCAATTGCAACTATGAGATGGGACCTGCACTTTATGAGGCTTTCCTCCTTCGGAAGGTATAACATAAATAGATGTACTGGAAGATTTTAATTCTGCATTTACTGCTATCCATTTACCATCACCTGACCAGGCAAATGAGTTGCTATTATCCCAGGCACCAATATTGTCTGTTAATTTTTTAGGTTCTCCTGCAATTAAAGGATCCACTCCGCCTGAGACAGGTATTGTCCAGACACACCCATCCAAAATAAATGCCACTTTTTTACCATCAGGTGATAATACACCATTACCTGGATTTGTTGGCATTTTGATTTTTGTAAATTTTGGTGCTGGGGAGATTGCCGATATTTTATCAGCAACCTGTGTTAACCTGGTAAGTCTTTCCCTGGCAACCGCAACCTGATTTTTTTGTTCAGGGAAGGTATTAACCAGACGCTTATAGGTTTTTACAGCCTCCTGGTTCCCCAGCTTTTCATAACACAGCCCCAGATGAAGCAATGCTTCTGCAGAGACCTTCCTGTTGTCAGGATATTTATTTATGATCAGCTGGTATGTTTTAATGGCATCATTCAGTTTTCCGTTCACTTCTTCCTGGTAGATAGCTTCACTTAACAACTTTTGAGCCTGCTGTTCCTGCCCTGAAACCATTATCATTGGTCCAAGACAAATAATCGCCGTCAAAATAATCTTCTTCATGACTTTTTTCTTCAAAGGTACCGGCCGGGATCTTCACTAAAATCAAGAATTCGTTGAGTTTTATTAAGACTTAATCAAGCACCTAAACTGAGATAAACTTATATCCGACGCCCCGGATACTTATTATAAACCGTGGCTGTGATGGATCGTCTTCAATCTTCTTTCTCAGGTTTGCCATATGTGTGTCGACAGTATGGGGAGTGACAAAAACCTCCTTTCCCCATACTTCATTCAGTAGTTCATCACGGTTGATCACCTGCCCTCTGTTTTGGATGAGATATTTCAATAGTTCGAATTCATGGGTAGTAAGGCCGACCACTTTACCATTCTTCAAGCATTCATACTGCCGGAAATTCACTTCCAGTCCGCCGGATCGATACATATTTCCCGACTTTTCATCGGGCTCATTCTCCATCCTTCGAAGAACAGCTTTGACACGAGCCTGAAGTTCCCGCGGGCTGAAAGGTTTTGTCACATAATCGTCCGCGCCAATTTCAAGTCCCACCACACGGTCGATCTCCTGTCCTTTGGCGGTCAGCATGATGACGGGCGTTCGGATACCCTGATTTCTCAGTTTTTTGCAGATATCAAAACCGTTCATCCCCGGCAGCATGATATCAAGAATTATCAGGTCGATATCAGAATTTGCAGCTTTTGCCAGTCCTTCGATACCATCAGATGCCACTTCCACTTCATAATCTTCAAGGTGGAAATCATCTTCCAGTGCCATGCGGATGGATTCTTCGTCTTCAATGATCAGGAGCTTTTTCATTAACTTTTATATGTGTCGTAATTAAAAATAGTCTTCAGTCTTCAGTCCTCAGTCTCCAACAGGCAACTGATAATTTGAGGACTGCCGACTGGAGATTTCGTCCACTGGCAGCCTGACCGTAAACACACTTCCTTTTCCCAGGCTGCTTTCGACAGTTATTTCTCCATGATGGGCTTCTACAATCTGCTTAACAATTGTAAGCCCGATCCCGCTTCCTTTTACAGTCTGGGTTAGTTCTTCCCCGGCCCGGTAAAAGCGGCTGAAAATCTTATCCTGGTCCTCTTTCCTTATCCCAATGCCATAATCCCTGACACCAATAATTACCCTGTTACCCTTTGACAGCAGATCAACTTCAATTTTTCTGGAATTACCCGAGTATTTACAGGCATTATCAAGCAGATTATGCATCACCTGTTCCATGCCTTCGCGGTCAAATATTATATCAGGTAATGGTCCGGGGATGGAAAGGCTTATATTAAAACCCTGGCTGGCCGTTTGATTCTGAAAGGACTCCACACTATCTTTAACAATAGGAATAATATCAGCTTTCTCGAAATGGAACAGCTTCTGTCCTTCTTCCATCCTTGAAAAATCGAGGATATTATCGATAAGATGGCTCAACCGTTCACTTTGCTGCAATATTGTTGTGAAATATTTCTGTTGTCTTTCCGGAGTTGGGACTCTTCCGTGAACCAGCATCTCGGCCATCTGCCTTATGGATGTCAAAGGGCTTTTGAATTCATGTGATACAGTTGACATGAAATAGGACTTCATTTTTGAGAGATGCAGCTCATTATTCACGGTCTGAAGAGTAAAAAACAGACCAAAAGCCAGTATGACAACTATAGCAATAAAAATGTAGAAGAAAATGCCTTCTCCGGAACGTAAAAAGGAAACAAACAGTCCTGAATTTTCAGGATAGAATGTCAACGACCAGGATGGCAGATCAGCGGGAAACGCAACATTAACCGGCGCAATATCTTCAGGTATAATTCCTGACTGCAAAAGCAGTGCACCATTGACATCCGTTACCTCCCATTTTAAATCTTGTTTACCGGCATTGTCAAGTATTGAATGATGAACAGAATTATTCAGGATGTCCTCCTGATCCATGATCAGTCCCCATTGATTCCTGTCATTTAATGGGAAAAGAGAAAAGAAATATGATTTTCCATTGACAACTGTTTTATACCTGTGGTTATTGATTTCTGTACCTGTTTTTGCGGTTTCGGGTATTAAATCACCGCTTTGCTGAAATGCCAGCAGGTATTCCGTATTTTCAATTGAAAGTGAAATACTGTCTTTCAAAATACGGATCCTTTCGACAGAGCTTTTTGTTTCTTCATAGTGTGAATTTTCGCACAGGGAAACAATTTCATCAACTTTTAACAAGAAATTGGCAAGATGAGAATATCCCATTTTCCACATGGGTTTATGTATTTGAGTCAGTAAAGAATGGGCAGTTTTCAAAGCTGCGGCTGTATCCTTTTTCCCCAGGCATAGCAGGCTCTTTTCCAGTAAAGCAACAGCACCTGACGGGATCTTGTTCTGAATAAGAACGTCAGGGTACTCATTCCATATCAAATCGTATGTTCCAATAGCTTCCTTATCCAGCTTAAGTTTTTTTTGAAGACGTGCAACAATATTCAGGATTTCACCACGAGATTGCACGCCGATGATTTCAGGAAGGGCACTCTGATAATATTTTAGCGCTTTTTGGTTGTCATTTTCCCTGAACTCAATTTGCCAGCCTTTTTCAAGAATACTCTGTGTGGTTAAGGAACTTTTGGTATAGGAGACTGATGCAAAATCGTCCGGCACATACAACAAGTTGTTGTTCAATAAATATGGGAGCTCATTACCGGATATATAAAAGATCCCTTCAGCAACCGGGTGCTTTTCAGTGAAGCTATTCAACAGGGAGTCGGAAAATAGTGTTTTTTGCGGGATATTGACGGAATTTATTATCTCGCTGAAGCTATTCTCAACAAAAAGGAGGTATGCCTCTGTTTCCCGGAGAACTTGCTGGCCTGTTACCAGAAGGTTACTTCTTTGTTCGCGTTCCAGAAGAGCCTGGTCGTTCTTAACTCCCCTCAAGGCAAGAAAACCAAGTATAAGGCATGGCAGTACGATTGCAAGGGCATAATAGATGATTATCCTCTGTCTTTTTATTTCCCCTTTTTTCTTCATCACAATGGTAAAAGGAATTCATTATGACTCAGTTCAATGATGATACAATTTAGGAAATATTCAGCAGATACGCTTTAAGAATTGATCCGGTTTTGTCAAGATTGCATCAAGAAAAACAATCAATTACCAAATAGACACAGACCTTGAAGCATGCGAAAACTATGAGATTTCCTTTGAAAGCTATTAACCACGGAGTCACACGGAGTAAGAACACGGAGTTCAAAAACAGTGTAACTCCGCGTAAACTCAGTGTAACACCGTGGTTAAAATATTCTTATCATTCTTTATTTCTTAATCAGCGGGAGGAAATCCTCCAGAAACCAGAATTCAGTAATTCCGCCTTTCTCACCGGCGAAAACAAATTGCTTTCCATCATTTGACCAGTCGAGATGGTATATTGATATATCATCTGCCAGATTAGTTTGAATATCCTGAATGGTTCCATCATCAATATTCATTACTTTAATTACCTTCCCTTCGCGATCGTTAAAAGCGATCCGCCTGCTGTCGGGTGACCATGCCAGATCAATGCTGGTACCAGCAACAGGTACTTCACCAACGACCTTCGCCACGCCATTTTCAAGATTAAAAATGTTCATGAATTTTGCATTTGGAGGATTTTTTCCCGCGGTCAAATAGGCGACCATTTTCCCGTCAGGCGACCAGACCGGCGAATTGATCCACTTATCTGACTCTGAGATAAGCAATTTAAGATCTCCTCCGGAGGTATTGACAGTATAAATACTGTATAAGTCTGAAGCACCTAATGGAAGATTTTCATTCAATTTTTTCATCCGGATAAATGCAATTTTTTCACCATCGGGAGACCAGGACGGAGACACATCAGCGTAAGACCTGTTTTCATTGGTGATTTTTTCCGATTTGTTCCCATCCACAGAAATTTTCCAGATATGGGTTGTCGGAAGACCAATATATCTGTTTCCAATGTTTGCAACCGTATCTTCCGCTGTCCATCCGGCCGAAACGATCGTCTTCCCATCAGGGGATAACCTGTTTCCACTCTGGTTTCCTAATTGCCGGATAGTTTTGCCATCAAGATCTTTTGGAAGGAGTTTACCATTTCCCCCGACAGCAGGTACTGATGCCAGAACCAACCGGTAACCTCCTCCTGGTCCGGCGCTTTCTGGAGTAACATAAATAATACGATTACCATCTTTCGTCCATCGTGGTTGCATAGCCCAGCAATCGTTCAGGATCTTCGTCGCCCGCCCTCCCTGAGAAGGCAAAGTGTACAAAGCATATTCTCTCTTAGAATTTAATTCAACTCCAATTTTGTTCTCAGATGTCCATCCTGCCAGAAGCCAGACATCTTCAGTTCCTTCAGGAGCATCAATGCTGGTTACTTTCACAGTGGCTTTCAAGTCCTTTGGAACTTGTACGAAATTTATCTGCTTGTTATTGTTGTAATCCAGGAAGGCTATCATGTTGCCGTCTGGCGACCAGACGGGACTGGAAGCATTACCGGTTTTGGCGAGAAGTTTTGGAATGCCACCACTGCTGGGAACCATCCATAAATTACCTCCTTCTATTCCCAGGGTTTTATCATCTGCATATGCTATCCATTTACCATCAGGAGAATAGGAAGGTTCACGGGCCGGGATGTCAGTAAGTTTTTTTGATGAACTTCCCAGAACCTCTTTGTAATATATGTATTGCTTATCGTTTTCAATAGAAGAATAGGCAAGATTCTTACCTTCAGGTGATAAACTGATCCTGTAATTAACTAAATGAGAAGCACGAAAATTATCAGATACTTTCAGAGGTTTACCGCCAGCAGAAGGGACAACAAAAATGCTCTGATTCCATTGCTCATTTTCAGGTCTGCCTTTTATTGGAAATTCATTAAATGCAATCCATTTACCATCGCGTGACCAGGAAAGTCCGCTGTTTTCCACTTGTATTCCATCTGTATTAAACTGAACTGGTTTGCCTGGTAAATAAGGACCTAAATTCCCTTTAAGCGGCATTATCCAGAGTTTTTTATCAGAAACCAGGGCAAGGTCTTTCCCGTCAGGAGATAATTGAATGGATCCTGAAAGCTTTGTTGGAATTTTGATTTTAGTAAATTTTGGAGCCTTCGCAAACTCATTTCTTTGAGTGAGCTTTTCAAGTGGCAGGAAATTGCTGATTAACCAAAATTCGGGTTCGTCACCGCTGGTCGTCATGAAAGTGATTTTCTTCCCGTCAGGTGACCAGTCGAATTCACTTGCATAGAAATTCTCAGGGAGCCCTGTTTTTAGATAGGTTTTCTCCTCAGTTGCCAAAGTCGTGATCCAGATCTTGCCCTCAGCGTTATAGGCGATCTTTGAGCCATCAGGAGACCATGCAAGCTGACTATCACGGCTGGGCTGTACATTGGTAACTAATACCTCGGCTTTGCCACCATTTACAGAAATCGCCTTAATCATGCTTTGTGAGAAAAATGCGATCCGATTACCATCGGGAGTGAAAGTAATGGCACCGACATCGACACTGTCGTTAACGGAAGTGATCAGGACAGGATTACCTCCTTCTGCAGGGATCCTATAAATAGCATCGAAGCCTTTATCAGCAGATGGTTTCTGCCATTCGACAAATGCTATCCACCTTCCGTCAGGAGACCAGCAGGGATACTTTTCACGGGACTCGTCATTGGTTAGCCGCACAGGTAAGCCATTATCCAATGGAATAACCCGAAGGTCCATAAACTTCTCTGAGTTGTAAGGTTTTTCAATAGCACTTACGACTAGTTTCCGGCCGTCAGGTGAGATGTTATGACCACCACCCGGCACAACAGACATGAGTGCACTTTCTGGCCAGGGTATTTTCGTAACATTACCGCCCACAGCGGGGACAAATACAACCTGAACCGGGGGATCTTCATCCTCTTTCACCCATCTCAGGAAGATACGTTTTCCATCAGGCGACCATCTTGGATAATAGACCACTCCATCGGGAGTCACCTGTACAGCTCTGCCCCCGGAAGATGGAACAGTGTAGACAGCGCTGCGATACTGTGAGCGAATGAAGACACCAAGCTCGTTTTCCGGTGTCCAACCGGCCAGCATACCCATGCTATACCCTGGCAGCATTATCTTTGTGGGTTCTCCGACGCTTGAGGCATCAGGCGATAACTGGTAGATCCATATTTCCTGGCCACCAACATCTACTCGACCCTGGGCGGCTATAAACCTGCCGTCGGGCGACCAGACAGGCCCCGCCAGGAGACCGTCAGCGATTGCAAGCTTGATGGATGAGCCACCAGAAGAATTCACAACCCACAGGTAGCTATCATATCGTGTCCCCATGACATTTTCCGGTGGTTTCTCCTTCTCATGATATGTCACATACGCTATATATTCACCATTCGGCGAATAGGATGGGAAAGTTCCAGGTCCCGTTGAGATCTGTCGTGGCTCACCCCCACTAGTCGGGATCACATAGACATACCGTTCAAGCATATCTGCGTCCTGTGCGCTAACTCCAAGTTTCAGGGCCGAGAACGCCAGGTTCTGATCATCCGGAGATAAGCTCAAGCGATAAGTGAACTGTCCTCCTCCGCGTAATGGTAATTGGACCTTTCGTGTTTCACCTCCGGCTGCAGGTACTATATATACGTCATCTGCTCCGTCGCCACCACCATTAACCGCGATCCACTGGCCGTCAGCCGACCACGCCAGCACATTGAAGAAGTTTGATGCCTCTGGCACACTGGCAATTTTAACAGGCTCACCGGCAATATTATTACCTAAGTTGCTCTGTAATGGAACTAACCAGACACCATTATCCGAAGTGAAAGCGAGCTTCTTCCCATCATGCGACATGACTCCGTTCTGTGGTTCGCATGCAATCTCTATCTTCCGAAAGTTTGGTTTCTGTTTGAGATCAGCCAGCGTTCGTTCAAGGCTGGTAAGTCTGGCCCTGGCCACAGAGACTTCATTCTTATTCTCAGAATAATCGTTGATCAGCCGACGGTAGAGCTGTTGTGCATCCTTCGAACCGAGCTTCTCATAACAGAAGCCTGCATGAAGAAGTGCCTTTGCTACAATCTGGCGATTTCCGGAATACTGCTTAATAATGTCTTGATAAAGGTCAATGGCCTGCTGCATATCCCCTTTGGCTTCTTCAAGATAGAGAGCTTTTTCATAAAGCTGATCTGCAGTCTGCTGAGGAAATATTACAGGACTGGACAGAAAAAATCCAACCACTGTTAAAATGAGAATTAGACTCCTTTTGATCGTTTTCATCTTTTTGTCCTCCTTAACTTTAGTTTTTAAGCAGATATTTGATTTTTCATCAAAGTTATGATGACGCTCAAGGAGAAATGTCAAGGAATTGTGATGATAACATGATGATTTAAAGATGCCCGCCTATACCACAAGCTTATAACCCACCCCTCTTATACTTATAATGTAGCGTGGATCTGAAGGATTAGCTTCCAGTTTTTTCCTGATATTGTTTATATGGCTGTCAATTGTCCTTTCAGTTACCAGTGTATTGGTTTCACCCCATATCCGGGTCAAAAATTCTGTCCTGGCTACTGCTTGCCCTCTTCTTTCATAAAGCAGTTTCAGAATATGAAATTCAAGAGTTGTGTACTCAATTTTGTCACCTTTTTTTAATGCTTCGTATTTTTTCAGGTCAAACAATGTTTCTCCGATGCTGAATACAAAACTTTCATGAATGCTCTCAGCCGACCTTCTCAGCAAGGCATTTACACGGGCAATCAATTCCCTCAGACTGAATGGCTTGGTTACATAATCATCGGCTCCCAGTTCAAGGCCTAAAACTTTGTCAACCTCCTGGTCTTTAACCGTAAGCATAATAATGGGAACATCATTCTCTTCCTGCCTCAGTTTTTTGCAAATCTCATATCCGTTCAGGTAAGGGAGCATCAGATCAAGAATGATCACATCCGGAGGGTTTTGTCTGGTCATTTCCAGGCCAGTCAAACCATCGTCTGCAACTTTTACATTAAATCCCTCCGATTCAAATTCATCTTTCAATGAAAGCTGAATTCCCGGATCATCTTCGATAACCAGGATCTTTTTCATGTGTAATTTAATATTTTGTTGTATATATTTTTATAGTGTTCAGTCTCCAGTCTGCAGACTTTTTTAATCAACATACCGGAAGAGTTATCGTAAATACAGTACTCCGGCCCGGTTCACTCTCCACATCAATATGGCCATTGTGGGCTTCAACTGTATACTTTACCAGCGCCAGGCCCAGACCAGTTCCTTTAATATAATATTTTACTGCACTTTTCCCTCTATAAAATTTCTCAAATATTTTATCCTTTTCATCATTTTCGATCCCTATTCCCTTGTCCTTGATCTTAATAATAACTGAGTTTTCATTTTTTTCAACTGTTACTCCGATTATTTTATCATCCCGTGAAAATTTGACAGCATTATCAAGAAGGTTAAATATTGCCTGTGTCATTGCATCTTTATCAATGTAAAGAGCGGGCAAATTATCCTCAATGTTGGCACTGATGCTTATGCCGCTTTCAATGCCTTCCTTTTTATAGTTATTTATGATTTCTTTTAACCAGATTGAAATATCTGTTTCTTCCTTCTTATAAACTTTTGTACCTTCTTCAATATTTGAAAAATTCAGAATATTTCCTACCAGACGTATAAGCCTGTCAATATCATGAGATATAATAGAAATATACTGTTTCATCTTTGCCGGTTGCGTTACCTTTCCTTTTTCAAGCCTTTCTGTGAGAGCTTTCATGGATGTGAGCGGAGTTTTAAACTCGTGAGAAACCGATGAAACAAAATCTGATTTTATTTTGAGTATTTCCATCTCCCGGCCTACAATTCTGGCGATTAATGCAGTTCCAAATACAAGGATGATGATGAGGGTGATAATTGTCCAGAAATAAAAACTCGAAAAAATACTGATCTCCCCAGGTCTCCGGGTACCAATGTATGTAAGCTCCGAACGCCAGGGAGGGAAATTGTCGTCAAATAGTACCGTAGTTGTAATAGCATCCGGTGTGTTGTTTTTATTTCCCAGTATCGAGTCCCCGGATATTGAAGTAATATAAAAAGCAGTATTTCCCGGTGGCCGGATTTCTTTAATAGCATTGTCAAGAATATTATTCTGCAGGTAAGAATTGTTCAGTTTAATGGCCAATATCCCTGTATTGGCCTGCTGATTTTGTAGAGGGATCATTACAGCTGAAATCAGGTAATCTTCATTGCCGATTCTCTTTGATAATTCAAAGGGAGAAGGTGAAAATGAATTGGTTTGCAGATAGTTTGACAATTCAGGGACAATGTATGATTTAAGGTTGTCGATTGTCTGCCATTGACCAATTTTGTATTGATATTGTTTCTTAAGCAGTTCAAACCGGAATATATTTTTTGTGGATTCCCCGGCATTATTTGACAGGAAGCCTGTAAGCCGTTCGCTGACTATCGTGGTATAGGTTTTAAGCTGGCTTTCTTTCAAATTCCACCGGTCGGCCAGGAGATCTTCGAAGACAGTCAGGTCGCTACTAATAGCTGATGCCTTATTTCCCAGCTTTGAATAACACTCGGTTTTCTGCAGTTTTGCATGTAACTCCAGAGGCAATCCCGATTCCGTTATTTCGTTGGGATAAACGTTTATTATTTTTGAGTAAACATCATCTGCCTCACTGAATTTGCCGGCTTTAATAAAATTTCTGGCAATATGGTTTAGTATTCGCGCTTTAATCGTTTGATTATTTGATTTCAAAAAGGCATCATTATAGATTGAGACAGCTCTCTGGTAGTCATTCCGGATATATTCTGCCTCTTCAGCATTCTTTATTTGTTGCTGTAAATAATTGTCATAAACCAAAACAGGAATGCTGACATTTTCTGCAAAAACGTTCTGGAAAAGCGGAAAATAAGGCTCTTCATTTCTGTAGAGAATCAAAACAAGCCCTGCCAGGGAATCTTTTTCAAAAAGTTCTGTTAATAATTCTTTTATGACAGGGTAATCCTTTTGGCGAAATGAAGGGTAATTAGACAGATTTTTAAGCTGGTCCCCAAAATTATTTAATTTTGTTTCAATTTTGGCTTTTACACTGTTTGCAATTTGAAGCTGTTCATTTTCAATCTGTTTTTCCAGTCTGAATTTTTCATTACGCAGAGCCACGATTCCAAAAATGCTAAGTGAAACCGAAGGAAGAAAAATGGCAAAAAAGAAAGTTACCAATAACTTCTTCTGTTGTTTCAATGCTATTTTCAGACCCTGGAACATATAATTCCTCTATGGCAATTTCATTAACAAAGTTACGCTCTCATTTAGCTGAAGTCAATTTTATTTTAATTCATCCTGCATTTCTTTCACATTTAAAAATCCTGAAAATGTATTAATGTTCATTATACTTCAGGTATTGGTCAGAAGTATTAACATGTAAAAAACTTGACTCAACATGGGAGATATAGTAAATTAGCGCTGAGTTTCTAAATCCATTAAAAATTTTCCCATGAAAACCATCCGTCTTATTGCAGGAATACTCCTGGTTATTTCAGGAGTTTTGCACGTTATCTTGTATATAAAAACTTCTGAAAATCCGGGAACCATCGGCTTGCTAATTTTTGGGTTTATTTATGCTACAATAGGCGTACTGCTTTTTACCCCGAAATTGTACCCTGTTTACCTCGGACTTATAATCCCATTGATAGGGATGATACTCTCCATTGTTAAATTCGGAATTCCTGAGCTGATCTCTTTGCTGACGCTTTTTAAGGTGATAGGGGTAATAGTAATAGCCTTATGTGCTTACCTTTTACTGAAAAAGCCCAACCCGGCCTGAAATGATTTTACTGCTTAATAATTTTATACGAGTGCTGTCTTTCTTCACCGATCCTTATAAAATAGATACCGGAATTCAACCCGGAAATATTTACTGTTGAGTTTTCCGAATTCAGCGTCCCTGTCTTTACGATCTGCCCCGAAAGATTTATCAATATATAATCCGCCGGAAGGAGGTCTGTAAGGCTTTTTATTGTTACAAATTCCCTGGCAGGGACAGGCGAAATAATGAAATTGTTTTCTGCATCAGGATGAGGAACCGGAAGATTCAGGTAGTCTCCCAGGAAAGGGCTTAAGTCCAGCAGATGAATTTTCTGCGTGGTTTTAATAAACGGAGTCATCGAAAAATATTCGTTTGTGATGAAGTATTTTATACCATTTGTTGTTGTAATACCCTCTATCTGATGATAAGGCAGCAGTACATCAATCTTTCTTTTATTTCCGCTGAAAAAATCGGAACCATTAAAATCATAGAGGAGAAATATAAAAGGCTTCAGCCTTTCACTATAGCCCGATAGTACAATAATCCTTTTTTCTTCGAGATATACAGAACCGGTTATCAGCCCATTGACATTAAAGAAGGATCTTCGTTTTGCCACATAATTGCCCGGGGTTTTCGGCAGGGAATAGACACTTGTGCCATTGCTCACCCATTGCTTTGTAAAAAGGTAAATACTGTCCTTTGAAACAATGAATGCCTCGCAGTCATAGTCATTATTATAAGCATTGGGAGTAAAATCAATCTGGTCAGAATAAGTGAAACAGACTGAATCAAACACGGCGGAATTATTCAGAATAGAATTTTTCCCTGCCCTGTATATTTTCAGGTCATCGCGGTTGCCTGAATTGTTGCCGATATCACCAATATAAATGTAGTCATCATCCTGTGAGAGCTCTTCCCAGTCGGTATTTGTAATCCCGCTCAGGGGATAGGGCTGAACTATTTTGCCATATAATGTATCGAGCGCATAAATGTTGGTATCGGTGTTGTCGTTCTGGGTCCAGAACTGATTTTCCCAGAAGATGAGTCCTGATGTTTCGGAAAGAATTCCATCCAGGTTCAGGCTTGCCAGGGGTTCGATATTGGCCGGACTATATCTGCAGCTTCCGTCATTGATAGTCGCGGACTGATCGTAATTAATAGCCAGGAGGTCGGTACAGCCATATTTCTGGGCTTCTGAGCGGCTTGCCAGCAATATGAAAACTACGATTGATATGAAAAATCGGATATTCATTAATACAACTCCATTTTTTATGCGAGCCTGTAAATTCCGGATACACCTTAAAGATAAGAATTTATTTTCCTGCAGATAACGCAGATTTGCGCTGAAATTTCCATCAATAATCAGTGCAACGCCGTATCATTCCGGATTAATTTTTAAAGAGCTATCTTTGAATGTAATTCATATAGGAAGACCAAACTGATTGAAAAGTACTGTAAAAAAATCGTCAGCCCTGATGGAATTCCTCACAGAGCTTTATCCCCAGTCACCAAGGACCAGGATAAAGAAGCTTTTACAGGGAGGCACTATACGGGTAAACGATAAGCCAGTCACGTTATATTCATATCCGCTTAAGCCCGGGGATATTGTTGAGGTCAACAAGCAGGCAGGCAACGCGGCAAGAGCCGGACTGCCTTTCCCTGTTTTATATGAAGACCAGTTTGTAATAGTAATCGACAAACCCCCTGGCAAACCAACTTCGAGCACCGATGGGAGCCTCAGTATCCAGGAGATCATTTCGGAGTTCGTGAAAAAGCAGAGCAAGGGAAAATTCAGAGCACATGTTGTGCACCGTCTCGATAAAGAAGTTTCGGGTGTGCTCCTGTTTGCCAAGACGAATGAAGCTATGGAGACTATCAAGGAAAACTGGCAGGCTACCGAAAAGCATTACTATGCACTTGTGGAAGGAATTCCCGAAAAGGAAGAAGATACAATCAGAAGCTGGCTTATTGAGGATGGATCCCAGAAAGTGCATTCCACCAATAACACGGCCAATGCCAAGTTCTCTGTAACGAATTACAAAGTAATAAGACTGATAAAGGATCATGCACTACTTGATGTCAAAACAGATACAGGCCGGAAGAACCAGATAAGAGTGCATCTTTCCGATATTGGCTGTCCGATTATCGGGGACAGGAAATACGGAGCTTCTGATGAATTCAAACGAAGAGTCAGGTTGCATGCATATTCACTCTCATTCCCCCATCCTGCTGATGGCAGGATTATAATTGTAAAATCCCCGATGCCGGAAGGATTTCTGTCTCTCAAAATGAAAGATGAGCATTATAAATAAGGCAGCAAGCATCTAACCACTCTAGCTTATTTGCTTAATAGAATAAGCTTTTCATATTTCTTTTGTTCAAAATCCATGTTACTTTCTTTTCTTTCTTTGTTCGTCTGAAATCAATGTTACTTTCTTTGTCTTGAAACAAAGAAAGTAACCAAAGAAAATTCAAGGCTTAAGATAATTTTGGGGCTTCTGTTTTTCAGCTTGCCCACGCAATACAACTCGTCGTCCTTCGTCCTCCTCAAACAGTATTGCTTACATCAGGCCCTCGCAGCAAGCCTCAAAACAGTCGCTTTTTCCCAAAATTATCTAAGGCCGTTTGAAACCCAAAAAACTAAAAACATGTAAGCAATTTATCATTTCCAGCGCCCTTTTCTTTGGTTCATTTCTTTTGTTCGTCCAAAAGAAATGAACCAAAAGTCCCAATAGTATATAAAGACAGATTTTTACTACCTTTCTCCATTGTAAATCAATAAAATGAAATGTCATGTTTATAAAACTTTATCTTGTAGCCTTTGCCGTATTTTTCGCAATTGACATGGTATGGCTGGCACTGGTGGCCAACAAATTCTATCAGAAACATATAGGGTTCCTTATGAAATCCGAGATCACCTGGATTGCAGCTATCATCTTCTATCTGTTCTTTATTGCCGGACTGGTGGTTTTTGTTATATCACCAGCCCTTGAAAAACATTCCTGGAAGCATGCATTACTCTTTGGGGCCCTCTTTGGACTCATTACCTATGCCACTTATGATCTGACCAACCTGGCAACATTGAAAGACTGGCCAGTCATAGTTACAATCGTTGATCTTATATGGGGCATGGTGATATCGGCCTCAGTATCAGTGGTGACATATCTTATTGCCGTAAGGATATTGTTATGAAATATACTGGTCATGGTTTCTAAACATTAGTTTTCAACTCTTCTTTGGAAGAAAATGAATGTAGTTTTCAGAACGATGAAAAAAGATGATTGGGTTTCAGTTGCCGAAATATACAGACAGGGAATTGAATCAGGTAATGCAACATTTCAAAGAGATATCCCGACTTGGTACGAATGGAATTCCGGACATATAAAAACCTGCAGAATTGTGGCTAGCATTGAAAATGAAATAGCCGGATGGGCTGCACTGACTCCTGTTTCGGGACGTTGCGTTTATGCAGGTGTTGCTGAGGTAAGTGTTTACGTGTCAAACCAGTTTAAGGGACAAAAAATTGGAACCGGGCTTTTGGAAAGACTGATATCTGAAAGTGAAAAAGAGGGCTACTGGACACTACAGGCCAGCATATTCCCGGAAAACCAGGCAAGCCTGAAAATGCATGAAAACCTTGGTTTCAGAAAAGTTGGATTTCGGGAGAAAATTGGGAAAATGATCGATATCTGGAGGGATACAATTTTACTGGAAAGACGAAGCAGAAAAGTCGGAACATGATGAACAGAATCTTTATTGAAGGAAAGAAATTTGAAAATCTTAAATTTCAGGACACTCTTCTGGATACCGGAGATTATGAAAACTGCACATTCAGAAATTGTGATTTTTCAGGTTCAGATTTATCCAATATAAATTTCCTTGGATGTGAATTCCGGGAGTGCAATTTAAGTCTTGTCAGGCTAGCCCAAACATCTTTCAGGGAAGTGAGATTCATTAACTGCAAACTGCTGGGGTTGCATTTTGAGGAGTGTAACAATTTAATGATCACTTTTGAATTTGACGGCTGTACATTGGACCTCTCTTCATTCTATAAATTAAAACTTAAAAAGTCCATATTTAAGAATTCAAAAATTACCGAGGCCGACTTTACAGAAACTGATTTAAGCAATTCATCATTCAATAATTGCGATTTGCAAAGAACACTTTTCAAAAACACAAACCTTGAAGGAGCTGATTTTCGGACATCATTTAACTATTCAATTGATCCCGAACTAAATCGCATTAAGAAAGCAAAATTCTCATTACCCTGGATAGCTGGATTACTTGATAAATATGATATCGAGATTGATAAATAACTTGCACAATTAAAAGGACATAACCTAGGATTTAAATTGACCGGAAAATAAAGATGAAAGCAAAATTCCCAAAAAATTTGGGTAGCCGAATCGGAAAACAACCCGAAATAATCACTAAATAATAAATATCAGAATCATGAATGCAAAATTGATCATAATTATTTCCTTTTCAATCCTATATGGGTTATTTGAGATATTTATGAGCAGAAGACTCAGAGATAAAAAGAAAATTTCAAAATCTGGTGATAAAGGAAGCATATGGTTGCTTTTTATTTCTATTTCCATTGGTTACTGGCTCTCTTTTATTATTGGTTCAACAAGAACAGGCAGAATTTATTATTGGAATACTTTTTTTGCAATTGGAGCATTATTAGAAATAACAGGTTTAATTATCAGAATAACATCAATTCTGACACTTAAACAGCATTTCACTTATACGGTAACAAAGGTTGAAAATCATGAACTGATTGAGACCGGATTATATAAATATATTAGACATCCAGGGTATTTGGGACAGTTGATTATCTTCCTTGGAATAGCAACTTCTTTATCAAACTGGTTATCTGTCTTATTTATGATCATTCCAGTTCTTTTGGGATTCCTCAATCGTATCAATGTTGAGGAAAAATTTATGATTGAGCAGATAGGACAAAAATATGTTGATTATCAAAAGCGGACAAAAAGATTAATTCCGCTTTTATATTAACCAATCATTTTCAACTGTTCAGGGGCCGGGGGGCTTAAAGTTGTATTACCTTCTGCGGGATGATTGAGGAGAACCTGAACCTCTGGAACTATTATTTCTGTTAGAAGAAGTTTCTGTCCTGGTATTTCTGGTACTCCCCTGGCTTGATGATCTTGCAACCGGAGCCGACTGCCTTGATGAGCTTACCGATTCTCTCCTCTGAACCGATTCAGGTCTGGAAACTGATCTGCTTGAAACAGACGGAGTTGACCGTTGGGGGGCACTTGATCTCTGAGCAGATTCCGGTCTGGATACTGATCTGCTGGAAGCAGAAGGAGTTGACCTTTGAGGCGCACTGGATCTCTGAACAGATTCCGGCCTTGATACTGATCTGCTGGAAGCAGAAGGAGTTGACCTTTGAGGCGCACTTGATCTCTGAGCAGATTCCGGTCTGGATACTGATCTGCTGGAAGCAGAAGGAGTTGACCTTTGAGGCGCACTGGATCTCTGAACAGATTCCGGCCTTGATACTGATCTGCTGGAAGCAGAAG
>Ga0326726_10002308_pt1 | contig 17569 bp, 15 predicted proteins | sample MHFenrmetagenome_2_FD_207603 | JGI IMG/M metagenome (GOLD analysis project Ga0326726, IMG submission 207603) | Lab enriched peat soil microbial communities from Michigan Hollow, Ithaca, NY, United States - MHF15MN | ecosystem: Environmental > Terrestrial > Soil > Wetlands > Peat | place: USA... | reverse complement strand
TTCGCCACCGGCCACCGAGCCCTTTACGGCGGACGTCGATCCGCTGGAACCGGTGGCCCGCATCAGCTTTCAGGATCAGCGCTTCGTTTTGAAAGAAGGCGAGTGGAGCGGATGGGTGCCGGTGGAGTTTCATCTGATACCGTTTATCAATGTAAGAGGAATCTGCCGTTTTTTTCTGAAGCAGGCACACCCGCGCTTCCAGCTGTACGTTTCGCCCATGAACATTGACCCGTCGAATCCCGAGCTGCCAATTTCCACGCCCTCCAGCTACTCGCGAGACCTGGCAAAGGAAATTGGCGAGTATCACACGCAGGGCATTGCCGAGGACACGAAAGCGCTCTCCGCCGGAGTGCTCGACGACAAGGAGTACCTGGAGCAGGCGCGGACGGTTCTGGCCGAACATCGGCGAGCGTTCGATGCGGAGTTTCCGAAGTTTCATGAGGGCCTGTTCTTCTTTTATTTTTCAAGCCTCGATTTGAACGCGCACATGATGTGGCGCCTGACCGACCCGCAACACCCGGCCTATGACGCGGCGCTCGCGGCCCAGTACGGGTCGTCGCTTGAACAGTTTTATCAACAGATCGACCAGGTGCTCGGCGAAGTTCTGCCGCGCGTGGATGAGAACACGACGTTGCTCGTCCTCTCTGACCACGGCTTTGCTCCCTTTCGCCGCGCGTTCAACCTCAATACCTGGCTGCTGAACAATGGCTATCTGACGCTGGCGGCCGGGCGCGCGGCCGATGCCAACGACTTTGCCGAAGTGGATTGGAGCCACACGCGCGCCTACGGACTGGGGCTCAACGGCCTCTATGTGAATATGCGTGGACGCGAACGCGAAGGCATCGTCGATGCCGCCCAGGCCGACGCGCTGCTACGCGAGATCCGGCAGAAACTGACGGACATTCGCGATCCCAAGGATCATTCGCAAGTCATCACACGCGTTGATCTGGCGAGTGAAGCCTATCAGGGGCCGTATGCCCGTACCGGCCCCGACGCGCTCGTCGGGTACAACCGAGGATATCGCGCAGGGTGGAAGACGATTCTGGGCGCGTTTCCTCCCGACGTGCTGGAGGACAACACGAACCCCTGGAGCGGCGACCATTGCATGGACTACACCCTGGTGCCGGGCGTGCTCTTGAGCAATCGCAAGATTGATATGCAGAATCCGGCGCTGACCGACATCGCGCCCACCATTCTCGCGGAGTTCGGAATCGCGAAGACCAAAGATATGATGGGACAGTCGGTCTTCGGGCATCGTTGAAGGGACGAGGGGACGTCAGAATTCAGCCCCGAAGGGACGGCATGTGTTAGCCCAGGACGTAAGTCCTGGGTGAGTGTGGCAAACGATCGAGTCCCGTAGGGACGGCACACCTGGGCTCACAAGGAAGGAAGAATGTTCGGATCACACAAAGTGAAGATCGAAGGCGAGCTGCTGGAGAAGGTCAAGCAGTGCTCCGACGCGGCGGGATACGAGTCGGTGGACGAATTTGTGATTCATATGCTGGAAAAAGAGATCAAGAAAATCATGCCGCCGGAGGAGAGCAACACCTCGAAGGAAGACGTACAGAAACGGCTGCGCGGACTGGGGTACATCGAGTAGCTTGTCTTCTCTGCCAAAACTGATGACGATCTTGGGCCCTGTACCGGCGCTGGCGGCCATCAAACTGTTTCTGTTTGCCAGCCCGCTGGCCATTGTAGTTGTGCTCTCGATCGTCATCGGGTTGTTGATGGTCGTGCTGTTCGGCTACACCTCGAATCAGAAAGCCATCAAGATCGCCAAGGACCAGCTCAAAGCGCATCTGCTGGCGGTGCGGCTGTTTCAGGACCAGTTGCATGTGGTCGTGGGTTCCTATGGACGAATCCTGCGCGGGACTGGACGCTATCTGAAGCTGGCGTTCATGCCGCTGTTGTATGTCATTATTCCGATAACCTTGTTAATCGTGCAGTTGGATCGTTATCTGGGATCGACCGGGATTCAGACCAATGCGCCGTTTCTGTTGACGGTGCGACTAGACACGGCCGACGCGCTGAATGAAGCTACCCTTGAGCTGCCGCCGGAGATTTCTATGACCGCTCCGGCGGTGCACGTTCCTGCCGAGCGCGAGATCGTGTGGCGTCTAGCGGCGAGCAAAGAGGGAGCGTACGAGATCAAAGTCGCCGCCGCAGGGCAGAATGTGACCAAGACAGTTCGCGTGTCGTCGGACTTGGCACGACTTTCGCTGGTGCGCCTGCGCGGACACTTTTGGGAGAGAATGCTTACCTCGGCAGAACCGGCCGTGCCTGAGACCAGTCCGGTCGAGTCCATCGCCGTCAACTATCCGGACCGCAATATTAGACTCGGATACGAGATGAACTGGATCTGGCTGTTCTTCATTTTGTCGATGATTGCCGGCTTCATTTTCAAAGAACTTCTGGGGATACAAGTATGACGAAGTCGTTGTGTGGGTCCTGCTTGTGTGGGTGGGACATTCCTGTCCGACCCCGTGCGGTGTTTATCAGTCGGCAGACGGGCAAAGCCTGCCCTGAGCGAGCGAAGCGAGTCGAAGGGAGTGCCCGTCCACCACGTGTATTGCTGGTGCTGGCAATCGTACTTCTCCCGTGCCTTGCCCATGCCTATGCCGGACCGGGCGCGGGTTTTGCGGTGCTCTCGTCGTTCTGGGCAATTTTCGTCGCCTTTCTGTATTCGTTTTACGCACTGGCGACGTGGCCGTTCCGGCAACTGTTCCGATTCCTGCGGCGGCGGAATGCCTACGGCAAAGCGAAGTTCAAGCGGGCGGTGATTCTCGGCTTTGACGGTATGGATCCCGAGCTCGCCGATCGCTTCATGAACGAAGGCAAATTGCCCAATCTGGCGAAGCTGCGGGGCAAGGGGACCTTCACAAAACTGCGCACGACCTTTCCGGCGATCTCTCCGGTGGCATGGTCCACGTTCATGACCGGAGTCAATCCCGGCAAACACAACATCTACGATTTTCTCGCGCGGGACACCAGCAACTATCTTCCGTTTCTCTCGTCAGCCGAAATCAAGGGACCGAAACGGCACATCAAGATCGGCAAGTATTCCATCCCCTTCGGCAAGACCGAAATCAAGGCGATGCGCAAAGGGACGCCCTTCTGGCACTGGCTCGGCAAGGCGGGGATATTCAGTTCTGTGATTCGCGTTCCGGTCACGTTCCCGCCAGAGAAATTTCCGGGCGTATTGCTTTCCGGGATGTGTGTTCCGGATCTCAAAGGCAGCCAGGGCACGTTTTGTCTTTGTACGACGCGCAGTTCGAATGACAAGTTCCGCGAAGGCGGAGTGCGCGTGCCGGTCGAGCGCCAGAACGGCGTGTGCCATTCCTACATTCCGGGGCCGGACAGTCCGCTTGCGGAAAAAGCGGGCAGCGAAATGCGCGTAAATTTCGAAGTTCGTCCGGATGCGGCCTTGAAGCAGGCCCGGATCGCCGTCGGTTCTGAGAAGTTTACGTTGAAGGTGGGCGAGTACTCGGAGTGGATTCCGGTCGAATTCAAGGCGGGACTTGGGTTCACCGCGCACGGCATCTGCCGCTTTTTTCTGAAGGAAGTCGCGCCCGAGGTTGAGGTCTATGTTTCACCCGTAAACATCGATCCCGGGCATCCCGACCTGCCCATCTCCCACCCGGTGACTTATTCCATTTACCTGGCGAAGCTTTACGGGCCGTACGCAACGCTCGGACTCGCGGAAGATACCTGGGCCCTCAACGAGCACGTGCTCGACGACGATGCCTTCCTGGCGCAGTGTTACTCCAATCATGAAGACCGCGAGCGCATGCTCTTCGACGCCCTCGAGAAGACCAAGCAGGGCTTGTGCACCTGCGTTTTCGATACCACCGATCGTGTGCAGCATATGTTCTGGCGCTACCTGGAAGAGAATCACCCCGCGGCGCGCGACGTTCCTCGCGATCGGCGCCCGAACGTGATTCCGGAACTCTACCAGCGCATGGACCGGCTGATTGGACGCGTAATGGAACAGATTGATGAAGACACGTTGCTGCTCATCATCTCCGATCATGGGTTCAAGTCGTTTGCCCGCTGCATGAATCTGAATGCCTGGTTGCATCAGAACGGATATCTCGCGCTCAAGGGCGGCAAGACCGAGAGCGGAGACTGGTTCGAGGACGTGGACTGGTCGCGGACGCGCGCCTACACCATGGGCCTGAACGGGCTTTACCTCAACATCAAGGGCCGCGAGAAGCAGGGAATCGTGGATCCCGCCGACGCGGAGGCCCTGAAAAGAGAGATCCAGCAGAAGTTAGACGGTCTCAAGGATCCTGCCTCGGGTGCAGTCGGAGTTACAGGAGTTTTTATCACCGGCAACGTTTATCGCGGGCCTTACACCGAGAATGCTCCGGATCTGCTTGTGGGCTACGGCGCGGGCTATCGCGCATCGTGGGACTCGGTAATGGGGAAAGTGACTGGCCAGGTTTTCGAGGACAACGTCAAGGCCTGGAGCGGGGATCACTGCATTGACCCGAGGCTCGTCCCCGGCGTTCTCTTCTCCAGCCACAAGTTTGTCGAAGACAAGCCCCACATTGCGGACGTGGCGCCTACGATTCTCAGCCTATTTGGGCTCGCCCTGCCGTCCCATTTTGACGGCAAGGCGTGGAATCTGGCTTCGTAGAGACGCGGCTTGCCGCGTCTCCCTCTGCACCGGGTGCAACCGCCGTCGGCGGAGACGCGGCAAACTGCGTCTCTACTCCGAAACCCTCCGAGGCCGGCTTTCGTTTATTTCTTAGACTCTTTCTTGTCCGCCATCGCCGCCTCATCTTTCAGATACCCTGGGCTGAAAGTGCCTTTCTGACGGGCGATTTCGAGCAGCGTCGGATAGAACTGGACAAAGGTCGTGTCCACCGCGCCGTGATCAGCGTGGCAGGAGTAGCACACTGCTTGCGCCGGAATATGGTTGCCGGTCGTGGGTTCGTCAAAGCCGAAAAAAGCCCACCCGCCGCGCGACTCGTCTTTCAAGTGGATCGAGCGGGACATGATGTCGGTAGTCTGGTAATGTCCGCCCTTGTTGATGGAGCCCTTGCTGCCCGCCACTCGGCCTTCGAGCACAAAAATGGTCTTGTCGGGCCACTTGCCGGTGGCGACAAACGCTTTGTAAGCCTCGGGGTTGACGAAGACGTTATCGAACATGGAATGCTCAGCCAGGTTGACCGTCGGGCTGTAATCCATATCGAGGCCGGTGGTCAGATAGATCCACTCGCGGTATTTCGCCGGGAACACCAGCTTGCCGTCTGCCGTATAGACAGGTGCGGTCGAGTTGTTGGCGGACGTTTGGGCGGTGGCCGGAGTCCAGGGAGCATTCACAGTCAGAAAGAAAACGCAAAGGCAGAGCAAAAGCCAGAAACGCGTCATATTCACCTCCGTGGGGTGTGTCCACATCTGTTGCGGTAAAGCTAACGAAGACAGGGAACCAGCGTCTAGAACAAAAGCAACCTCTCCGCAGAAATGAGGGATGTATGGCAGAAGCAGGCGGTCAGCAAGCGCTCGGGGCCGGGACCTTTTACGGGGCGGTCCAGAACCGGCGGGAGCAATGCGACGCCATCTTCACGGATCTGCGCCACACAGCTCCGCGAAAACTGCCTTCCCATTCCCACGAACTTCCTTTCCTGGCGGTGCTGATGGAAGGCTTGTATGGGGAACGTTACGGGCGCCAGGAAAGGCAGTTCCGGCCGTTTACCGCCCATTTCCGGCCGGCAGGGGTCCCGCACCAGGACGAGGTCGGGCCACACGGGGTACGGTTCTTTGAAATCGAAATCCGGCCCAGCTGGCGGATGCGGCTGCAAGAGTGTTCTGCCGCCCTCGATGTTGCGCGCGACGATACTACCGGAGGTGAAATGCTCTGGTTGGGAATGCAGCTGTTTCGCGAGGTGCACGGTGGCGCAGCCGATGACTTGTCGGTCGCAAGCCTGCTCGCCGAGTTGATGGCGAGCGCTGCGCGCATGCCTCAGGAGAAGTCAAAGCAGCGCCCGGCGTGGCTCGGCCGCATTGTCGAAAAATTGGCAGTGGATTATTCCGAACGGCTGACCTTGGACGAACTGAGCCGGGAAGCCGGGGTTCATCCGGTACATCTGTCGCGGGTTTTCCGGAATTGCGTGGGTGCGGGTATCGGCGAGCACGTCCATCGGCTGCGGGTCCGTGCAGCATGCGAGCAGATGCTCGAGCCGGAAATCTCCATCGCGGAAATCAGCCTGGCGACTGGATTCGCCGACCAGAGCCACTTTACGCGCGCGTTCCGCAGAGTGACCGGGATGACGCCGGCCGGGTTTAGGTCGCAGCTTGAACTCTGAATAGTAGCGCCGGCAAGATGCCGGCGCTATCCGTCGACGCTCGGCCGCCAGCTACCTCCCGAACATCGGATAGTGACTGGCAGCCCCCATCAGAAACAGCATCGGGAACGAGAGCACGAAATTCGCTCGCGACATCAGGAAGCTTTGCCGCGCCAGGTACTTCGCCTGGTCCGGCATGGGTGTGCCGTTGGCTGCGTTGTCGCGCGTCCACTGGATGATTTTCTTCTGCGCGCGCCAGATTACGCCCCAGACGTTGAACATCATCATCCAGCCAATGCCGCCGCCAATTCCAATGGCGAGCAGGCGGTTGCTTTCCCAGCCATGGTCGTTGAAGCGCAGAAAGAGGCAAGCGGCCACGAACACGACCACGGTGTAGATCACGGCCAGCACCGGGCCCTTGTCGAGTACGCCCTTGCCCGGGATTACACAGGCATACATTACGGCCCAGGTCACGGTCCAGATGATAAAGAAGCTTGCCATGGCGCCGGCCGAAGAGGCGCCGGCGTTGCGCGCATCCGAACCCACGATGCTCTGCCAGTAGGAGAAACCCATGAGCACCGTCAACACCGATCCCCAGCGAAACCACCACAACGCGCGCGACATCAAGGCGGGCACGACCTTCCCCTTGGTGGCGGGATCAAGCTCCTTCATGAACGGGACGTTGACGAGATTGAAAAAATACAACAACCCGATCCAGGTGATTCCGGCAGCAAAATGCACCCAACGAAACAGCATCTGCAAGTTGGTGGTAAAGTCGGTAGGCAGGCTGACTTGGTTCACGAGGGCCTCCTCTCTGGAACTGACGATTGTAGATGGGACCCGGGGCTGGAGTCAGCACCCAGTAGCCAGTACCCAGTAGCCAGTACCCAGTACCCAGTGCCCCGCGTGTTGGCATAATCTGCACGATAATGGCTACCGGCTCCTGCCACCTGCCAGCTGCGACCTGCCACCTGCTTTATCCGTTTTCCCAAGTTGAAAACCCGCGTCGGACGCCGTATTGTAGGATTCAGCACCCAAGAGGCTGCGGCCAATTGCCCTCCCCAGAGCCAGTGGCGCAGCTTCTAACCCGAATAAGGAGATCGGCAGATGGAAACCAAGCCGGCGCTACAGAATATTCAGGATTCTTTTCTTAATACCGCCCGCAAGGAGCGGCACAATATCACTATCTACCTGGTCAGCGGTGTGAAGCTGACTGGCCGAATCCGGTCGTTCGATAAGTACTCCGTGGTTCTGGAAACGGGAAACCAGGAACAACTGATCTTCAAGCATGCCATCTCCACGGTGGTCATAGCGCGCCAGGCTCATGGCCATACCGAGCCCAAGCCGGCCGTCGCGGCGCCGCATGCGGAAGCCGCCGTCTCCAATGCCGCCTCCGGCACCGAAGGATGACTTGCGCGGAGATCAATCCAGACTAAGTGGCCGGAGCAGTCCGCGGCATGCCACCAAGCCGGTCTTGAATCCTTCCGAACAGCAGGAGCGTGCCTTCCTGGTGGGGGTAGAGTTTCGCACGCGCCGCCGTGGTACCGGGAAGGCGAGTCCCGCCGCCATTACACCGGGGGCGCAGGCTGCCCGGGATCATGCCACCAGCGCCGGCGTTATCGCCTTGCCGACGGATTCTCCCGATTTCAGCTGGGAAGAGTCACTGGATGAATTGCGGGCCTTGGCCACCAGTGCGGGCGCCCAGGTGGCCGGCGAATTCTCCCAGCAGCGCGACCGCCCCGAACCTGCCACCCTGATCGGAAAGGGCAAGCTGGAGGAAATTGCCGGAGCTGCAGCCTCCGTTTCAGCGGACGTCATTCTTTTCGATCACGATCTCTCTCCTTCGCAGCAACGCAACATCGAACGCGTGGTCAATACCAGGGTCATCGATCGAACGCAACTCATCCTCGACATTTTTGCCCGGCACGCCCGCACTCGTGAAGGACAGTTACAGGTAGAACTGGCGCAGTTGGAGTATATGCTGCCGCGCCTGGCCGGACGCGGCGTGGAAATGTCGCAACTGGGCGGCGGAATCGGAACCCGTGGGCCGGGCGAGACCCAGCTGGAAACCGACCGGAGAAGGATCTATCGCCGCATCCGGCACGTCAAGCAACAGCTCGAAGATGTTCGGCGGATTCGTGCCCAGCAGCGCCAACGACGCGAGTCTGTCCCGGTGGCGACGGTGGCGCTGGTCGGCTACACCAACGCGGGCAAGTCCACTCTCTTTAATGCCCTTACCAAAGCGGACGTGGTCGCGTCACCGCGCATGTTCGCCACTCTCGATCCCACGATTCGAGGAGTGACCCTGCCCACCCGGCGTAGAGTTCTTCTGTCCGATACCGTCGGTTTCATCCGGCATCTTCCTCACACCCTGGTGTCGGCCTTTCGCGCCACTCTCGAAGAGGTCCAGCGGGCGTCACTGATCCTGCAAGTTTCGGATGCCAGTAGCCCGCTCTCGGCCGAACAAGACGCCCAGGTGGAGAGCGTTCTGAAAGAACTCGAAGTCGAAAAGAAACCGCGTCTCCGGGTGATGAACAAAATCGACCTTCTGCCTCCCAAGCAGCGGGAATTGCTGCGCGACGACGGGCAAACGATCCATGTCTCCGCAATCAAGGGCATCGGCTTGGGAACGCTTCTCGACCGCGTAGATGCCCTGCTGGAAGAGGATCGGCCCAGCCGAGTGCGCTTGCGCATCCCGCAGAAAGAGGGCAAGGCCCTGGCGCAGTTGCAGGCGCGCGCCCGGATTTATTCCCGGCAATACCGCGACGGGATGGTCGAACTGGAAGCCGAAGCCCCCGACTCTCTCCTGCGCCGCATGAAGGAATGGGTCGTCGAGTGAGTTTGCAGGAATCCTGACTTTGCCTGCCTCGAGTCCCCCCGCTCTTTCGCTGGAACGCTCTTAATACCTCGCAACCGACTGTCCGCCACCAGGTGGAGTCTCATCTGCAAGACATCTCACTGAGGGTCAGCCAGAAAGCAGATTTACGGCGGGCCGTCCCCAGCTTATCCGAAGACGGTACCGAATCAGCAACCGTATATTTTTCAGTTTGTTATACGGATCCGCCACCGTGATCACTGCGTCTCAAGGCGGAGTCGTGCTAGCGTCCAGTCGGTTTAGATGTAAAGAAATTTGAACGCAAAAGCGTGCCGGAATGCTCGAAAAACTATACAAACGCTCCTCATTTACAGCTTCCGACCTGCCTTCATTTCAGCGCCAAGAAACGGTTTTCATCATTTTGAACCTTGGGCTGCTGGCAACCTTGCTGCTGACGCACACTTTGTCGGCATCATTCCTGGGGCGCCCGTCCCGAATGCTGGTGCTGGTGCTGACCGCGGTTTTCCTTGCGAACGTGCTGGAATTGGTCTGGGTGCGCCGACTCAAGAAGGAATTGAAGCCGGCTACTCTTTCGTTCCTCACCTGGAGTTCGATTGGCGTGAACCTGGCGGCGGCGGGCCTTCTGACAGTGCTGGCCAATCATGAAGATAGCCCCTATTTCACTCTTGCCGTCGTTCCGGTTTTGCTGGCCGCCTTTCGGCTTTCGCTGTCGGCGGTTCTGACCGTGGTTGGCATCGCTACGTTTCTGAACTTCGCGGCCACCGAGTTTTTCTTCCGGCAAAATCCGCCAGCCGATTTCGGCGAGTACTTCGAAGCGGGCATCGCAACGCTGGTGTGGGCGCTGGTGGGATTGCTGGTGTGGTTGCTGGTGGGGCAGATCCGCGAGAACGAAAACAATCTGGCAAGGAACTTGCTTGAGTTGAAGCAGACGCGAGCCAAACTGCTGGAAGAAGAAACGCTCGCAGCGGTGGGACGGCTGTCAAGCGCAATTGCCCATGAGATCAGGAACCCGGTGGCGATGATTTCAAGTTCGCTGGCGATGGCACAGCAGAGCCACCTCGGCAACGCACAGCACGATGAAATGTGCGACATCGCAGCGCGCGAGGCAGTCCGGCTGGAAAAATTGACGACCGACTTCCTCAGCTATGCTCGTCCGCGGACGCCGGAATCCACGCCCACTCTGGTGCACGACACACTGGCCTACGTCGCCAGCGTGTGCCGGGCCCATGCCGGAGACAAACAAGTCAAGATCGAGATTGATGGGCCGGAATCGTTGCAGGCGGATCTGGATCCGGCGCAAATTCAGCAGGCGTTGCTGAACCTGGTCATGAATGCGATTGAGGCCTCACCGCAGGGCGCCACGGTGCGCCTGAAATCGGACTGGGATGGTTTTTCGCAAGTCAGGGTTTGGGTCACGAACAGCGGCCCCCGCATCCCCGAAGCAGTGGTGCAGCGACTCTTCGAGCCGTTTTTTACGACCAAAGCGCGCGGCACGGGACTGGGGCTGGCCATCGCCCGCAACATTGCGCTGGCTCATGGCGGGGATCTCGCGATTTCGTCGAACCAGCCCGACAACGTTAGTTTCTGCCTGCGCTTGCCGGCGGCCAAAGCCGCAGAAGCGCTGGCAGCAAAGGACTGAACATGGCGAGAATTTTGATTGTCGACGATGAACCGCACATGCGGCGCATCCTCGCGTCCAATCTTCGGCAGGACAAGCACGAAATTGCAGAGGCGGCGGGCGTGGAGGAAGCTCGCGCCACCCTGGGCGGCAATGATTTTGACGTAGTGTTTACGGACCAGAAAATGCCCGATGGCGAAGGCCTGGAGGTGCTGGCCGCGGTCCGCGAAAGTGACCCGACCATTCCCGTCATCATGCTGACCGCTCTGGCCAGCATTGAGCTGGCAGTGGAAAGCATGCGCCAGGGTGCGTTTGACTTCCTCACTAAACCGTTCCAGCCGGAAGTGGTGCGTGCCACCGCCAACCGCGCCGCGGAGCACGCGGTTCTGTTGCGCGAGAACGCCTTGCTGAAAGGCGCGGTCGTTCGCCTGGAAGGGACGGCAGAGATCTACGGTGTCAGCCCGGCCATCCAGGCGGTGCGCGAGATGATCGCCCGCGTGGCGCCTACCAACGCCACCGTCCTGATTACGGGCGAGACCGGCACCGGCAAGGAACTGGTGGCGCGAGCGATTCACCGCAACAGTCCGCGAGCGACCAAACCTTTCGTCGCGGTGAATTGTGCCGCGTTCACCGAGACGCTGCTCGAAAGCGAACTGTTCGGCCACGAGAAAGGCGCTTTCACCGGCGCGGACCGCGCCCGCCAGGGCCTGTTTGAAGCTGCGCACGAGGGAACACTGTTCCTGGACGAGGCGGGCGAAATGTCTTCGGCGGCACAGGCCAAGCTGTTGCGCATCCTGACCGACGGCCAGTTGCTGCGCGTGGGTTCGACCAAGCCCCGCACGGTTAATGTGCGCGTGTTGGTGGCGACGCACCGCGATCTGACGCAGCGCGTGCGCGACGGCCTGTTCCGAGAAGATCTCTATTACCGTTTGGCCGTGGTTCCCATTCACGTCTCTCCCCTGCGCGATCGTCGCGAGGACATTGCCGGCCTCGCGGAACGCTTCGCCCGGCAAACCGCCACGGAGTTGAACCTGCCATCGCGGCGGTTGAGTTCGCAGGCGATCCAGGGTCTGACGCAGTATGACTTTCCTGGAAACATCCGCGAATTGAAGAACCTGATCGAGCGCGCCTACATCCTCTCGGTGAGGGAAGAGATCGGGCCGGAAAACTTCCCGGTGGCACGCATCCCAGCGCTTGCCATGGCCGCCAGTGCAGGGAACGGTCACGCGCAGGCGCAGTCGGCGGTGCAGTTTCCGTCCGAACCTTTTGATCTCACCGATTTCCTGGAGAAGACGGAAAAAGATCTGATCCTGCGCACCCTCGGTTCCACCAATGGGGCGCAGGCCGAGGCTGCACGGCGGATGGGGCTCTCGCGCTCCGCTCTGGCCTACAAACTGAACAAGTACGGGATTCGGGCCTCTGCGGACTAGGTTGGGCAACACTCAAATCCTCCCACTGCGTCGAGCGACAGAATGTACTCCGGTTGCTCGTAGCCCGCAGCCCGCGGCCCGGAGCAGGACCGGCAGTCACCGCCGCAAGTGATCTCAGTCACTTTATGTGGTCCTTCCGTCACCGCACCCTCCCACTTTTCTTAGTAAACTTACCTATCGGGAGGGTACTGATGTCCACCGCATGGACTTCCCGCTACGCTCAGCGCACCAAGAACATCAAAAGCTCGGCCATTCGCGAACTCCTGAAGATCACCCAGAATCCGGATATCATTTCTTTCGCCGGCGGGCTGCCGGCCCCCGAAGTTTTCCCCACGGAGCGCTTCCGCGAGGCCTGCATCAAGGTTTTGGACAAGCAGGGACGCATGGCCCTGCAATATGGCGCCACCGAAGGATACGAACCGCTGCGCGAGATGATCGCGCGTCACACCGCGCGTTACGGAGTGAAAGCCAAGCCGGAAAACGTGCTCATCACTTCGGGCTCGCAGCAGGCGCTCGACCTGATTGGCAAGTTGCTGATCAATTCCGGTGACCGCGTGTTAGTGGAGGCGCCAACCTATCTTGGAGCTCTCCAGGCTTTCAACGTTTATGGCGCGGAATACGTGTGCGTGCCCAGCGATAACGATGGCTTGCGCACCGACCAGTTGGAAGCGTCTTTGCGCCTGGGACCGAAGTTCATGTATGTGCTCCCAAACTTCCAGAATCCCGGCGGGACGACCCTGGCTGAAGGGCGCCGCCACGAGCTCGTCCTGTTGGCCGAGCGCTACGGGATTCCAATTATCGAGGACGACCCCTACGGCCAACTGCGCTACGAGGGCGAGCACCTGACGCCGCTGATCGTGCTCGATCGCCAGAACCTGCGCAGCGATAACGGCTATTCCAAGGGCAACGTCATCTACCTGAGCACGTTTTCCAAGACGCTCGCGCCCGGCCTGCGCCTGGGCTGGATGGTCGCGCCGCCGGACGTGATCGCGAAGCTGGTACAGATCAAACAGGGCGCCGACCTGCACACCTCCACCTTCACCCAGATGGTGGCGTACGAAGTCGCGCGCGATAACTTCCTCGACGAGCACATCAAGCTGATACGCCGCGTCTATGGGGAGCGGCGCAACGTAATGCTGCAATCGCTGGAAGAATACTTTCCACCCGACGTTAGCTGGACGAAGCCTCAGGGAGGCTTATTCCTCTGGGTCACGTTGCCCGAGGGCATGGATGCCCATCAGTTGTTCGACGCGGCATTGAAGGAGAATGTCGCGTTCGTACCCGGCGATTCGTTCTACAGCGGAAACGGTTTCGCCAGCGAAGGACGACGTCATTTGCGGCTGAACTTCTCCAATGCCCAGCCCGAGCAGATTCGCGAGGGCATCCGCCGGCTGGCGGTGGCGATCAAGAACCAGCTGGCAGGGCTGCAACCAGAACCAGTCGGACGTTAGATAGCATCCGTTCAGACAGAAGCCCCGCCTCGGCGGGGCTTTTTCCTTTCATGCGGGGGCCAGAGAAGGAACTTGCCGTAGCTCGCGAAATTGTGTGACATAGAAGCCATGCGCCTGTGCGTGGGTTCGACCCTGATTCTGGGCCTGCTCGCTTGTCTGACCCTTCCCCTGGCCGCGCAAGATAAGTCGGACGCGGCTTCGGCTATCCGCAAGCTCGAAGAGAAGTGGACGGAATCGTACAAGAAACGGCAGATCGATATCCTGTCGTCCCTGCTGGCCGAGGATTTCGTCATCACCGTCGAGGATGGCAATACCTACAGCAAATCGGGCTATATCACCCATAGCGCAGATCCGTCCGTTCAGGTGGATGTTGCCGAACTCTCCGACCTCAAGGTTCGAATGCACGGCAACACTGCGGTCGTCACCGGGGCGTACCACGAGAAGGGCAAGTCCAACGGCAAGCCTTACGAGTATCACGACCGCCTGACCGATGTGTGGATGAAAGTCGGCAGCAAGTGGCAGGTCATCTCGTCCCACTACAGCGTTCCGCTGAAACCGTAGACAACACCTCGCAGGCTGCTGGAAAAGTATGTTTTTCGGTGGCGCAGCACTTTCACAACTTGCGGAAGAACTCTGGTACGAAGCTGTTCTTGGGAAGGGCACGAGTTTACTCGTGCCCCAAACCCTGCAGCATGAATGCCGGCTTCAGCCGCTGAGGGATGCTTTGGGGCTGCGGAAAAACTCGCGAATGCAGGCACCACCGTGGAAGAGCGGCCCTTTAGGGCCGCGTAAGACGTGCAACGCACCAGGGCTTCAGCCCCCGTGGTCGCCTTTTCTCGGCAAATAGAGTTTTTCCGCAACCGCTTAGGCAGCCAATGACTTTGCCGACGGCATTGCCGGCAGGATGCCGGCGCTACCCCTTGCCGAACGGCTCCTCCAGCGACCGGCTCTGCGGCGTGAACAGTTCCGCTCCGTCCTCGGTGATGTGCATGTCATCTTCCAGGCGGATTCCGAACTCGCCTCGGATATAGATTCCGGGTTCGTTGCTGGTGGTCATGTTGGCCTCGAGTTTCTTCGTGTTTCCTCGAACCAGGTAGGGCCACTCGTGTCCGTCCATGCCCATACCATGTCCGAGACGATGGGTGAAGTACTTGTAGTCGGGACCGTAGCCGGCATCGGTGATGACTTTGCGGGCGGCAGCATCCACCGATCCGCATTCCGCTCCCGGTTTCGCGGCTGCCAGCGCCGCGCTTTGCGCCCGGTGGACGATCTCGAAAACCTGCTTCATCTTGTCGCCGGCTTTGCCGAGCACGAAGGTTCGAGTGATGTCAGAGGCATATCCCTCCACCTTGCAGCCGCCGTCCATCAGCACGATCGTGCCTTCGCGGATGACCTGCGGCGTGACCGAGCCGTGCGGAAACGCAGAGAATTCGCCCACCTGCACATCCGCCCCACCTTCAAATCCAAGCTGGCGATGTGCCGCTTCTACCAGGTCCTCGGCATCCTGCTGGGTCATTCCCGGCCTCAGCGAATGATAGGTCGCCTCGTAGGCGGCGAGGGTGACCTTGGCCGCCAGCCGCATGAGCTCAACTTCGTGCGCGCTCTTGATCATGCGGCATCCGGCGGTAACCGGAGTGGCGCTGGCGAAAGTGGCGCCCGGAGCTGCCTTTCGCAGATTGTCGCCGAAGACGAATTTCACCGTCTCCTCGACTCCTACTGTCCCGCCCGAAATTCCGCGGTCGCCGAGGCCCTGGGCAACCCGGTCATAGGGGCTTTCGTCTTCCTGCCAGATGCGGACGTCGGCATCATTGCCGTCGGCCGATTTGGCGATCTGCTCGCCGGCACGGTCCTCTTCAAAGGCCGGGCATACGTAGAACGATTCGCCCTTCGCGGGCAGCACCAACGCAAACAGGCGCTCGCCTCCCCACCAGCGGATGCCCGTGAAGTAGGTGAGGGAGGTGCCCTCCGTCATCAGGATGGCGGAAAGATTGTTCTCGCGCATTAACCGGCGGGCTCTCTCGATCCGCTCGCGGCGTTCCACGACAAATACCGGAGTCGCCTCACCCTTCAGGGAAGTGAGCCGCGCGATCGGAGGCGGCAGAGAATTGTCATTTCGCGCAGCCCGGGCCAGGCTGGGAAAAGCAGCGCTGGCGACAGCTGCGATAGAGCCAGATTGGAGGAAGCGGCGACGTGAGGGCAATGGGGCCTCCGATAAAGAGCGGCCCTATTATAGAGAAGCCAAGTTCAACCCGGTGGCGCCCCCCCTAAAATGATCCTGTGCTCTCTGCCTACCAATGCGCGGGCTGCGGCGAGTGGAACGAAACAGCCGTGGACGAAGCGGCTGGTGCTCAACAGACCTACGTCGAAGACTGCCAAGTCTGCTGCCGTCCCAATCTGCTGCGAGTTGCCTACGACGGTAACACAGAGGAATTTGTGATCCACGCTGAATTAGAATGAGCCGGGAGCAGCGGCGACATCTCCAGGAGGGACGATGGCAACGTATTCCGCACCGACAGGGCGCATGGTTCAACACAACATGGTGACCACGCAGTTTGAACTGGATGGCTATCGTGTTACGCGCACCCTGGGTGTCGTGCGCGGGATCACCGTCCGCTCGCGATCGATCTTTGGCACGATCGGAGCCAGCCTGCAGACTCTCGTCGGCGGGAACATTACGCTCCTGACCAACCTGTGCGAGAAGACGCGTGCGGAAGCCTTTGACCTGATGTTGCAGCACGCCGGGGAAATCGGCGCCAACGCGGTGGTCGGCGCCCGCTATGACGCGACCGAGGTGATGCAGGGCGTCACCGAAGTGCTCGCTTATGGAACGGCGGTGGTAGTCGAGCCCGCCCGGTAAACATCAGCAATTACGTTTTGTCTTTGTACAGCCACCCCGCCACCAGCGTGGCCAGGATGGCGCCGCCCCACATGTCGAGCATCCATCCCAGCGGGAGCATGCGGGGAAACGGAGCCCAGGTCGCCGTGCCAAAGTTGACGGGCACACCCGCACAGAAGCCCACGACCATTCCAATCTTGAGGGCCGCGCGCGGGCCGGCACCCAGCGTGGCGCGGCTCCAGGCATAGAGATGCGCCAGCAGGATGGACGCCACGAAGAGGAGACAGATCCATTCCACGACAAACATCGAATATCGCGGCTGTTTCAGGAACCAGCCTTTTTCCGTTGCCGCCGCGTAGAGCGGATTCATTTTCAACCCGATGAGATAGCTCCACACCGTCCACACCACTCCTCCGGCAATTCCCCCCAGCCACACCCGAGCTGTGTTCAGCTTCATTTTGCCTCCTGTTAGTAATGGCTTTCTTACTGGCTTGGACGGCACAAGTGTACTCCTGCCCTGTCAACTTTTGAACCCATTCTGGATTGCAAAGCAGATTCCCGGAACGGCCGTCCGCTAGCGAATCAGCGGGCAGGAATCCCTTGAAACCGCACCGCGGTCCCCTGACCGCGTTCATACGTCACCAGTTCCGGTGATGATTCTCACAGCATTCCGGGACGAGCGCCACTACGCTAAAGTCGGTTTCGAGTCTTCCAAACTGTAGAGACGCCGAAGACCGTCCGCCCTCGTCTCTTCGAGGAGGTGCGTCATGCTGCTGCTGTTCTGGGTACTTTTCTTCCTGGTGGGTGCCTGCCTGATTCTGCTGATGCCGGCTCTGTGGGGCAAGCACATCTACAATTCGTATCGCGGCGTGCGGACGGTGAACTGTCCGGAAACGCAGGCGCCCGTTTTGGTACGCTTCGACGCGCTGCGCGCTGCCATCACCGGTCTCAGCGGCACGACCAAACTCCGCCTGGCGGATTGCTCCCGCTGGCCGGTTCGCGCCGACTGCGGCCAGGAATGCATCCCGGAGGCGACTCGCGCTACTCCTGCGCTCGCTGTCTCAGTTGCTCCGCCTAAGACGAAGAGGATCGCGCACCTGCCTGTCCT
>Ga0326726_10002307_pt1 | contig 17571 bp, 13 predicted proteins | sample MHFenrmetagenome_2_FD_207603 | JGI IMG/M metagenome (GOLD analysis project Ga0326726, IMG submission 207603) | Lab enriched peat soil microbial communities from Michigan Hollow, Ithaca, NY, United States - MHF15MN | ecosystem: Environmental > Terrestrial > Soil > Wetlands > Peat | place: USA... | reverse complement strand
CGCCGGTGGACATCGTCGGAATCACCGGAATGTTGCCCCACATGGCATGCGTGAGATCCGTCGTCGCCGCCAGCAGCGCCGGCTCGATGGGCGGCACAGACGTGGGGAACTGTGGACGCTGCGCCGCGTTGGTGAAGGTGATCTTGATCCCCGTGTCGGCGACGACGCGCGCCAGCGTCGACCGCACGTAGTCGACGTTCGACGTCGGCGCCATGCGGCAGTTCACGTTCGCGCTGGCGGTCTGCGGCAGCGCGTTGTATGCGTGCCCGCCGGCGAGCCGCGTCGCGACGCAGGTCGTGCGCAGCATCGAGTTGTAGCGCGCGTCGCGCGACAGCGTCGCCGACGCGGCGGAGTCGTTCGGGTTCGCCGCGATGGCACGCATCGCCGCGGCGATCTCCGGCTTCTCGACCTTGGCCGTCTCCTGGAAGAACGCGCGCGTCGTCGGATTCAGCTCCACCGGGAATGAGAACCGCCCGATGCGCGACAGCGCATCCGACAGCTCATAGATCGCGTTGTCGGGCCGCGGCACGCTCGAGTGCCCGCCCGTGTTCGTCGCGGTGAGCGTGAAGTCGGTGTAGACCTTCTCGGCGGCCTGGATGGAGTGGAAAAGCGGCCGGGCGTCGGCACCGGGGCCGTCGAGCGTTCCTCCCCCGCCCTCGTTGAGCGCGTACGCGGCGTCGATGAGCGGGCGATGGTTGGCGAGCAGATACTGCACGCCGTTCGCGTCGCCGCCCTCCTCGTCCGCGGTGAGCGCGAGGACGAGGTCGCGCTCGGGACGCCACCCTTCCTTTTTGTACTGAAGGACGTTGGCGACGAAGATCGCCGCCATCGCCTTGTCGTCCGCGGTGCCGCGGCCGAGGAAGTAGCCATACTCCTCGGCCATGGTGAAGGGGTCGCGCGGCCACTCCTCGCGGCGGGCCGCGACGACGTCGATATGGGCGAGCAGGAGGATCGGTTTGCCCGCGCTCGGTCCGCGCGTGCCGTGGTACTGGACGACGAGGTTGCCCTTGGTCGGTTTGCCTGGTGGAATGAGGACCGTGACGTCGCTGGCAGGGAATCCGGCGGCGCGGAACCGTTTCGCCATCGCCTCGGCGGCTTTGGTGACGGAGCCCACCGAGTCGGCGGAGTTGATGGATATGAGCTCGGCGTAGATCTCGCGCGCGGCTTGTTGGCGTGGGGTGAGGGGGGCTTGGGCGCGCGTGGTGGCGGCGAGGCAGACGGAAAAAGCGAGGCACGCGGTCCGACGCATATCGGGATTCCTGGGTGGGACGAGCGGTTGAGCGGAGCGACTCGCACTGAGAATAGCTCGCCGACGCGCGTGGCGCGATCTTCGATTGCGCTCCGAGGAACCCGTCATCCCGAGCGTAGCGAGGGATCTGCAAGTGTCGACGAAGTGCGGATCCCTCGCTCCGCTCGGGATGACCCTTAGGGAACGTCTGAAAGAACGACTGATTTGAGAAGGAAGCGCCTGGTCATCGCGATGATACGCGTTCTGGCGATCGGCACCTAAGAGATTGCTGGTCGATTGAAGCGGATGGGCCGGATTCTGAGGGAATTCTTTGGGTCCGACGCGCCGAGACTCTCTTCCCACGACAAAAAAACAGAGCGTCCGCGTGATCCGCGAAATCCGCGCGATCCGCGTCCCCTAAGTCATTGAACTCAGACGAGGGGGGCATAGAACTCACACTGCCATCCAACCCAGGCCGGGGAGGCCGCGCGGTCGGGGGCCGCAGGGTCCGGACGCCACGACGAGATAGGAACGCGGATTACGCGGATTGCGCGGATCGCGCGGATCGCGCGGAAATGAATTCTTTTGGGTCCGCCGGGCCGAGACTCTCGCCCACCTCCGAATCCTCAAGAACAGCATCATCGCAATCCGGTTCAATCCCCCTGATCTTCAACCCGAAGTCGTCTTACTCGCGACTCGGCGAGGCAACACGTGCGGAAGGTGACGTCACCGATGGCGGCACCTCCGTCGCGTGGATGAATTCTGGTGATTCGGCGCGCGTTTCCCGTCGCTCTTGCGCCGCCGCCCGTGCGCTCACCGGCCCGATGTGCGTCCCATGTCCGCGTCGAGCTCCCGCATCGCCGCCTCGTAGTACGGGTCGGGCATCGGTAGCTCGCGCACTGTCTGGGCCGTCGGCTTCGCGGCGGGCGCGAACAAGTATCGCGCCACTCGGAACAGCCCATAGCCGACGAACGCAACGACGGCGAGCTTGAGCGCCAGCACCGCGAGACCAAGCAGACTTCCCAGGACCCCGAGTGCAAACACGAGCGCGACGATCCCCAGCGGAATCGCGATCGCGAGCCCGATGATGACCTTGAGCAGCGTCCACAGAATGCGCATTGATCCCTCCGGTCGGTAACGCCTGGTTGGCCGAGGCCAGCCTGAGCGGTTGTTGCACCGCCCACCAATCCCTACGGGGCGGCGGACTCGCAGGTTCCAGATGGCTTCCCCGCTCCACGGTCGACCGAACGAGGATTGGTGAGACGATCCCTCGTTCGTGTTGATGGGTGACGGACGGATGGGCACATTTGATCTCTTGACCCTGAGCGTGACACCGGCGGCTCTCCTTCTCGTCGCCTTTGCCGCCACCTGGCTGCCCGCGCGTCGCGCGGCCGCCGGCCATCCAGCCGAGGCGCTACGGTCGCAGTGAGAGGATAACGTGAAGACATTTCGTGCACAGACCGTGGACGAATGGCGCGATTGGCTCGCCGAGCACGGCGAGTCAGCGTCCGATGTGTGGCTCGTCTTCCATAAAAAGCACACGGGACTCACATCGATCAATTACAAGGATGCGCTCGATGAGGCACTGTGCTTCGGGTGGGTAGACAGTCTGGTCAAGCGACTGGATGACCGGCGCTACGCGGTCAAGTTTACGCCGCGGAGGCCGGACAGCCGATGGTCGACCGTGAATCGGAAACGCTACGCCGCACTCAAGGCCAGCGGACGGTTGAAGCCTGCTGGACTGGAGCGAGCGCCGACGAGCCGCACGTATGCTCCGCGACCGCCACGACTCGAATTGCCTTCGAAGCTTCCGACGTACATCGAGGCGGCGTTGAGGAAGCATCCGGCGGCACTGCGATGCTTTGAGGCGCTCACGCCCGCACATCGCCGACGGTATTTTGCCTGGATCGAATCGGCCAAGCGCGAGGAGACGAAGACCAGGCGTTTGAAAGAGGCGATTCGTCTCCTGGCCGCCGGCAAAGTGCTCGGACTGAAATAGCGCCCCGCAACGACCCCTTCCCTCCGACCCATGCCTGAGAACAAGACGCGTCCCACAAAGCTCAGCGCCACGGCGTTCATCGATGCGATCGAGGACGACGCGCGCCGCGCCGACGCCAAAGCACTCGTCAAGTTGATGCGCGACGCGACCGGCGAACGACCGACGCTGTGGGGACCGTCCATCGTCGGCTTTGGCAGCTGTCACTACCGATACGACACCGGGCGCGAAGGAGACATGCCGCTCGTGAGCTTCTCGCCACGAAAGGGCGCGAACGTCCTCTACATCAATGGAGGCTTCAAGAAGCTGAGCGCGCAGTTGGCGAAGCTGGGCCCGCATAAGACGGGCGGAGTCTGTCTGTACATCAAGCGGCTCTCCGACGTCGACAGGACGATCCTCACGAATCTCGTTGCCGCCTCCGTCGCCTCTGCGCGCGAGAAGTACCCGCGGTAGGAGTTGAAGAGTCGACCACGACTCATATAGTTGACAATAGCTGACGGCATGTTGTAGTATCTGTCAACTATTCTGAGGACCGACATGCCGCACACATTGTCGATCGTGGCCCTGGCGTTTCTGTCACGCGGCGTCGCGCTCGCTCCGCCGCAAGACACGCTGGTCATCGCCGACGTCACTGTCCTTCCGATGACGGGCCCGCGCGCCATCGAACACCAGACCGTGACGATCGCCGGCGGACGCATCGTCTCGATGCGGACGGCAGGCGGCGCGCGGCCATCGGCCGGAGTCCGGGTCATCGACGGCCGTGGGAAGTTTCTCCTCCCCGGCCTCGTCGACATGCACGTCCATCTGTCGACGCCCGACGAGCTCCCGATGTACGTGGGGAACGGGGTCCTGACCGTGCGCGATCTCAACGGATCACCGGAGACCTTGGCGTGGCGGGACGCCGTCGCGAAGGGAAGCATCTTCGGGCCGCGTCTCTTCGTCAGCGGTCCAATGATCTCGGGTGCGGACATCCCCTGGCGCAACAAAGTCACGCCGACGACGGCCGCCGCCGCGGAGTCGGTGGTCGTGGCACAGAAGGCGGCGGGCTACGATCTCGTCAAGATCTACGACGGAATCTCCAAGCCCGTCTTCGATGCGGCGATCGCCGCGGCAAGGCGCTTGGGGATGCCATCGACGGGCCACATTCCGGAATCCGTGGGCTTCGACGGAGTGCTCGCATCCGGCATGACCGGACTCGAGCATCTCGATAAGACGGTGTTCGCGGTGAACGGCCACGAGCTCGACACGCTCAAGATTCCGGGAATCGTGGCGCGGATCAAGGCAGCCGGAGTCTGGGTCACGCCGACGCTCGAGAGCATGGTCCAACTCTATCTCGTGAGCAGCGGCGGCTACGACTCGCTGCTCGCGCGTCCCGAGGCGCGCGACGCACCAGCTCCTCTGCGCGACTTCTGGACGTCAGTGACGGTGCGCCTCGCGGGCAAGCGCCCGCGGTTGGCGGACGCGCCATGCAACGCGTGGTGTGCGTACCAGCTTCGACTCGCTGGAGCGCTCGCTGCGGCACATGTGCCCCTGCTCGCCGGGACCGACCTGCCGAACGCCGTGTTGGTCCCGGGATTCTCGCTTCATCGAGAGCTGACCGTCCTCGTGCAGGCCGGCCTCACGCCGTACCAGGCGCTCGAGGCGGCGACCAGCGCGCCAGCGCGCTTCTTCCGGCAAGCGGCGGACTGGGGAACGGTTGCGGTGGGCCAGCGCGCCGATCTCCTGCTCGCCGATGGCAACCCATTGACGGACTTGAGTGTTCTGTCACAACCCGCAGGGGTCGTCCTGCGCGGCCGGTGGTATGGCGCCGACGAGCTGGCGCGCATGCGGCGCGCCCTCGTTCCATCGCCGGCGGGAGGACGCTAGGTCCGTGCCGAACGCCCCGAGCCGCGCGGCGCTGCGACTCGATTCGTTTCGCGCCGCGGTCACCGACGCGCCGGTGAGCTACAGCGTCTTTTCCGCCTTCAGCTTCTTCGGCGCGCGGCGCGGCGGCGAGCTGCCGGGCCCATGGCTCGTCCGCGCCCTTGGCGAGTTGGGCCATGCGACGCCCGCCATCCGCCAGACGCTCTACCGCATGGAGCGCGCGAAGGAGCTGACGTCGCGTCTTGACGGGCGAACGAAACACTACCGCCTCACGCCCGCGGCGCGCGCCGAGGCGCAGGCCGGTCTCGCCAAGATCATGGAGGAGGACGACGAGCCGTGGGACGAGCGCTGGACGATCGTCTACATCTCGCCGGCGTCAGACGAACGTGTGGAGCGCGAGCGCCTCCTCGAGATCGTCCGCGCCGAGGGATTCGCGGCCATGGGCAATGGAGTCTATCTCCATCCCCGCGACCGGGCGGCGCGTTTGATCGAGGCCGCGGAGGCTTCGGCGGCGCGCGATCTCCTCGAGGTGTTCCGCGCCACCCGCATCGGCGACGAGCCGCCCCGTGACGTGATCGCGCGGTACTGGGATCTGTCGGCGCTGTCGAAACAATACGAGCGATTCGTCGCGCGGTATCAGCCCCTGGTCTCCGACCGGCGCGCGCTCGAGCCGCGCGTCGCATTCGCGCTGCGGTTCGCGGTGGTGTTCGAGTTTCTCGAGACGGCGTGGCGCGATCCGAAGCTGGTGCCGGCCCTCATGCCCGCCGATTGGCCGGGTGGTCGTGCGCAGCGAATCGCACGCGGCCTATACGATCGGTTGCTGCCGGCGGCGATCGCGCATGCGAATCGGCTCATCGACGACCTTGGGTATGGTTCGCGCTTGGCGCTCGTCCAATCATGAGCCTATGCCATCTTCGCCTGCAAGCGTCGGTCGATGGCGTCCAGGAAATCCTCCGTGTAGAGATAGGGCGCCTTCGCGTCGATGAGGATGGCCAGGTCCTTCGTCATCTGGCCCGACTCCACCACCTCGATGCACGCCGCCTCGAGCGCGCCGGCGAACGTGACGAGGGCCGCGTTGCCGTCGAGCTTTCCACGGTGCGCGAGACCGCGCGTCCAAGCGAAGATCGACGCGATGGGATTCGTCGACGTGCGGTTGCCCTTCTGATGCTCGCGATAGTGGCGCGTCACCGTGCCGTGCGCCGCCTCGGCTTCCATTGTCTTGCCGTCGGGCGTGAGCAGCACGCTCGTCATGAGACCCAGCGAGCCGAACCCCTGCGCGACGATGTCCGACTGCACGTCGCCGTCGTAGTTCTTGCACGCCCACACGTAGCCGCCCTCCCATTTGAGCGCCGCGGCGACCATGTCGTCGATCAGCCGATGCTCGTAGGTGAGGCCGCGCCGGTCGAACTCCACCTTGAACTCGTCGCGGAACACCTGCTCGAAGATGTCCTTGAAGGCGCCGTCATACGCTTTGAGGATCGTGTTCTTCGTGCTGAGGTACACCGGATAACCGCGCTGGAGGCCGAAGCTCAGGCTGGCGCGCGCGAAGTCGCGGATGGAGTCGTTGAAGTTGTACATCCCCATCCCGACACCGCCGTCGGCGCCAAACTTGGCGATCTCGAATTGCGTCGGCTCACTGCCGTCCGCCGGTGTATACGTCATCGTCAGCGTGCCGGGGCCCTTCACCTTGAAGTCCGTCGCCTTGTACTGGTCGCCGTGCGCGTGACGCCCGACGACGATCGGCTTCGTCCACCCCGGCACGAGACGCGGGATGTTCCGCATGATGATCGGCTCGCGGAAGATCACGCCGCCGAGGATGTTGCGGATGGTGCCGTTCGGGCTCTTCCACATCTTCTTGAGACTGAACTCCTTCACCCGCGCCTCGTCGGGCGTGATCGTGGCGCACTTCACGCCCGCGCCGTGCTTCTTCGTCGCGTTCGCCGCGTCGATCGTGACCTGATCGTTGGTCGCGTCGCGGTGCGTGATGCTCAAGTCGTAGTAGTCGAGCGGGATGTCGACGTACGGCAGGATCAGCTTGTCCTTGATGAACTTCCAGATGATGCGCGTCATCTCGTCGCCATCCATCTCGACGAGCGGGTTCGTCACCTTGATTTTCGCCATGACCGTTGGACGTGTTCGAGTTGATGGTGTGTGGCGAAAGATATGCCGATCACCAACACGCGGAACTTTAGCGCGCTTCCGAGCCGGCGACGTCGTCGAGCGTCACTCGATGCGTCTCCGGCGCGAGCCAGGTGGCTACGAGCGTCAACGCGCAACACGCCACCATGTACGCGGCCACCGCCGGCGAGCCGTAGCGCGCGAGCAGGAGCGTCGCGATGAATGGCGCCACGCCGCCCGAGAACACTGACGTGAGCTGGTAGACGACCGAAGCCCCGGTGTATCGCACGTGCGTGCCGAAGAGCTCCGACAGGTACGCCGCCATTGGCCCGTACATCATGTCGTGGCCGATGTTGATCGCCAACACCATGGCGATGGCGACGAAGCCGGGGCCCCGCTCGATCAGCCAGAAGCAGGGGAAGACGATCAGCAGCGAGGAGATGGCGCCGCCAAGATACACGGGCCTGCGGCCGATCCGGTCGGAGACGTGCGACCAGAACGGGATCGCGACCAGGCCGATCACGGAGGCGAGCATGACCCCGCGCAGCATGACGCCTCTGGGGTAGCCGAGCGATTTCTCGCCGTAGCTCAGCATGAACACGGTGTAGACGTAGAAGATGACGTTCTGGGCGAACCGCATCCCCATCCCGATCAGCACCTCGCGACGGTGCTCGCGGAAGACGTCCAGCAGCGGTGCTCGCGATGCTCGCCCGGTCTCCTTCAACTTCTCGAATGCCGGCGATTCGAGCACACGGAGTCGGATGAACAGGCCGACGCCGACGAGCAGAAAGGAGATGAGAAACGGGATGCGCCATCCCCACGCGAGAAACTCGCGCTCCGGAAGCGCCGACGAGAACGCCGCGAACACGGCGGTCGAGAGAAGCAGTCCGGCGGGCACTCCCATCTGCGGCCACGAGCCGTGGAACCCTCGCCGCGGACCACCCGAGTGTTCTACCGCCAGCAACACTGCCCCGCCCCACTCGCCGCCGACCCCAAAGCCTTGGACGAACCGGAGTATCACCAGCAAGACCGCCGACCAGATGCCGATCTGATCGTAGCTCGGCGTGAGACCGATGAGGGCCGTGGCCACCCCCATGATCAGCAGCGACCACACGAGCATCTTCTTTCGTCCGACCTTGTCGCCGTAGTGGCCGAAGACCGCGCCGCCCAATGGCCGCGCCACGAATCCGACGGCGAACGTCCCATAGGCGCTGAGCGTGCCGGCAACCGGATCGAGCGTCGGGAAAAAGAGCCGGTTGAAGACCAGCGCCGCGGCGGTGCCGTAGAGGAAGAAGTCGTACCACTCGATCGTCGTGCCGATGAAGCTGGCGACCACGACTTTGCGGAGCTGGTCGGGCGCGCGCTCGCTATGGGCCTCGTCCCTCGGTCCGGCGGCAACGCTCATCGGGAATGAAGGCTGCGAGTGGGCGGGCGCGATTCGTCGCGGGACGGAGTATGCGGCGAGCGGTGGAGACCGTCAACGGGTGATATGTTCTAGCCTGCTCACCCGCGCGCATGACATCGTTCTCCATGTCCTGGCGACAACTCGCGACGGCCACCGCGACCTGCATCGTGACGTTCGTCGTGTGCGTCACGCTGCACGAGCTCGTGCATCTGTGGGTCGGCCGCCTGTTCGATCTGCCGACGCACTTCATCAATCTGACCGCCGCCCGCGTGAGCGATACCGACGCAGCGACGGCGCCGGCCCTCGCGCTCGCGTGGATGAACGGCGTCGCGCCGCTGTTCACGATGGCGTGCGGCGTCGGCGCACTCTTCGCCGCCGAGCCGGCGAGGCGGCGTGGATGGACCGATACGGCGTCGGTCCTTGCGTGGATCGCCATTTTCGGCGTGCCGTACATCGGTGCGCAGATGATGCTCGCGGCGGCACCGGCAAGCTTGCGCGGCAACGGAGCGGATTCGGCCGCGGTGCTCGTGGGGTATTTCGGAATCGCGGGGATGGCGCGGCTCGCGATCGTGCTGATCGGAACGCTGATTGCGATGGCGGCGGGCTTCTGGTTGCCGAGGGCGATCGTGCCGATTCACGCACAGAGCGCGCGCGTCGCCGACTCGACGCAGCTCGGCCGGGTGCCCGGTTGGCGGTGCGTCATCGCTGGACTTTTCGTCGCGATCGCCGTCGGCTTCGCCGGCCTTGGATCGCTCAAGGTGCTTCGTCACCCGGATGCGAGCACGCCGGGCCCTTTCCTCCTCGCTCTCGTCGCATGGTCGCTTGCCCTCGCGCTGCGTGCGACGTGGACCTCGCCAGGTGCGCGGTTCGTGCGCGACCAGTGGATCGCGCCCGCGGCGGTCGCGAGCGTCGTGCTCGGCGTCCTCGGTGTGGTGTTTCCGAGCGACTACTCAGTCACCGCCCTCATTCTCTTGCCGCAGCTCCTCGTCGCGGCGTTCGCAAGCCAGACGGCGGTGCCCGGTGAGCTCTCTATCTCGACTCAGGCGCGGGATGGTTCGGGCCTGCGGCGAACCTGAGGTGCGTTCTACAGTCCGAGCCCATGCTGGACTCGCCGAATGAGAGGGTCACACAGATACGCCAACCCACGCAGCGGCCCGCGGAGCGCACGCGGCTGACTCTCTCCCTCGCGACGACACCGAAGCTGGCCCAGCGCGACCGACTTCGGCAGCAACCACCAGGCCCGCGCGATGCTCCGAGAGAACGTGACTCCGTCGGCACACCCCTCGAAGAACGGCCGCCAGATGAATGGATTCTCGAGAATCGTCAGCGCCTTGTCGACGTTTCGATAGAACTGCTTCGACACGCGATACGTGACGAATGCATCGAGGAGCAGCGATCGCTTGATGCGCTGGTAGTACGCGGCGGGCGACGCCGTGCCGGCGAGACAGTCGGCGATCGTCTCTCCAGCGATCTTGCCGCTCTCGATGGCCTGGTAGATCCCCTCTCCAAGGATCGGGTCTCCGAATCCAGCGGCGTCGCCCACGACGTACACGGGCGCGCTCGGCGCGCTGACCTGATACCCCCCATATGGAAAGCGATGCGCTTCCAGCGTGGCTAACGGATCGCGGGCGACGCGAAATCCCTTCTTCTCGATATAGGCGAGCAAATCCTGGCGGAGATTCTTGTTCTTGCCGACGGTATAGAGGCCGACGTTCCAATGATCGTCCTTCGGGAACACCCATCCGTACCCACGAGGGATCGCTCCAAAGTCGAAGCACGGCGGCGTCTCCTCGGCGATGGTGGCGTCGTCGCGTCGCAGCACGACCTCGACCGCGACGGCGAAACCCTTCGGCTGCGTCACGCGAAACTGCTTGTTGACGAGACTGTACGCCCCGTCCGCGCCGACGAGCTGCCGTCCGCGAAGCACTTGCCTGGACGTGCGAACGGAAAAAAGACCGTCGTACGAGATGTCGAGCACGCGCTCGTCGTCGAAGAATCGAAAGCCGGGCATCGCGAGATTCTGCGACACCAACCAATTGTCGAACTCCGGCCTTACGACCATTCGCAGGAGCGCGGTCGATCGCCGCGTGAATCGATTGTGTCGCTTCTGCCAGATGTTGAAGTCGATCTCCCGGGACTCGCCACGCAGCATGGGAGACAGATCGAAGGGCAGCGCGTTGCACGACTTGATCGTGACGCCGCCGCCGCACGGCTTCACGCGCGGGAACTTGTAGCGCTCGAGCTGCGCGACGGAGAGACCGCGACGGAGCGCCACGGCTGCGGCGGAGGAGCCCGCGGGGCCGCCGCCGACGACGATGACGTCAAAGGGCGTTGTCATCTCGAGCAGAACGAATCACGAAAGGGCGGTTGGCGCCAGGGTGGATCGCCGCGGGCAGGTCGGACACGGGGCTGAGCCGACGGTCGCTCCGTGAAAGCCGTCAGTTTACGAAATCGTTCCTGCCGACCCATCGTGACACGACCCGACCGGCGTGGTACCTTCGCCTCGAACGCATCGGCAACGAGGAAGCGTGTCGCTGGAACAGGCCCCGCGTCGCGTCATGGTTGGAACCGACCGCTCGGAGACCGCCGAGCAGGCCGTCCGCTGGGCCGCGGCGTTCGCCGAGCGGTTCGGCGCCGAGCTGCATGTGGTCCAGGTCGTGATACCGCGGGGCAATGGTGCCGGCGACGCGTCATCCCTGCCGGCGCAGCCGGACCTGGCGTCGCTCACCAGCGATTTGGTGACACACGCGCGGGCGATCGCGGGGAATCGGGCGCGCGGGAGCGTCGTCGTCGACGACGATCCGGCGATGGCGATCGTGCGCGCGGCAAAGGAACACGCGGCGGACGTGCTGGTCGTCGGCAACGCGGGCATGGCCGGCCGCCGGCAGTTTCTCCTCGGGAACGTGCCGAACCGCATCAGCCATAACGCGCGATGCACGGTCATCATCGTCAACACCGGATCGGCCGACGGCAAGGGGGCGACGCGATTCCCGGGCCCCGGCTCCGCCGAGTCGAACGGCGCGCACGGGCGCTCGGGGCCGATCGCTCGCGGTGCGGCGATCGCGGCGGTGCTCGCGAAGCACGGCGTGCGCGAGTTGTTCAGCCTCCGCGAACGTGACGGCGCCGAGGGCCGGCGGCGACAAGCGAAGCGATTGCGCGCGGCGCTCGAGGAGCTCGGCCCGACCTTCGCCAAGCTCGGGCAGATTCTGTCGACGCGGCCCGACCTCGTGCCGCCCGAGTACATCGACGAGCTCTCGCAGCTGCGAGACCACGTGACACCGCTGTCCGAGGCGGACGTCGTCCGCGTCATGGAGCAGGACCTGGGCGTTCCGTGGGAGGACGTGTTCGAGACGATCTCGCCGACGCCGCTGGCCGCGGGGACGATTGGGCAGGTGCACCGTGCCGCGCTCGCCACCGGGGACCGCGTGGTGGTCAAGGTCCAACGCCCGGAAGCCCGGACGCTGATCATGCAGGACCTCGCGCTCCTCAAGCTCGGAACGGAAGCCATCGGCTCGACCGACGCGGTGCAACGCCGGATCGATCTGTCCGCCGTCTTCGACCATCTGTCGGCGTCGCTCCAGCAGGAGCTCGACTTCACTCGCGAGGCCGCCAACGCCGAGCGCCTGCGGGCCTCGCTCGCGGGCTTTTCGCGGCTGGCCGTGCCGGCGATCCACGCGGGCTATTCGACGTCGCGGCTGCTGGTCATGCAGGACGTCGCGGGCGGCCCGCTCACGGACGTGCCCGCGCACCTGCGGCAGGAGACGGCGCGGCACTTTCTCGAATCGTTCTATAAGCAAATACTCATCGACGGCTTCTTCCACGCCGACCCGCATCCGGGCAACCTGATGTGGCAGCCGGCCGAGGAGCGCCTGTACTTCCTCGACCTGGGCATGGTGGGCGAAGTCGGCGCCGAGACGCGCGAGCTGCTCATCCTGCTGTTGATGGCGTTCTGGCAGGAGGACGCGGGGTTGCTCACCGATGCGATCCTGATGCTCTCGCACTCGACGGATCGCAGCGACCTCGACGTGGCCGCTTTCTCCGCGGACCTCCAGCACCTCATGAGCCGCGTGCGCGGGTCGGCGATCAAGGACATTCAATTGGGTGTCGTGCTCCAGGAGATGTTGGATCTCGCGTTCCGGCACGGCGTTCCGGTCCCGGCATCGCTCGCCCTCACCGTGAAGGCGCTGGCGCAGATGCAGTCGGCGGCCGCGCAGCTGGATCCCAACATCGATCCATTCGAGGTCGCGGGCCGTTTCATTGCGCGCTCGACGATGCGGCAGGTGCTGACCAAGACGGACCCCAAGATGTTGTTTTTCGAAGCCCAGAAGCTGCGCTTCCGGGCGGCGCGCCTCCTCGAGGCGCTCGAGCGCCTGGTCGGCGCGCGGCCCGGCGAGAAGCTCGAGGTGAACTTCCGCGGCACATCGCTCGAGGACGCGATCTGGCGCGCCGGACGCCAGCTCGCGATCGGACTCGTGGGCGGCTTCGCGCTGCTCGCCAGCGCGATCACCTCCGCGTCGCGAGGCACGAGTGATCGCTGGTCCCTCGCGTTCGGCGCCGCGGGGCTGCTCTCGGTAGCCGTCCTCGTCGTCGGGTTCGTGCGCGGCCGGTCGCCGCGACACGGTTCGCCGTCGCGGCCGCCCGCGCCGCCCGGCCAATAGCACATCGGGAGACGGAATGACACGCGTCATCGTCATCGGCGGCGGGATCGGTGGGCTCACCGCCGCGCACGAGCTCGCGGAGCGCGGGTTCGACGTACACGTCTACGAGGCTCGCGCCGACTGGGGCGGCAAAGCCAGGTCGCAGCCGGTGGCCGGCACCGGCACGGACGGCCGGCGCGATCTGCCTGGCGAGCACGGATTCCGCTTCTATCCGCGGTTCTACCGGCACGTGGTCGATACGATGTCGCGGATCGCATGCCCATCGGGCGGCTCTGTCGCGGACCAATTGCGCCCGACTCCCGAGGCGGCGATGGCGACGGCCGAGCGCGGAACGATCGCGCGGATCCGGCGGCAGGGCGGGCTCCGTCCGGCGGATGTGATCGAGTCGCTCGACACGCTGTTCCGCGACATGGGGTTCGACGGTCCCGACCTCGGCCTGTTCTGCATGCAGATCTACCGCTTTTTCGCGTCGTCGGACGAGCGGCGCATCGGCGAGTACGAGCGGATCTCGTGGTGGGACTTTCTCGGCGGCCCAGGCTATTCCGCCAGCTGCCAGCGGCAGTTGAAGGAGATTCCGCGCATGCTCGTCGCGATGGACTCGACGCGCGGCAATGCGTGCACGAACGGCGTGATCTCCATGCAACTGTTCCTCGATCTGGCCATGAACAGCGACTCGACCGACCGCACGATGGGCGGCCCCACGACGCAGATGTGGATCGATCCGTGGATGGATCTGCTCCGCTCGCGCGGCGTCACGCTGCACGCCGGTGACGCCTGCGTCGCGCTCGAGGTCGAGAACGGCCGCGTCGCGCGGGCGCGATTCGCGAGCGGCACGGCGGCCGGCGCGGTGGACGATCAGTTCGTGCTGTGCGTGCCGCTCGAAGCGGCGCGGGAGCTCATGAACGACGAGCTGTCGGCGCTCGATCCGCAGTGCGCGCGGCTGCGCGGGGTCGACCTCGACGCGATGCTCAGCTGGATGGTCGGCATCCAGTTCTTCCTATATGAAGACCTCCCGATCGCCAAGGGACATCTGATGTTCCCGGACTCGCCATGGGCGCTCACGGCGATCTCGCAACCCCAATTCTGGCGCGACACGATCGGACCGTTCAGCCGGAATTTCGGCGCCGGCGACGTGAGCGGGCTGCTCTCGGTGGACATCTCCGAGTGGAACAAGCCGGGCACGTTCGTCCAGAAGAAGGCGGTCGACTGCACCAAGGACGAGATCAAGGAGGAGGTGTGGCAGCAGCTCAAGGCCGGGCTCAACGGCCCGGGGCGCGATGAGCAAATCCTCACGGATCGGCTGTTGCATTCGTGGCATCTCGACGCCGACGTCGACTACTCGACGGGCAGCCCGCCGGTGAATCGATCGCGGCTCCTCATTCATCCGCCCGGTTCGTGGGCGAGCCGCCCCGAGGCCGCGAGCGCGGTGCCGAACCTGACGTTCGCGTCCGACTACGTTCGCACGCACACCGACATGGCGTCGATGGAAGCCGCCTCCGAGGCGGGTCGTCGCGCCACCAACGTCATCCTCGAGCGCGAACATTCCCCGGCGCGGCGCGCGGACGTGTGGCCGCTGGAGGAGCCGCGGATATTCGCGCCCTGGCGACAACTCGACGCCCAGCTCTATCGCGCCGGACGGCCGCACCTGTTCGACATCCTCGGCGTCAATCAGGCGTTTCAGGCGGCCGACCTGTTCCGCCGTTTTTCCGCGTTCGCGGGCTTCGGCCAGCTCGACATGCTGCTGGCGCAGTTCAAGCTCGCGAACGCGTTCACCGGTGTGTTGTCGAAGTTCTTCGCCGGCCGGTGAGCCGGAGTGCTACGGCCGCGGACTTAGTGGGCTCTCTTGTATTGGAAGCGAGCTCCTTCGTTGTCGACCGTCACCGTGTCGCCGCTCGCCGTCAACACCGTCTCGCCGCCGCCGTCCCAATACAGACGATAGGCATCGCCTACCGACGCGCACGCTCCACTGAACAGGCCGGCGAATCGTCGCTCGCCAGATGGCTCCATCGCGCGATACTGCGTCGACACGGTGAACGTCCCATTGGGGTTTACGACGAGCGTGCCGCTCAGGACTTCCGTTGGGGCAAGCGTTCCAACCCGGGCAGCCTCGCGGGTGTACGGCAGCGCGTGTCCGTCGATCGCGACCAGCGTGTAGATGCCGGCGACGGCGTCGAGCGAGTTCGAGACTCCCGTTTGCATCGCGGTGGCGGGTGGGCCGGCTTGCGGGCGTGACTGCACCGTCGTGCCGACGGCGCCCCCCGCGCATCCGACGAGTGTCATGAGTGCAGCGGTGGCGAGAGCGCGTCCTGTGCGCATGGCGTCCTCCAGACGGTGCGTTGGTTGCTCTCAACTAATGCTCACCGGGGGCGAGAGTTGTCGGTGGATTCCGGAAATCGTGTAGGGAGAACGCCTATCGCGTGGTCGCGAACTCGATCGGGGGCGTGCGCGCGGCGCAGCTCGCGTCGATCTTCGAGTGACCGCCACCGATGACGAACGACTCGGCCATGCCGAAGATGCACGGGCTGCGTTCGTCGTGGCTCTGGTTCGCGAGCAGGACGATCTGACTCCGCGCGAAGCCGGCGGCGACGTGCCTCGCATACGCCGGCGGCGTGATGGCGTCCAGCTCGCCGTTCAGCAGCAAGATCGGTGTATCGGAGACGACCGGACTCCAGAACGAGACTGGGAGGTCCACGCGCGGCCAGCCCTCGCACCAGCGCATCTGGTAGCGCACCGGGAAATCGCCGAGAAACGTGTTCGCCGTGCGTGTCGCGATCGACGCGGTGTCGATGCGCCCCAGGCCCTCGCTGCAGAGAATGGCGAGCCGCACGCCCAATGGTGGTCCCGCGGGCGGCGGTGGTGCGGCACCCGCACCGCCGGCTCCGGGCGGGGGCTCGGGCGGCGCGAGGACGCTGCTGTCCCCACGCGCCAGCCCGTGAATCACCCGCGGGATCTCCCGCATCGTGGCCGCCGACGCGAGCAGATCGTTCACGGCGGCTCGCGCCAGGCGGCTCTCCGAGAGCGACGACGGCGCCATCACCCGGCTGGCTTCGGCATCGAGATCGGGAAACGCCGCGTGGCAACGCGCATCGCGTCGGCAGAGCGTGAGCAGTGCATCCAATGACTGCTGCGCCGAGCGCGCCAAGTCGACGGCCGTCGGCGCGTCGAGCGGGACGAGCCCGTGCGCGACGATCGTACGAACGCGCGTGGGATGTTGTCGCACGTACACCTGCGCCGCCGACGTGCCGTACGACACACCGAACAGGTTCAACGTCGGGAACCCGAGCCACTCGCGCACGTCGTCCAGATCGTCCATCGCCGGCGTCGTCGTGTAGAAGCGAACGTCGGCTCGACTCGCCAGCGCGTCCCGGCATCGGGCGATGAGCTGTAGATACCTCGCCTCGCGGTCGAGGCTCGTCGCGCCGTCCATCGCGCCGCGATCACACGCGAGACCGTTCGAGCCGCCGGATCCGCGCTGGTCCACGAGCAGGACATCCCGATTGCGCCGCAGTCGCGGCATCGCGCTCGCGAACATTCGGGCGTAGCGCGTGGCCGGTACTACGCCGCCGCCGGCGAGAAAGACCAGCGGGTCGCGCAACACGCTATCCGTCGTCGCCGGCAAGAGCACGATGTTGAGGGCGATCGTGCGGCCGCGCCGCGCCACGCGATCCTCGAAGACGTCGTAGTGACCGCACAGGACCTTTTCTTCGACCCCGGGAACCGTACACGACGTGAGCTTGCCGGCGAAGCGCTGGTCCGCGTTCGACGGGAGGCTTTGCGAGCGCAGACACGGAACCGCGGCCAACGCGAAGATGGCGAATCCGGCGATCGCCGTGCGAGATCGGGAAATGGTCATAGTTGTGGGCGGACGAATGGCGTTGGTGGCCAATCCATCGGTGGCGGTTCGCGAGATGTGCCGGCGCTCTCAGGAGTCGAACGGCACGGCAAAAGGGTTTGCCGAGCACACCGGAGGGTCGCCGGCGTGCCGGAACCGCTCGCTTGGGCGACGGCCACACCGTATGCTTCGGAACGGAGAGACCGCGCGGCGGCCGATCTCCTCGCTGTCCGACAACTCGGAGCCCGACCCCGTGCCCCCGCAGCTCAACCCGCGGGGGACCCGTGTGCTTTTCCGCCGGAGGAAGTTTCGCCGTGGGCGGCGTTCTCGCCGCCGCGGGGGCGGTGTCAGGCGCGCGGAGCTCGCGGCCGGCCCGACTCTTCGCCACGGTTCCGCTCCTCTTCGCCGCGCAGCAATCGGCCGAAGGCATCATCTGGCTGACGGTCGACGCGCCCCAGCACGCCACGCTCG
>Ga0326726_10002306_pt1 | contig 17573 bp, 14 predicted proteins | sample MHFenrmetagenome_2_FD_207603 | JGI IMG/M metagenome (GOLD analysis project Ga0326726, IMG submission 207603) | Lab enriched peat soil microbial communities from Michigan Hollow, Ithaca, NY, United States - MHF15MN | ecosystem: Environmental > Terrestrial > Soil > Wetlands > Peat | place: USA... | reverse complement strand
GGCATTGTCACTGTCCATCAGGTACACGGCGCCAGTGTGAGCGGCAAACAAGTCAATGACGTGGCGGAGGGCGGTGTTCAGAATTTCGTCCAGGTCGAACGACTGCGCGGTGATGACCGCGATGGCGTTGAGCGCTTGCAGTTCGCGGTTGCGGCGTCGGACCTCATTCTCGGCGCGCCGCTTCTCGGTTACATCCAGCAGGAAGCCCTGGAAGCGGTCGATCTGGCCCGAGGCGTCGCGCGTGGCGAAGCTGTTTTCGAGGGCGTGCAGCACGGTTCCGTCCTTGCGCCGCACGTCCACTTCGTAGTTGCGGACGAAGCCGTGCTCGCGCATGGCCTTGCAGAACGCCTCCCGCTGGGCGGGCACGACATAAGTGTCGCGAACATCGAGGGCCAGCATCTGCTCCGGGTGATCGTAGCCCAGCATGCGGACGAAGGCCTGGTTGCAGTCCAGGAGGCGGCCTTCCGGCGTGGAGATGAAAACGCCCTCCTGCGCCTGCTCGAACAGCAGCCGGTAGCGCTCTTCGGCGGCGCGACGCTCGGTGGTGTCGCGGATAACATGGATGGTCCCGTGGAACGATCCGCCTTCCGCAAACGGCGAAGTGGAGACGATGGAGTAGCCGCCGAAACACGGGTCCGGTCCTTCCGCAACGTTGGCTGGCGCGTGTTCGCAGTAGGGGCAACTCTGCCACTTGTCCCCCGCGCCGGGCAGCACCTGCACGCAGCGTTGGAAGACAACGTCGGCGACGGCGCTGCCGAGCCGCTGGACCACGGCGCGGTTCAGCTTCACGATGCGGAAGGAGGAATCGTGCACCAGGATCATGTCGTCAATGGAATCAAACGTGGCGATCCACTCCCGGTGCGAACGAATGATCTGCTCCAGCAGGCGCAGGTTCTCGACGGCGATCCCGACTTGGTGGCCTACGGCGGTGAGGAAGTCCAATTCCTCCGACGTGTACGAGCGCTTGCGCTCCTGGCCAAGGGTGAAGGACCCAATCACGGAGGTCTTGCCTTTGACCGGCACCAGCAGCATGTGGTCGAAACCTTCTTCGCGGACCACCGGCTCGTTTTGCGGCTCGAGGTCGGCGAGGCGGAGGACGATGGGCAAACCGCGCTGCACGATCCTGGCGCCGTCGGCGGTGCGAACATCCAGCGCTGGAACGAGGCGGAGGAAATTCTCCGACAAGCCGACTTGGCGCGTGATGACCAGCTTGTCCCCTTCCAGCAGGCGAAACCACGCGGCGCGCGCTCCCGTCAGGGCCTTCAACTGTTCCAGCGCAGTAAGCACCATGGCCCCATGCTCCTGCGCCCCGCCGATGGCGGCGGAGATGGCGTTGACGGCGGCCAGTCGGTCGGTGCGCTGCCGAGCATCACGACGCATGCGGAGAATGCGAATGAGGAGAAACCCCGCCTCGATCAGGATAAGAACCCCTAACACGCCGGGCAGCAACTCAGAACTGGGCACGCCACGCTGCCAAACCGTACTGACACCTGCCAGGTTCATGCGGATGGTATCGATCGATCTGTCGGTTTCCCGACTGGGGGAGGCGTTGGAGCCGGAAATCGGTACACCGGCACACGTCCTGTCGGCTGTGTATAGCACGGAATCGAAACGGGACGTGGCGCAATTTGATCCGGCTGGTCGTATCTTTCAAGGCACGGTAGCAGTAACTCTGGAGTACAATGCGCCCACTCTCCATTCACGGGACAACCATGCCGGCTGAACGAATCCTGATCGTTGACGACGAGGAAGCGATTCGCGAAATCCTCTTTTCCATGCTATCAGCGGCAGGTTACCGCTGCCATCAAGCCGCCTCGGGGATCGAGGCCTTGGCCATCCTGGACTCGGGTGAGCAGTTCGATCTGATGCTGTCCGATCTGATGATGGCGGGGATGGACGGCATTGCGCTGCTGGAACGAACCAAAGAGAAATACCCTGACATACCGGTGGTGATGGTGACCGCCGTCAACGATATCTCGGTGGCGCTGGCGGCCATCCGGAACGGAGCCTACGACTACCTGCAGAAGCCGTTCGAGCGCGAACAACTGCTGAACATCGTACGGCGCGCGCTGGAAAGCCGCCGCCTGAAAGTGGAGAATCGCGCCTACCAGACCAACCTCGAGGCCAAGGTCGAAGAACGCACCGAACAGTTGCGCCAGACCATGGTTGACCTGGAACGCTCCTACGACATCACCCTGGAGGCGCTGGGCGACGCGCTGGACTTGAAAGACGCCGAAACCGAGGGCCATTCCAAGCGGGTGACGGCGTTCACCATCGCGATGGCACGGGCGATGGGGCTGCCCGGCGACAAAATCCGCGTGATTGCCCGCGGCGCCTTCCTGCACGACATCGGCAAGATGGCGATTCCGGACTCCATCCTGCGCAAGCCCGGCGCGCTGACCGCGGAAGAGATCACCATCATGCAGGAGCACTGCTATCGCGGCTACCAGATGCTGCGCAAGATTCCCTTTCTCGCCGAAGCGGCGGAGATTGTCTATGCCCACCAGGAACGTTGGGACGGCACCGGCTATCCGCGCGGCTTGAAGGGCAACCAGATTCCGCTCGGGGCGCGCCTGTTCGGCATCGCCGACACGCTGGACGCGATCATGTCCGACCGCCCGTACCGCGCCGCCCAACCCTTCTCCGCCGCCCGCGAGGAGATCGTGCGCTGGTCGGGACGGCAGTTTGATCCCGAGGTGGTGAAAATCTTCCTCACCATTCCCGAATCCATCTGGCACGACCTACGCAAGGAGATTGACCAGGCGATCTATCGCTTCACCTACTCGCAGAAGATGGCGACACGGGCGTGATGTCGGGAGTGCATTGTCAGATCTGTCACTTCAGCCTGTCCTGTTGCCACGGGCCGGTTGTCCGTTCACCTGGAACATCCCTGTACCTGCTCAAAGCAATAGCTGAACCTCCGGCACGGTCAAGCTGAACCTCCGGCATATTTCAGCCCTTTTCACTCCGTCCTATCCTGATCCCACGTCCCCATGAATGCCACTTCTCAGCACGGAGCCTCGGCGGAGGTTCTCTGCTGCGTGTCCGGATGGGAGGTCCGGACGAAGCGCACTTGAGCTACGTGAGTAAGCCAAGGAGGCCACCATGCGTCGAATTCACACTGGCTTGATCATCTTAAGTGTGACAACAACCGTAATCATCCTGACCGCAGCGACATTCCAAGCGCCCGAGGCCCCGATCGGGTTGGATAATCTCAGCAATGAATTGACGGACCCGACAACGCACACCGCAAACCTGGCTGCATTCGCCGCGGTGGAAGCGGCGGGCGATGGACTGGGACCGCTGTTTAACGATACCTCGTGCGCCGCTTGCCACCTGGACGCTGGCGCGACTGGGGCCGGGTCGCAGGTGAGAGAACTCCGGGTCGGTTACCTGCGCGACGGGAAGTTCGTGGCGCCCGATATCCGGCTGGCTTCCGGCGAAGTGGTAAACGATCGCTCGCTGGTCAATCAGAGATCCACCTGTCCGGAGGCGCACGAAACCGTGCCTGAAAATATCCAGGTCCGGGCGGAGCGGCTGTCCATCCCGGTGCTGGGCGATGGATTCATCGAAGCGGTTCCGGACGCAGCCATCCTGGCCCAGCGCAATTTCCGGTGCCAGCATAGCTACGGCCGCATCTGCGGATTGGCGGTCAAGGTGCCGATTCTGGAAGCGCCGGGCGAAACCGGCGTCGGGCGATTCGGCTGGAAGGGGCAACACCGGTCGCTGCTCTCATTTTCCGCGGATGCCTACCTTAACGAGATGGGCGTGACCAACGAGTTGCAGCCGGACGAGGTTGCGACCACGTGTAACACCGTGCCCAGCCCCAACGACGACGAGAACGACATCGCCAAGTTCACGGAGTTCATGCGAGCCACGAAAGCGCCGGGACCGGATGTGACGTTACTGTCTCGTCCCGAAGCACAGGCAGGCGCCTTTATCTTTCAGCGCGTGGGTTGCGCCGATTGCCATGTCACCACCTGGCAGACCGCTGCGCAAGATACAAAAATCAATGGTGGGACGTTTACCATCCCCCCAGCGCTGGGGCACAAGTCTTTCCACCCATTCACGGATTTTCTGCTGCACGACATCGGCACGGGCGACGGAATCGTTCAGAACGGCGGCGAGGCATCCCGGCTTCGCATGAAGACTCCGGCGCTTTGGGGTTTGCGAATTCGGCCGGCATTCCTGCACGACGGCCGTTCGGTGACCCTGAGGGATGCAATCCTGCAGCACAAGCGAGAGGCGGGCGATGCCGCGCGACGCTTTCTACAACTCACGTCACAAGACCAGCAGCGACTGCTTACGTTTTTGCGGTCGCTGTAGAAGCAGGACGGCTATGGGGTGAGACGCTCGGTCGGATCAATCAACGCGCTTCTCACCCCGTTTCCCCTGAAAAAAGAAAATGGAAGTCCGAGGGAGGAGCTTAGATGACGGCAGCGCCGCGCGGAGGTGCGCGCTAACGCGCCGCTTCCAGCGCCTCGGCTACGCGGTTGAGCGCGATCTGAATGCGATCGAGCTCCCGCTGCGCCGCTTCATTCCACTCCAGCAGCCGGCCGGGGCCTAGCGGGAGTTTTTCTCCGATCCAGCGCAGCGCCTCGCGGCCGCGTTCGGTAAGAAACAACCAGCCAATTCCTCCCAGACCGAGCAACGTCAGGGGTACGTAGAGCTTGCGCATGTTCGCCTTCGTAGCGCGGCTCCAGCCGCGCTTTTCCTTCTCCTACCAATATTGGACGCTGGAAGCAGGTTCAGAGTTTCTCAGCGGCTGCCGGTTTTTTCGCGCGTGGGCCGCGTCCCGGAATGGATTCTCGGGTTTAACCAAGCAGCACTTCAGCCTTTCTGCTCCATCCAAGATGGGCACAGGCATTCGAACTCTAATAGGGAGTCTTGATATGAAACGGACGGCTGTGTGGACCGCTGTTATTGGCTTGCTGCTCGCGGGTATGCCGCTCTGGGCGCAGTATCAAGGCCAGAGCCAGCCGTATCCTGGCCAGAGCGCGCCGTATCCAGGCCAGAATGATAGGTATCCAGGCCGGAATCCAAACTCCGGGTACGGCAACTACCAGGGTTACGGCAGCAACATGATTCCCGAAGGCACGCGCTTCGTCGTGCGCCTGGATGACACGCTGGACACAGCGAAGCTGAAGCCGGGTAAGAAATTCACGGCAAAGGTCGCCGAGGACCTCACGGCGCCGGACGGAGCTACCATTCCGGCAGGCAAGAAAATTCATGGCCACGTCAGCGCCGTAAACCGCGGGCTGCACGGCAGCATGCTGCTGAGCTTCGATGAGATCGAGACGCGGCACGGATGGCGTCCGCTGGCAGCAACCGTCAGCGATGTTCCCGGAGAGCACGGCACCAGGGCCGGCGGCGAAGAGGGTGAAGTGCAGAAGAAAGGGACCAGTGGCCGGCGCGTGGCGGAAGGAGCGGTGATCGGCGCGGCCGTGGGCGCGGCTGCTGGGGCCGTGGCCGCCGGACCGCATGGGGCCATCATCGGGGCGGCCGCTGGTGGCGCCCTTGGTGGAGGCGCGGGCATCCTTACCGATCGCGACCTCAAGCTCAACAAGGGCCAGCAGCTCGAACTCCGCCTCGACCGCCCGCTGCAAGTGCCACGATAGTTTTCATGGCCGGGTCCAGCCCCTACCCTGGGTCACACACGGCATGCTGGACCCCGGTTTCTTTCTGCCAAGTAGCTGGTAGCTGGGAGTGATATCGGCTCAGCTACCAACGACCAGCTACTATTGTCCGCAAGCTTCCACGCTTCCCGCGTTCTATCATGGTCGTGCTTTTTGGGAGGATGAAGGAACGCATGAAACCGGCATATCTGCTGCTTGTCATTGCACTGCTCACCGGCGCAGCCCTAGCGCAAAACCCGCCCACAGTCACGGCGCAACCCAACACGGTGTACGTCAGCGCGGAAGGAAAGTTCGAATCCGCGCCCGACACGGCGCTGATTCAGTTCAACATCTCTGCCCAGGAAGATTCGCCCAAGGCCGCCTACGACCGCGCCGCCCAGGAGACCGAACAGGTGCGGCAGATCATGAGAACTAACGGCGTGGACCCGAAGTCGGCGGAGATCGGGTTCTTCTCGCTGCAGCCGGTTTATGACTGGAAGCAGCCGGAGAAGCGGCGAATCATCGGGTACCGCGTCAGCAACAGCGTCAGCCTGAAGCTGCGGGAGTTCAACAAGGTTGGACCGATCGTGCAGCTACTCGGCGCGCAGGAGTTTAACGAAAACGTTAACCTGAGCTACACGCTCCAGGATATCGACGCGGCCAAGCTGCGCGCCGTGGAAGATGCCTTCCAACGCGCCCGCGCCGAGGCCGCCACCGTGGCCAAGGCCGGTGGACGCGCGCTGGGAGAGCTAGGCTATGCCTCGGTGGATACGCTTGAACCTATTCGCCCCATGTACGTCCCGATGACACGCTCCGCCATGGCCGGCGCGGCCAAGCCCATGGCCGCCCCGACGGAGGAATTTTCTCCGCAGAAGATCACCGTGACGGCGAGGGTGAGCACGGTGTTTGCTCTCAAGTAAGAAGTCAGAAGTAAGAAGTAAGAACCGGACGTTGCGGCGCCAGGTCGCGTTAGAGCGGTTCTACAATCGGTGTAGCCACTCCTATGGTGGAAGCACCGGCCTTCAGGCCGGTGAACCGGACTCCGCTGAAAACGGGCTTCAGCCCTGGCTACAGCATCTGAGGAATCGCTCTAGTTTTGCTCCCGCTTATGACTCTTTCTTAATTCTGAGTCCTAACGTGAGAGAGAAGACCACAGGCGGCTTGGTTTTTGTTCTCACTTCTCACTTCTCACTTCTGACTTCTGACTTTTTGTCCCGCAGCTCATTTCGCAAACAGCTTCGCCAGCAGCCCTCTTCCCTTCTCCGCCGGCAGGTTCAATTGCGAGATGATGGGATTGATTTCCTGCTCGGTGAGCGGCTGGGCGTCCTTGCGCAGGCGGATCATTTCCAGAAACGCGGTGTAACGGTCAAGGCAGCGGAAGCAATCGCGGATGTGCTGCTCGGCCAACTCGCGCTCGCGCCAGGAGACCTGGCCGTTGACCAGGTTGTTGAAGGTTCTCAGCGGCAGGCAGGCCTCGCCGCCGGTTTTTTCGGCTTCCGCCATCAGCACACGCGCGGAGATGTTAAAAGCATCGGCGGTAGCGCCCGGCAGGACCGCGGCCAGACGCTGGTCGGCGATATCCTTCACCGCCTGCGCTGTGGCGGCGCTGTTCATCATGATGGCGCCGATACGCGCCGCCGGATAGCCCTTGATGACTATCCACAGCACCTCGCGCTCCACCACCGGCAGGTCCTTCATGATGGAGCGCACCTGGTCGAGCGACAACTCGGGCACGGGCAGGCGCGCGACTTCGCGTCCGTAGGCGAATACGAGCTCGCGGAAAGCCATCAGGAATTCGCGCTCGTTCTGAAACTTGAACTGCTGGAACCAGGCGTTGTCGCCGGCGCGCGCGCGCTGAAAAACCGCTGCGATGTGCGCGTCTATCTCCGGCGCGAGCATGGGGAAGTAGTGAGTCAGCAGGGTGCGCGCGATGGAACCATAGTCGCGGACGAATTCCTGCCAGCCCAGGCGCTCGCCGCGGGCGCAGTCTTCCGCCATGGAAAAGATGGTGCGAACCGCCACGGATGGAGTGTAGCAAACGGAATTTGCCGCCGCGATCAGAGCTGGCCCGAACGGGATCACAGCGGCAGCCAATGGGAAGGTGAGTCAGCAGTCGGTGTCGCCAGCATTTTGCTGCCCACGAGCGACTAGCGACCGGTCACTGACTTACTCGCAGCTTGTTGCCATCCAGGGTCAGAGACCGCTGGAGCACCATCTGCACGCTGGTTCCGGGCGGCAGGTTGACGTCGGGACCGCGCGTCAGCAACACCCAGCCCAGCCCGGCCGCAGCTCCGGCTGCACCGCCGATTCCCGCTCCCTTCACGCTGCGCGCCGCGATGGAACCGACTCCGGCGCCGGCGGCTGCCGTTTTGCCGATGGTCTCTACGTCTTTTTGCCGGTTGCCTTCCTGCTGGATGGTGCCCTCTTGACCCTTGACACGCTGCTGCTCCGCGCCCGGCACGTTCTCCACTGCGCCGGGCAGCATGACGGTGTAGCCGCTCTTGAAAATCATGGTGGTGAAGTGCATCAGGAATTCGGCTTTGCCCTTCACACGCCCGGGACGCTTGATGTCGGTGATCCGCCCCTGCACGTACGTGCCGGCGGGAATGATGATGCGATCGTTGGCAGTGACGGGAAACACGGTCTCGGCATAGACGGCGTCGCCGACCTTGGCGCTCTTGGTGGAAATGCCCTGCGCCAGCCGCAGAGGAATCTGCGTGCCGGCAGGAACGGTGACGGGGGTCTGAGCGCCGACATTGGAATCGCGCACCTCGACCGCCTGCTGCGCCGCGGCCAATGCGCTCAGCAGCAAAACCACAATGGACCAACGCATGGCAGTGCCTCCGAACCTTTCAACGATTACAACACGGGAAAAGTGCAATTGTTTCTGAAAACGGTCTATCGGTCGTTCGGTCTGTCGGTCGTTCCGTTTTTTGGTTTTGCACGCCTAGATCCGACCGTCCGATAGAGTGATAGACCGAATGACCCTCGTCAGTACAGCAGATACTTCTTCCTGACCTGCTCGAACCTTTCCAGCTCCTCGCGCCAATCGTCGGCGATGTTGCGGGGATCGGCGCCGGCGGCGATGGCGTCCATGACTCGCCGGTTGTTGACCAGCAGGATCATCTTGCTCATGTCGAATTCGTGGGGATATAGCTTGTGCAGAGCCGACGCCAATTCGATGCCAAGTTCGGGAGCGTCGAGGTGATCGCGATCCAGCAGGACTACGTTTACCCCGCCCAGCTTCAGCCCGGCAAACTTCGCCCCCACCGCCGGCGTGAAGTTCACCGCCACAAAGCGCACGGCCGGGATGCCGCGCGCGTTGAGGTAATCCGCGAATTCCTTGGCCTTGATCCAGGGCGCGCCCACCAGCTCGAATGGCGTATCGGTGCCGCGCCCCACCGAGACATTCGTCCCCTCGATCAGGCAGACGCCGGGATACAGAGTCGCTTGGGTCAGGCTGCGCAGGTTGGGCGATGGGCTCACCCACACCAGGCCGGTCGAGTCGAACCAGTCGCCGCGAATCCAGCCTTCCATTGGAATAACCGTCAGCCGCGCGTTGATGCGGCGTTCGGCGTTGAACATCTTGGCCAGTTCGCCCACCGTCATGCCGTGCCGCACCGGCTCCGGCGTGTAGTTGACGAAGCTTTCCTGCCCGGGCTCCGAGACCGGCCCCTGCACGTAGCTTCCGGTGATCGGGTTGGGACGATCGAGCACGACGACTTCCGCACCCGTTTTCGCCGCCGCTTCCAGCAGATAGCCGAGCGTGGTTTCGTAGGTATAAAACCGCGCGCCGACGTCTTGAATGTCGTATACCACCGCGTCCAGGTTGCGCATTACGTCCAGCGGCGGGCGGCGTTTCGCCTCGGTGTCGCCGTAGACGCTGTACACGGGCGCGCCCGTGGCCGCGTCCACCGTGTTGCCGATCATAGTAGTGTCCAGCGTGCCGGTGACACCGTGTTCTGGAGTGAAGATCGCAGTCAGCTTCAGTCCATCCACGTGCGCCAGCAGGTCAATGGTGCGTCGGCCCTGCGCGTCCACCCCGGTGTGGTTCGTCAGCACGCCGATCCGCCGCACCTGCCCGGGTTGCGACGGGCGCAGGCGCTCGAAGTTGTGCTCCACGAGCACGTCGATCCCGGTTTTGACTTGCCCGTTGCGCACGTTGATCCGCCGCGACGAGGCGTAGCTGTCGTTGTAGCCGGTGATGCGCGCCAGGCGCATGCGCTCTTCTTCTTCGACGTTGAGCTTCAGCGCCGCCGTTACTGCCGTCGCCGTGCGATTGCGCAGGGAGACCATGGCGTCGTTCTTGCCGCGCGGATGCACCGCGTTGGCGAGAATAATGATGTACGTCCGCGTTACCGGATCGATCCACAGCGAAGTGCCGGTAAACCCGGTATGCCCGAACGAGCCCACCGGCAGCAGGTCGCCGCGATTGCTGGAGAACGACGTATCAATATCCCAACCCAGGCCGCGCACCGATGTGGCATGCGGCGGTTGCTGCGGCGTGGTCATTTTCTCGACCATCAGCGGGGAGAGCACCTCGCCTCCGCCCTCGAGCATGGCTTGCGCGAATTTCGCCAGGTCGTCGGCGGTGGAGAACAGGCCCGCGTGCCCGGCCACCCCACCCATGCGCCGCGCCGTGGGATCGTGCACTACGCCGCGTTGCATCTGCCCGCGCTCGTCGTATTCGGTGGGAGCGATCCGCCAGGTCCACGATGCTGGCGGCACAAACGCAGTGTGCTTCATTTCCAGCGGCGCGAAGATGTGAGCAGCGGCGTATTTGTCCAGAGGCATGGCCGACACGCCTTCCACCAGGAACCCCAGCACCTCGTAGTTCACGTCGCTGTAGAAGAAGCGCGAGCCCGGCGGATACACTGGCGCGGCGTCCATCGCCATGCGGAAGGCGGCATCGCGGCCATGCCACGGCTGCTTCAGATCAAGATCATCGGGCAGGCCGGCATAATGCGTGAGCAACTGCCGTACGGTGATGTCCTGCTTTCCCTTAGTACCGAACTCGGGAAGGTAGCGCTCCACCGGATCGTTCAGCCGCACCTGCCCGTACTGCACCATGCGCATGACCGACACGGCCGTGACGATGCACTTGGTGAGCGAGGCGACGTCGAAGATGGTGTCCACGGTCATCGCCTCGCGCCGCGGCTCCATACTGCGAAAACCGTAGGCCTTGCGAAAGACCACGTTCCGGTCGTGACCTACCAACACCACCGCGCCGGGAAGCTGGTGCGCTGCCACGGCTTTGGTGAAAATGGTATCCACGGCAGCGAAGCGTTCGTCGGCCGTAACGGATGGGGTTGCTTTGCCGGCGCTTGCTTTGCGCGACGGTTTGCGCGCGCTCTTCTGCGCGGCCACGGGGGCACACAGGGCGCACAGAAGCATCAGCGCCAGGACAGAGCAGCACGAGGTCCGAAGAGTTCTCATCGATGCGGCAGGAATCTCATCGCGAAATTTACAGGAGTTCGCCGCGACAGTACAGTGATCAGTGCCGTCCGGTAATCAGGGTTGGGCCGGCCGCGTTTCTTGCTCAACGAACAGCAACGCTGACAACCAGAAAAGTGAACGCCGCCACCAGTCCGCACGTTCGAATCCAATGGTACAAGTCCCAGCGATGCTCCTGTGCTTTCCAGTCGTTAGGAAGTGATTCGGGCGTCCACTTCGCAATCCGATTGTTGATCGGCACCGGACCGACCAGCGAAAATGCGACGGCAATGACTTGGATAGTGAGAGCGATTGCGGCGAATCGCCACGCGCCCTTGTTCAGTTGCTCGAAAGGCAGCAGCAATAGGAGATTCAATAGCGTGGAACCTGCCATCCAAAACGGCATGACGTGGCCAAGCAATGCAGCGAACGAAGAGCGCACCGGTATGTGCCCTTCCAATGGCTGCCGATTGAGCGTGGGATGGGCGAACGCCGCCACATTGAGCTCACTTCCGCACATCAGGCCAAGGACCAGCACGGCAAGGAGTTGAAGGGTCATGGAAATAACACCTCCGGTACGTTAGATGCCTCTTCCCATGGAACTGAAGCCCAACTTCGCCAACCAGGACCAGCGCTTCGCGCGCGCGTTGCGCTTATTGGGTGACGCCATCGCCGCGCGCGCTTTCCCCGGCTGCTCGCTGGCGGTGGTGCATCGCGGCGAACTGGCGGCGAGCAAGAACCTGGGACGCTTCACCTACGAGCCGCAGTCACCCGAGGTGACGGCACAGACGGTTTGGGACATTGCTTCGGTGACAAAGATCGTGGCCACCGCCGCCATGGCGATGATCCTCTACGAGCGCGGGCTGCTCGACCTGGACGCGCCGCTGGAGTGGATCGTGCGCGAATTTCACTCCGACGACCCGCGGCGCGAAGAAGTCACGGTGCGCAGGCTGCTGGCGCACACCTCCGGCCTGCCCGGCTACGTGCGTTTGTTCGAGCAGGCGCGGACGCGCGAAGCCCTGCTGCTGGCTGCGAGCCGGACGCCACTCGAGACCGATCCGGGCGAGCGCACCGCATACAGCGACATCGGTTTCATCGTCGTGGGTGAAGCTCTGGCGCGCGTGGCCGACGAACCGCTCGACAGCTTTTGCCGCCGCGAAATCTTCGGCCCGCTGGGAATGGCGAGCACTTGCTTCAATCCGCCTGCCGGGTGGCGTCCACGCATACCGCCGACGGAGAGCGACAAGAGGTTTCGCCGGCGCGACATTTGCGGCGAAGTCAACGACGAAAACGCCAGCGTCATGGGCGGCGTCGCAGGTCACGCCGGCGTTTTTTCCAGCGCCCAAGATCTGGCCTTGTTCGCGCACTCGATTCTGCGCCGCGAGACGGTCGTACGGTCCGAGACGCTCGCCGTTTTCGCCCAGCCGCATCTCGCAAAATCCGGCAGCCCGCGCGCGCTTGGGTTCGATCTTCCATCCCCGCTGTCGCAGTCCGGGCGCCATTTTTCGCCGCGCTCTCTGGGACACCTCGGCTTCACCGGTACATCCCTGTGGCTTGATCCCGAACGCGACCTCGCCGTCATCATGCTCAGCAACCGCACCTGGCCGGACCGCAGCTCGCAGGAAATCAAGCGCGTGCGGCCGCTGGTGCATGACGCCGTGGTCGAAGCATTGACTTCGTAGTTGGCAGGGACTCCGCAGTACTCGGTACTCGGTCCTCATCACAACTGCTACACTTTCCCCAATGTCCGATCCCGAACACCTGCAGAAGCTGCGAACCGAGGCCCAGAACCCTGCGTCGGCCGAACTGGACACCAAGTCGGCGCTGGAAATCGCGCGCATCATCAACGACGAAGACGCGAAGGTCACGTCGGCGGTGGCGCGGGCTCTGCCGCAGATCGCCAAGGCGATTGATGCGGTGGGGAAAGCGATCTCCAGCGGCGGACGGCTGATCTACGTGGGCGCCGGAACCAGCGGACGCATTGCCGCGCTCGACGCCGCTGAATGCCCGCCCACTTTCGACACCGACCCGGAGACAGTGCAATTCATCATGGCGGGCGGGGTCGAGGCGCTGTGGAACGCCGTCGAGGAGCACGAGGATTCCCCGGAATGGGGGCGCCGCAAAATGGCGCGCCGCAAGCCCGGCAAGCAGGATGTGGTCGCCGGCATCTCGGCCAGCGGGCGCACTCCCTTCACCCTGGCGGCGGTGGAATACTCCCGCTCCCGGGGCGCCAGGACAATCGCCATTACCGGCAATCCCGGCTCGCCGCTCGGCCGCGCCGCCGACATTGAGATTTTTGTCGAGGTTGGACCCGAAGTGCTTACCGGGTCCACTCGCATGAAGGGCGGGACGGCGCAGAAGCTGATCTGCAACATGATTACCACCGGCGCCATGGCGCGCGCTGGTTACATCTACGGCAACCTGATGGTGAACTTGCGCCCCAGGAACGAGAAGCTGGTGGCCCGCGCCATCGGCATGCTGGAGAAGGCTGCGGGAATCGATCATAAGCGCGCCGTCTCCGCTCTGCATGAAGCCGGCAACAGCGTGGCCGTGGCGCTGATCATGCTGAAGGCGGGCGTAGGCAAGCAGGACGCCGAGCGCCACCTGGAACTATCCGGCGGCAACGTGCGCCGCGCCATCGAGTTGGCGCAGCCACTGAGCGCACGCGGGAGCTCGAGGAAATCGTAGATTGCTTTCCCTGATGGAGAATCTGCATGAAGCGTCCACGCAAACCGGAACGGACCACCGCACCGAAGGGTGAACGCAGCAAGCTGCTTGAGCGATTGATCGCACGAATCACCAAGAACAATCGTCACGGCGAAACCGATTGGGGAAGCCCCGTCGGCAAAGAAGAGTGGTGACACGAGCTCAGCGCGGTAATCGACGCGCACGTACAATGTGAGTTAAGGTTCTCGGCTGATACCAGCGTGTACAAGGTCATGCGACACTGACCACTAACCACTGGCCCCTGGCCACTGCTCTTCATGGATAAATTCGTCATCCGCGGCGGCAATCCCCTGCTTGGCACGGTGCGTGTCAGCGGCGCCAAGAACGCGGCCTTACCCGCCATGGCCGCCGCCCTGCTCACCGACGAACCGGTGGTGCTGGAAAACATCCCGCAGGTCCGCGACATCGAAACCACGCGCCGCCTGCTGGCCAGCATGGGGGCCGAGGTCGAACTCGGCTACGGCCGCGCCCAGCATCGCACCACGATTAAGTGCGAACGACTGGAACATCCGGCCGCCCAGTACGATCTGGTGAAGACCATGCGCGCTTCCACCCTGGTGCTGGGGCCGCTGGTCGCTCGCTGTGGCCTGGCGAAGGTATCCCTCCCCGGCGGATGCGCCATCGGCGCGCGTCCTATCGATCTGCACATCAAGGGCCTGGAGCAACTCGGCGCCACCATCACCACCGAGCACGGATACGTGGTTGCGCGCGCCGAGCGCCTCAAGGGCGGACATGTGGTTTTCGACAAGATCACCGTCACCGGCACCGAGGACGTGCTCATGGCGGCCTCGCTCGCCGACGGCGAAACCCTGATGGAAAATTGCGCCCGCGAGCCCGAGGTTTCCGACCTGGCCTCGCTGCTCATCAAGATGGGCGCCCAAATCGAAGGCGCCGGCACTTCGACCCTTCGCGTACGCGGTGTCGCCAAGTTGCGCGGCGCGCGCCATCGCATCATTCCGGACCGCATCGAGGCCGGCACGTTCATCATTGCCGCCGCGCTCACCGGCGGCGACCTGATGGTCACCGGCTGCGAACCCGCGCACCTCACCGCGCTGCTGCAGAAGTTGCAGGAGGTCGGGATCAAGGTTCGGCACAACGAAGAATCGGTGCGCGTGATCGGCGACGGCGGATTCAAGCCCGCCGACGTCAATACCGAGGAGTATCCCGGCTTCGCCACCGACATGCAGGCGCAATATATGGCGCTGGCTACGCAGGCCGACGGCACCTCCGTCATCACCGAAAACATTTTCGAGAACCGCTTCATGCACGCCCAGGAACTGGTGCGCATGGGGGCCAACATCAAGATTGAAGGACGCCGGGCCATCGTCCGCGGCAAGACGCCGCTCAGCGCCGCCGCCGTGCTGGCCTCCGACTTGCGCGCCTCGGCATCGCTGGTGCTGGCCGCGCTGGTGGCCGACGGCGAGACCATCATCGACCGCGTCTACCACATCGACCGCGGCTACGAGCACATCGAGGAAAAACTGCGCGCCGTCGGCGGGCAGATCAAGCGCATCGGCGAAATGTTCCCCAAACGCGCAACTGTGCCCGCCGCCCAGGATTGAACAGGGCGGAGTTAACCATCTGATTACCCACTACCTGCCCCCTCCCCCTCCGGCCCCCCTCCGCTACGCGGAATCAACGACTTACCTCGACTTACCTCCAGGATACCTACAGGTAACCTGGAGGGTCTCGACTCGGGGATGCCCGCCAATTGGGTGGCAGGTGGCGGCGCAAGCTTGAGTTGCGGACGAAGGCGCACCGCTCCACACCGGTCCCAAAAGTAAACGGGGATGCCGAAACCGGAAGCGGTGCGAATAGTAGGCCGGGAGGCAGGATGAAAGCGCCAAGTTAGCGGTTACTTTATGGAAGAACCAAGTGAACTGCTGCCAGCTGTGGAAGTCTTGGCTTGCGAAAGCGCTCTCGTGAGGGGCTTGATGCGGGAGCTCACTTGTCGGCAGGGTTGCGGAAACGTCTTATCGTGAACATCTTGAGCGGGGATGTAGCTGACAGAAGACGGATCATTTACGGCGGACTGATTGGCGTGCTGGCTGCCGGTCTCCCGCTTGCACACCCGCCGACATGGCTAGGCACCGCGCAACTCCATACCATGCTGGAGCTTTCGGCGACGCTGCTGGCGGTGCTGATAGGGATCCTGGCGCTGGTTCGCTTCTACAGCAAGAAAGACAATACCTTCCTGTTTATCGGCACCGGGTTTTTGGGAACCGGGCTGCTGGACGGTTATCACGCCTTGGTCTCGTCACCCGCCTTCCGGCAGTATTTCCCGTCGCCACCGCCATCGCTGATACCGTGGAGCGGGTTCGCATCGCGGCTGTTTTTGGCGGTGCTGCTGTGGTTGAGCTGGGCTTTGTGGAAGCGAGAGGAGGAACTGGGAGCCTCGGGGCGGGTGCCGGAGTCGCTGGTGTACGCGCTGGTGGGTATTTGGACGCTGGCCTGCTTTTTCTTTTTTGCACTCGTCCCGCTGCCGGTTGGGTACCAGGCGGGGCCGGTGTTTCAACGTCCGCAGGAGTTGTCGCCGGCGCTGTTCTACGTTCTGGCGCTCGTCGGTTACTTGCGCAAGGGCCGGTGGAAACGGGATCCCTTTGAACACTGGCTGATAATTTCCATTCTCCTCTGCGCCGGGCAATCGTTGTACATGTCCACCTCCGACAAGCTGTACGACACGATGTACATGGCCTCCCATGGAATGAAGCTGCTGTCCTACATCTGCGCGCTGACCGGTCTGATCGTGGCCATGTACCACCTTTTCCTGATGGAAGAGACTATCGTGGCAGAACGCACGGAAAAGCTGCAGGAAGAAATCGTCGAGCGCAAGCGGGCGCAGGAAGAGAGCCTGGCGCTGCTCCGTCGCGAACAAAATTCATCAGCCAAGGTCCGAGAAGAACGCGCATTTTCCGAAGCAGTGATCCAGGGCCTGCCGACGTTGGTATACATCTTCGACGGCGGCGGCAAGTTCCTGCGCTGGAACACACGATTAGAAACCACGCTCGGCTACTCGAGCTGGGAGTTATCGCGGTTGCAGGTCATGGATGCAATTGGGGAGGAAGACCGGGACCGAGTCCGCCAGAAAATACAGCAGGTGCTGGAGGAGGGCGCTGGGGAGACGGAGGCGTTCCTAGTAAGGAAAAACGGCACCAAGGTGCCATGTTACCTGACCGGCGTGCGGATCACGGTCGATGGCCAACCCTGCGTACTGGGCGCGGCGCTCGACATCAGCATACGAAAGCAGGCGGAAGCCGGACTACGGGAAAGCGAGGCCAGGCTTAAGGTGATCCTCGATTCGGTGCAGACGGGAGTCGTGATCATCGATCCGGAAACACACCGGATAGTAGATGCCAATCCGGTGGCGCTGCGGCTGATCGGGCTGCCGCGGGAGGGGGTGGTGGGAGAGGAGTGCTACAAATTCATCTGCCCGGCGGAAAAGGAAAAGTGCCCGATCACCGATCTTGGGCAGACTGTGGACAACTCCGAGCGGGTGCTAGTCACGGCGACGGGCGAGCAGCGGGCGGTGATCAAGACGGTGGTGCGGGTGTTAATTGGCGGCCGGGAACATCTACTGGAAAGCTTTGTGGACATCAGCCAGCGGAAGCGCGCGGAAGAACAGGTGCGACTGCAGGCGACGGCGCTGGAATCGGCGGCCAATGGCATCGTCATTACGGATTCGCAAGGCACGATTCAATGGGTGAACCGCGCGTTCACGCTGCTTACCGGACACAGCCTGGAGGAAGTGGTTGGCCAGAACCCTCGGATCCTGAAATCCGGGAAACATGATGCGGCCTT